>Ga0207428_10001919_pt1 | contig 21049 bp, 15 predicted proteins | sample RhiMethybrSRZTD1_FD_187600 | JGI IMG/M metagenome (GOLD analysis project Ga0207428, IMG submission 187600) | Populus rhizosphere microbial communities from Tennessee, USA - Rhizosphere MetaG P. TD hybrid SRZTD1 (SPAdes) (version 3) | ecosystem: Host-associated > Plants > Roots > Rhizosphere >...
AGCCGCGAGATCGCCGACGAAGATCGGCAGCAGCTGCAGCACCACCGCCGCAATCAGCACGCCGAGCACACTGCCTGCGAGCCCGAGCATCAGCACTTGCGCGAGGTAGACAGCGAGGACCTGGCGGGTCGTACTTCCCACGCACTTCAGGATGGCGATGCTGCGAATCTTCTGCTGCACGAACACACGTGTGACGCTCGACACGCCGATGCCGCCGAGGATGAGGACGACGAGCCCGACCAGGCTCAGGTAGTTCTCGGCCCTCGTCAGGTTCTGGCTCATCCTCCCTTCGTTCTGGCGATAGGACCGCACCGACACGAAATCGTTGACGAAGGCGCCGCCCAGGTCTCGAGCGAGGATCGTGGTCACGTCGCGCTGACCTGGTACTGGCGGCGGGTGTGGTACCTGCAGCAGCAGCTGATAGGAGGCACGGCTGCCGAACGCCAGCAGTCCCGTCGACGGGAGATCCGCCAGGTCGATGAAGACGCGCGATCCGAGGGAGAAGGCGCCGAGGTTGCGGCCGGGTTCGTTCTCGATCACCCCGCGAATCTGGAACCGCTGCGTGCCGATCAGGATCTCGTCGCCGACGCCGACGTTGAGCTGCGCCAGCAGCTCCGGCCGCACCAGCACACCGTGATCGCGCAGCAGGGCGTAGGAATACGTGCCGCTGACCAGCGACATCGTCCCGTACATCGGGAAGCCCGCTTGAACGGCGCGGAGTTCGACCATCCTGGTCGTCGCACCGGAGGCCGGCCTTACCATCGTCGCGAGCTCGACCGCCTCCGAGACCGTGCCGACGCGTCCGCTCCCCTGCTCGCGTGCGACCGCGTCGCGAACCGGCGCACCAATCGGACGATCGCTGCGAACGACGACATCGGCGCCGGTCATGGCGCGCGCTTCGCGCGTCAGCCCCTCGCGAACACTTCGAATCAGCGAGCGAATCGCGACGATCGAGGCCACGCCCACGGCAATACAAATGAAGAAGAACAGCAGGCGGCGCCACGAGGCGCGAATTTCCCGAAGCGCCATCGCCACGACGAAGCTCATCGCATCGCTTCCGCGCCGGCCGGCGCCGCAGAGGAATGCGGGTCTCGACCCGGCTCGGATCTCGGACGCGCGTCCGGCGCCACCGGGCGGCCGTCGCGCAACACCAGACGTGTATCGGCCAGTGCGGCGAGCTCCGCGTCGTGCGTGACCAGCACCAGGGTCGACTTGCGCGTGCTCCGCACGGCCAAGAGCAGGTCCATGATGTGGCGTCCGGTCGTCGAGTCGAGATTGCCCGTGGGCTCGTCGGCCAGCACGATCGGCGGATCGTTTGCGAGCGCGCGCGCGATCGCGATTCGCTGCTGCTCTCCGCCCGATAGTTGCGAGGGGTAGTGGTGCGCGCGGTCGGTCAGCTCGACCTCCTCGAGCAGACGACGGGCACGCGCGACTGCGTCGCGGCGCCTGGCGATCTCCATCGGCACGAGGACGTTCTCGAACGCCGTCAACGACGGCACCAGGTGGAAGAACTGGAACACGAACCCGATCTTCTCGCCGCGCAGTTTCGCGAGGCCGTCTTCCGACAGCCTGGTGATGTCGATGTTGTCGATCAGGATCTGTCCGGTCGTCGGCGCGTCGAGGCCGGCGAGCAATCCGAGCAGTGTTGACTTGCCGCTGCCGGAGGGCCCGACCACGGCGACGAACTGGCCCGAGGGAATCGTGTAGTCGAGCGAATGCAGGATGGTCAGCGGTCGATCGCCGCTCTGCACTGTTTTCGACACCCCACGGAGCTCGATCATCGGGTCGCGCTCCGGCCGGCATTCTTCTCGATCAGCGGCTCCAACGCACGCCAGATCGTGCGCTCCACGATGCGCGCGCCTTCGGCATTGGGGTGGATACCGTCGGCGATGTTCAACGCCGGATTGCCTGCTACGCCTTCGAGGAAGAACGGCACGAACGTGACGTCGTGGTCCTTCGCGACATCGCGATACACGCGCCGGAACTCTGCCGTGTACGCGGCGCCGAAGTTGGGCGGCGCCTCCATGCCGGTCAGCATCACCTTGATCCCGCGCTGCTTGGCACGCGTGATGATCGCGGTCAGGTTCTGCTTCAAGTTCTCGACCGGAAGACCACGCAGCCCGTCATTGCCCCCCAGCTCGATCACGAGCACGCGCACGTTCCCCTCGAGCGACCAGTCGAGGCGGCTCAGGCCGCCGGCCGATGTATCCCCGGATACGCCCGCATTGACTACCTCGTAGTCGTAGCCCTCGGTGCGCAGGCGTGACCCGATCAGTGACGGAACCGATTCTTCTTTGGCCAGTCCATAACCGGCGGTCAAGCTGTCACCCAGGAACACGATGCGTGGAGACGTCGACGGCTTCGCAGTCGGTGTGCGATCCGTCGCGCTCGCGGCCGGGCGTTTGGCCTCGACGACCGCGCCCTCCGGCTGGCCGCAGGCGGCACCGATGAGGGCAACGAGAACAACCGGAATCGAAGCGGCCCGTGACATGAGCACCTGACTCATTATGTTATAAGACGCACCCATGCTCCTTCCGTTCCGCTTCGTGACACCGTCATGACATCGACGATCGCACCGGGACCGCTCGCTGGCGCATACGACCGCGCATGCGCGCAGCTCGAGCGGATCGCGTTCGCCGACGCGCTGTGGCAAAAGCGTGTCGACGTGTGGACCACCGACGTTGCCGTGCAGCGGCTCATCGCCAATCGTCTAGGGTGGCTGAACGCGATTGATTTCATCGACGCCCATCGCGTACGTCTCGAGGCATGTGCCCAGGGCGTACGCCGTGACGGATTTACTGACATCGTCCTGCTGGGCATGGGCGGGTCGAGTCTGGCACCAGAAGTGATTCGGCAAGTGCTGGGCATCGCTGCGGGCTCCCCTCGCCTGCAGGTACTCGATTCGGTGGATCCGGACAGGGTGCGCGCGGCCCTGTCTCGCGCCGACACTTCTCTCTTCCTGCTCGCGAGCAAGTCGGGATCGACGATCGAGCCGAATGTCATGGCCGCCGAGGCACGACGGCTCGTCACGACAGCGGGCCACACCGCGTGGGGTTCGCGGTTCATCGCGATTACCGATCCCGACACGGTGCTTCACACGCACGCGACGAGCGAGCACTTCCGCGACGTGTTCGTCAACCCGCCGGATATCGGCGGGCGCTACTCTGCGCTCTCCTTCTTCGGCATGGTGCCGGCGGCGCTGATCGGCGTCGACATCGGCGCACTGCTCGCCGACGCTCGTGCGATGGAATCGGCGTGTCGTTCGGCCAGTGTGAGAGAGAACCCGGGGCTGTCGCTCGGCGCGCTGATGGGGGCCGGCGCTCTTGAGGGACGCGACAAGCTGACGCTGCTGCTGCCGCCACGGCTGCAGTCGCTCGGCCTGTGGATCGAACAGCTGGTCGCCGAGAGCACCGGCAAGCACGGCAAGGGCGTCGTGCCGATCGCCGGTGAACCCGCGGATGCGCGATTCGGCGACGATCGCGTCATCGTGGTCATGTCGCTCGGCGATGAGACACCAGCCGCGGAGCTCTGCGAACGCGCGCGTGCATCGGGCGCGCCCATGGCCACACTTCACATGGAGCGTGCGCTCGGACTCGGCGCTGAGTTCCTGCGATGGGAGATTGCCACTGCCACGGCTGGACGGCTCATGTCGATCAACCCGTTCGACGAGCCCAACGTGCAGCAGGCGAAGGATGCCACGCGTGCCCTGCTCGAGGTCTACCGTCGCGACCGCCGTTTGCCGCTGCCCGAGGCGCATGCGGAAATCGGCGGCGTGCGATTGACATTGAGCGAAGCCGCACAAGCCGCGCTGTCCGGCGCTGCCGCGACCGACTTCCTCGCCGCCGCGCGCCCGCACGATTACATCGCGCTGGTCGCGTTCCTGCCATCGGACGATGCGCGATTCGAGGCAACGCTGGCGTCACTGCGTGCAGGGTCGTCCTCGAAAACAGGGTGCGCAACGATGTTCGGGTATGGGCCGCGCTATCTCCACTCGACCGGCCAGCTTCACAAGGGCGGCGCCGACAACGGCGTCTTCATCGTCATCGCAGCGGATCCCGCAGACGATCTTGCCGTGCCCGGTGAGCCGTTCTCGTTCGGCGTACTCGAGCTCGCACAGGCGCTCGGCGACTTCCATTCGCTCGATCGTGCGGGCCGCCGCGCGATGTTCCTGCACGCGCAGAGGCGAGATCCGGCGATGCTGGCTAACGTGGTGGCTGCGTTGACAGCCAGCACACGTAGCGAGTTCCTGAGTTCCTGAGTTCCTGAGTTCCTGAGTTCCTGAGTTCCGGAGTTCCGGAGTTCGCAGAACTCGCAAGCGTCGCTATTCGCGTCGGACCACAATCGCCGTGACGTTGTCAGTCGCGCCGTGGGCCATGGCGAGACCAACGACGCGCTTGGCGATGTCCTCGACCGGTTCCTCGCTGCCGAGCACTTCGCCCAACGCCGCATCCGTGAGCGACCCGTGCACGCCGTCGGTGCACAACAGCAGCACGTCACCCCGCTGAAAGTCGAACTCTGCGACGCTGGGCTGCAGTTCCGGTCGAAGACCAACGACCTTCGTCAGGACGTGGCGCATCGGATGATGCTCGACGTTGGCAGCGACTTCCGCACCTTCCATCGCGGCTGAGAGCCACGAATCGTCCCGTGTGATTCGCGTGACGACGCCGCCGTGCCACATATACGCGCGGCTGTCGCCCACATTGGCAAAGAACGCGCGATCGTTGTCGACGAGCGCGGCAACGACGGTGGTACCCATGCCGGCGTAATCAGACTGGCCAGCCGCTTTGGCCAGGATCTGGTCATTGGCTGATTTGATCGCCTGGTCGAGCCGCGACGGACTGGGAGCGCCCCCGTCGCGAAAAAATTCGGCCATCGTCTTCACTGCGATATCTGAAGCCACCTCGCCGGCGTTGTGACCGCCCATCCCGTCCGCAACGACGAACAGGCCCCGAGTGGGGTCGACGAGCAGTGAATCCTCGTTGGAGGGTCGGCGGCCCGGGTGGGTGACGCCATGAGCCGCCAGCGGCATGAGCCCAGGATTATAGCTTCCAAGCCCTTGTATACTTCGTATACTACTTGCCGTGCCGACCGCGTCTCTTCCTCCTACGGTCGCCCGAGCGAGCGTCGCGCTCGAACGCGGCAGAGGCTCCGAAGCCGCCTCCCTGCTGCAGCCGGTGCTGCGTTCGCAATCGATGAATCGCGAGGACGAACTGCTTGTGCGGTCGGCGCTTACGGAGGCGTGGCTGCTTCAGGACGATCTTGGCCAGGCCTCATCCGCGCTCGGACGCCCCCCGGATACGCTTCAGGATCGGATTTCCGACGCTCGTCTTTCCACCCTCTGGCGCCTGCACGGAAGAATTGCCTTCGCGCGCGGTGAGCAGTCGCGGGCGATTGCACTCCACTCCCGCGCGTTGAAGCATGCCGAGCTGGCTCACGAGTCGCGCGCGATCGGCCTGGCTCACTACGAGCTCGCGCTGTGCTACCAGCAGGTTGGCGACTCGGGCATTGTTCGGGAACATCTGACCGAGGCCGCGTCGGCATTGCACGCGGCTGGAGATCGTCGTCATCTTGCCCTGGTGCACTCTCTGTCGGCCGTGCTCATGGCACAGGCGGGCCGCACCGATGAAGCGACGGCCGCACTTCGGCAAGGCGAACGGCTGGCGATGGCGATACCAGCCGACGACGTCGTCGCCGGGATCGTCCACAACCAGGCCAACGTGGCGTTGATGCGGCATCGCCACGATCAGGCGCTGGCGCTCGCCGAGCGCAGCGTGGCGCTGCATCAGTCGATCGGGTCCGGCCATGGACTCGCCGTCGCGCTCGCCACGCTCGGCCAGATCTTCGTCCAGCTCGGCGATCTCGAACGCGCCGAACAGATCCTCACGCGCACGCTCGAAGTTCGCAGCCCGATCCACTTCCATGAGACCACCGGCGCCGTCTTCGACACCCTCGCGCAGATTCACATGATGCGCGGGTCGTACGAACGTGCCGGCGAGTATCTGCGTCAGGCCAGCGAGGCCTACGGCGGCTACGGCACGCAGACGATGCGGTGGTACGAGTGGTCGTTGAAAGTGCTCGGCGTGAAGCTGGCGATCAGACGGCGCGCGTACGATGAAGCGATCGCGATGGCCGATGCGCTCTCGCAGGCCCCCGGCGTGCCGCCTGCCGATGCGATTCAGGCCGAGCTCGCCGCGTGCGAAGCGCTCGTGGTTGCAGGTCGCGTCGCCGAGGCCGAGCAGCGGCTCGATGGGTGCGAAGGCCAGCTCGATCCGCGCAGCACGCCGGCGAACTGGGGCGAGTTCCTCAGAGTCCGCGGCCTCGTGCGCGAACGAATCGCGCGTCCGCATGCCGCGCATCATGATTTCGCGCAAAGCGCGAACGTGTTCGATCTGCTCGGCGAGCGGTATCAGGCGGCGCTCAGTCAGCTCGCATTGGCGCGACTCGCCGCATCGACGGGCTCGAAGTCGGCCGCGGAACGCAGCCTCGATCTTGCGTCCGCGGTCTTCAGGACGCTCGGCGCGCAGAACGATCTCAACGAGGTGAGTGACGTCAGGCGGCGGCTGCAGGAATCGACTCCTACCGCGAGAACGCTCTCAGCGTCGGACATCGACGAAGGCATCGTCAGACGGCTCGTCGATGCAGCGATCTTTCCGGAGCTGCTCGCACGGGAGATGGCCACCGCGCTCCTCGATACGACCGACGGTCACGCCGTCGTGGTGTTCGTCGAAGCGACCACCGGCGAGCTTCGCGTTGTCGCCTCCGCGGGGTGCGAGATCAGCGCGGCTCGTGAGCTGGCGCGCGCCGCCATTCAAGGGGCCAAGGAGTTCGGTGACGGCCCGCTCTTCACTGAGTCGCTCGGACGCGATCACGATGGCCTGCGCCGATGTGCACTCGCGGCCCGCAGTGGTTTGAGCGAATCCGCGTTGGCGCACTTCCGGATGTTCACGGCGATCGCGCGTCAGGGCTTCGAGCTCTGTGGCGCACGCGACCGTCCGGCGCAGGCGGTCGAACCGGGCAACGAACGCCTGCTCGAACCACTCCTGCCCGGCTTCATCTGCGCGAGCGCAGCGATGACGCGGCTGGCCGAGCAGATTCTGCGCATGCAGGGGCACAACCTCACGGTGCTGGTCACCGGCGAAAGCGGGACCGGCAAGGATCTCGTCGCCCGCGCGATCCACATGGGATCGCCGAGGCGTTCGGCGATGTTCCTGCCATACAACTGCACGACGACCACGCGTGAACTCGCCGACAGCCAGTTGTTCGGGCATCGACGCGGCAGCTTCACCGGCGCGGTCACGGATCAGCAGGGGCTCATTCGATCTGCCGCAGGAGGCACGCTGTTTCTCGACGAGATCGGCGATCTGCCGCTCGACATCCAGCCGAAGCTCCTTCGCTTCCTCGAGCAGGGCGAGATCATGCCCGTCGGGGAGACGCGCCCGCAAGCGGTCGACGTTCGTGTGCTGGCGGCGACCAACGCCGACCTCGAGCAGCGCGTGTCGGAAGGCAAGTTCCGCGAGGATCTCTACTACCGGCTGAGCGTGATACGAATTCAGGTTCCACCGCTGCGGGATCGGCGCGAGGAGATCCCGCACTTGAGCACGTTCTTCTTGCGAGACGCGTGCGAGCGTCTCGGCAAACCCGACGTCCTCCTGAGCTCCGCGACGCTCGATCTGTTCGCGCGGTATTGGTGGCCAGGCAACGTGAGGCAATTGCGAAACGAGATTCAACGCGCCGTAGCGATGAGTCCGCCCGGCGGATCGATTGAGCCCGACCATCTGTCCGCGGACCTGGCCGCCCCGGCCCACGATCGACGCGCGTCGTCCTCGACGCTCATCGCCCCGGCTCGGTCGATGCTGCCGGGCAACCTGTCTGCCGCCGTCGAAGGCATCGAAAAGGAGATGATCAGCGCCACGCTCGAACGCACCCGGGGCAACATCTCGGAGACCGCGCGCGTGCTGGGACTGACACGCCGAGGGCTTTATCTCAAGATGCGTCGGCTAGGGCTTGACGCAGTTGCTGCGGATATCTAGTAATCAGGTATACAGGTCGACTGGTTATCAAGTATCCAGATCCGCAGCTTCCCACTTCTGCACGAATCATCTTTAGTCATTACATATCAATCACTTAAGGACATGCCTGATCGGGCTTCCTCTGGCAAAGTGTGCAGGCCTGCGCATTGATTGTAGAGACGCGCAAGAACCCGTTCCACCGCAGGGGGGCCAATCGTGATCGAGACCATCGCCACTCGGAAGACCGCCACCTACCGTGACCGCATCGGCAATCGGAAGAAGGTGAGCGTCCCCGCTCGGCTGACGTGGCGGGACGGTGGGGGCACATTGCGATTCGTCTCGGTCATCATGCGCGATGTCAGCGAAGTCGACGCGTTCGTCGAGTGCCAGGTGCCGGCGTCGATCCCCCTCTATCGTCTGGTGCACTTCCAGATCGAGCGCCCGTCGCGTGAAGGCGGCGACCTGCCTTCGGCCCTCAAGGAAGGAAAGGTTCTGTCGGCGGTGTACCGCGTCGGTCCATACAAGACATCCACCGGCACGCCGAACGGCTATGCCCTTCGGCTGTTGGTCGAACCCAAACGGCAATCGGTCCGCGCCCGCGCGCAGGAAGCGCTGGCCCTCGCGAATTAAACGGCGCCCTCTCTCTCGCTCCCAGTACCCCACTCCCACATCCCAACTCCCAATTCGATACCGTTTTGGGAGTTGGGAAATGGTGGTCGGGAGCTGACGACCGATTGACCCCCTAAGACGACTTCTTCCGCCAGTATCGCGCCAATCCCGTCCACAGCTGACGGAATCCGGCTGCGATGATGTACTCCTGGACGTGGGTGTCGCTCATGTGGCGCTGCAATTCCTGACGCAACCACATTTCGAATGCGGCGCTGCGCTCTTCGTCGGTGCCGGGCTCGCTCAGCGATGCGCGCACACGAGCCGCCATCGTCTGCAGGTGCTCCATCAGCGAGGCACAGTGCGAACGCACCTGTTTGGCCGGACCAAAATGCGTCAGGAACAGCGTCGATGGCGACCACGCCAGAATGCGCTCGATGCCTACGGACCAGAGCTCGAGGTCGATGTCGGGCGGCGGTGTCGGAGGCAGGATGTAGCCGTCGTTGACGCAGATGCCGGCCGTATCACCGACGAAGGCGACGCCGCTCGACGCATCGAAGTAGCTGACGTGATGTGAGGCGTGCCCGGGCGTGTAGGCGACGTCGAACAGACGGCCGCCCGCCTCGACTCGCTCGCCACCAGCGAGTGACACCAGCCGGTCCGACGGCACCGGCGCAAACTCTCCCCACAACCGATCCATCTGATCGCCGTACAGCCGCGTCGCGCTCTCGAGCAGCTTCGTCGGATCGGCAAGATGCCGCAGACCGCGCTCGTGCACCAGCACGCGCACGTGGGGGTGACGGGCGACGATGGTGCCGCTGGCGCCGGCATGGTCGAGATGAATGTGCGTCAACAACAGATGACGCACGTCGCTCCACTTGATGCCGCGGCCGTTCAAGCCCAGCTCGAGCGCGTCGAGACAACTGGTCGGACCAGGGTCGACGATCGCCACACCCCCCGCACTCTCGACGATGGCCGACGCCACGACGTTGGTCCGCCCTTGAAAACGCAGATCAATCCAGGAAAGTCCGTGACTCAGTGTGGTCATCGATTTCACGATGGCTGCGCGCTCGACAGGCTGTCCGGCCCGGCGCGCGCGGCGCTGCGAGGGGTGGTTATGGAGGATTATACTGGTCGCTCGAAGCACCATGCCGAAAGCCGACCCCGCCGACGTGCTCACGACGGTCGCGCGTCTGGTCGCGGAGGCCGGCAGCCTGCGCGATGTCGTCTCGCGCCTGGCGGTGACTTTGCGCGCCTCGATCGCCTTCGAACGCCTCCACGTCCTCCGTCTCGATCGCGCCGACTCGTTCGTGCTTTATGTGGTACGCGAGACTGGCGAGATCGAGATCACCGAACACCGCGTCGGCGACTCGGCGACTCCACTCGACGCCGTCGACAGCGCCGCGCACTCACGGCTGCTTTGTACGGTGCGGCAGGGGCCGCGCGTCCATGGCGCGCTCTGGCTGACGTCGAGCCAGGCCGACGCATTCAACGCGTCCGACCAGGCGCTGATGGACAGCGTGGTCGAGCTGCTCGGGCTCGCCTTCGAGCACACCGCCATCGTCGATCGCGAGACGCTGCGGCGCGAGCGCATCGACAGCCTGCGCGGACTCCTGCACACGATGGCCGGCGCGCTCGACATCCGGCACATCTTCGCCGAGGTGTCCAACGTCGTCCGCGGCGGGCTGCCGCACGACATCCTGGTGATGACATCGTGGTTGGAGAACGGCACGTCGTTCCGCTTCTACGCGATGGCGGGTGGACCAAACGACCAGCCCGATCTCTGGGAGCCGCATCAGCTGCTGACTGGCGAAGACCGCGCGCAGCTCAATCGCGACGCGTACGTCGTCCATAACGCCGAGAACGAGGTCGACCCGAACAGCGTTCGCGGCTATTTCTTCAAGCGGCTGGGCGTGCTGTCGGCGCTGCGGGTGCCGATGCCGCTCGGCCACGAGATCTTCGGGTCGCTGTTCTTCCTGTCGCGGCAGGCCGAGTCGTTCTCGGAGGACGACATCGACTTCGCGCGTCGCGTCGCCGACCACCTCGCCCTGGCGCTGTCGCATCAGCGGCTGTCGGACGCCGCGCGCAGCCACGCCGAATCGCGCGAAACGGCGGCACGCCTCGAAGCACAGGTGGCGACGTTGACGCGCGAGCTCGAAGCACGAACCGGTCAACGGCGTGTCGTCGGCCGATCGAAGCAGTGGAAGGACGTGCTCGCACACGCCGCCCGGGTCGCGAACACGGAAACGACGGTGCTGCTGACCGGCGAGTCCGGCACTGGCAAGGAAGTCGTCGCGCGATTCATCCATCACGCGTCGCGCCGCAGCCACGGCCCGTTCATCGCGATCAACTGCGCCGCCCTGCCTGACCAGCTGCTCGAGTCGGAGCTGTTCGGCCACGAACGCGGCGCCTTCACGGGCGCGGTGTCGGCCAAACCCGGGCGCATCGAACAAGCGGCCGGGGGTGTGCTGTTCCTCGACGAGGTCGGCGAGATGGCGCCGACCGTGCAAGCCAAACTCCTGCGCGTGCTCGAGGAGCGCGAGTTCATGCGTCTTGGCAGCACCCGTATCCTCCGCGCGGACATCCGCGTGATTGCGGCCACCAACCGCGACCTGCACGCGGCGATCCAGCGCGGCGAATTCCGCGAGGACCTGTACTACCGCCTCGGCGTGTTCGAAATCGCGCTGCCGCCGCTGCGCGCGCGGCTCGACGACATCCTCGAGCTCGCCGACGCGTTCCTCGCCGAGATCGGTGAAACAGTCGGACGGCCGGCGGCCGGCATCGCGCGCGACGCGAAGGAGCAACTGCTCGCCTACTCGTGGCCCGGCAACGTTCGCGAGCTGCGCAATGCGATCGAACGCGCCGTGATCCTTGCCGATGGCGGCCTCATTCGCAGCGAACATCTTCCGCTCAACGTCCCGCGCAGCAGCACGACACGCGGTGACGACGTCTCCGGCGCACCGTTTCCAGCCGGTGGCGTCAACCTCGAGGCGATCGAGCGCTCGCTGGTGGTGAAAGCGCTCACGCAGGCGCGTCACAACAAGACACGTGCGGCCAAGCTGCTCGGCCTGACGCGCGCACAACTCTATTCACGCATCGAGAAGTACGGTCTCGCCGAGACCGAACCCTAAGTCCTCGATGGCCGCGTTACTTTCGCGGCGAACACGCCGCGTCACGGTGGCGCTGTGCACAGTCCTGCTGTTTTGCGTGCTCGCGGGTGTGACCTTTCAGAGCATCTCGAACGCGCTCGAACGTCGGCGCTTTCCACATCCGGGACGCCTCGTCGACATCGGCGATCACCAACTGCATCTCTATTGCGTTGGCGAGGGCGCTCCAACGATCGTGCTCGAGGCGCCCGCCGGCGGGCTGTCGATGACGTGGGCCTGGGTTCAAGACGAGCTCCGGTCGACGACTCGCATCTGCAGCTACGACCGTTCGGGCCTGGGCTGGAGCGAAGCCGGTGACGGACAGCACAAGCCGATGCGGGCCGCGGACGAACTCCACGCACTGCTGCTGCGCTCGGGTGAACGTACTCCGGTGATCCTGGCGGGGCAGGAATACGGCGCCGCGCTTGCCAGGCTGTACGCGGAGCGTTTCCCGCGCGACGTGGTCGGCTTGGTGCTGGTGGACGACCCGTCGCAAAGCGCCGGGCCTCGTGGCTCGGCGACCACTGCCGTCACGTGGCCGTGGCTGGCGCGGGTTGGACTGTTGCGAATTACCCGGTCGCTGTCGCGGCGCGCCGCCGGATTGCCCGAGCACGCGAGAGGTGCGGCACAGGCCTTCTTGAATCGCCCGGATCATCTGACTCGCGCCGCGCGCGAAGTCGCTCGATTACGCGACGTCACCGCGGCGGCGACCGCCGCACGGATCGATGGGAGTGTGGTGGTGACGCGTGTGACCACGGCCCCCCCCAATCCACCTGTGGTCCTGGCCTCGCGTGAAGAGGCGCGGAACGTGACGCACGCGCTCGTCGAGGCGATTGAGCGCGCGCGCCATCGTTGAGAAAACGGCTACGTCTTGATGCGAATGGTGAGCGGCGACGTCAGTCGCGCATTCACATCCGCGCCGGGACCAAGCCGAACCTCGTCGCCGCGCGTCGCCAGCACCGCACCGGTGCCCGCACCGCCGCCGATCGCCGCGCCCTTGGCCGCGCCACTGCCGCCGCCGAGAATGGCGCCGATTGCCGCTCCGGCTCCGGCACCGATCCCGATCTTGGTGGCGTCCTTCTTCTTCGTCGGCTTCGCTTGATGCGAAATGACCGCCGTCCGGATATCGTAGCGTTCGCTGTCGTGCCGAAGCGACGTGAACCGATACGCGACATGAGCAAGGCCCTTCACGCGGCCCGAGCGTTCGACGTCCGTCACCGTACCAACGACTTCGGTACCGGCGGGTATCACCTGCTTGCCGTCGATCATGACGGATTGCCGCAGCACGGCACGGACCGTGTCTTCGACCTTGCTGGTGTCAGACGCGACTGACGACTTCAATTCCAGTCGCAGCGTCGTCCCTACCGGCACGGTCACTTCTCGATAAACAGGCTCCGCCGGTTTCTCGGGCGGCGCAGGGGCCGCCGACTTCGCATCCTCCCCTGGAGCGGGAGCTGCCGACTGCTCCGGCGAGCCCGAGCCGCCGCACGCGGCACAAACACCAGCGAGGACCACGGCACAGAACCACTTCTGCATATGCCTCACCTCCACCCCACGACGCAGGCATGCGTCGTGGGGACCCCGGGGATTGAGCGTAAGTCCGGTGAATCCCGTATGGACCCAGTACACGCCAGCCCGGCCTTATTCGGATTTCGGCCTGAAACACCGGTTCCGGCCCGGGCAACCCCATCCAATGCCAAATCCCTGCCGCCTGGACCGCCCAAGCCCGCAGCCACTCATCCCACGTTTCGTCCCACCCCCACACAGTTCTGCTAACGTGGGCCTCGTATGGTCAGATTTGTCGGCTCGGTTCCTGTTCTTCTGTTGTCCGTTCTGTGGTCCACGCCGGCAACCGCCCAGCGCCTGCCCGGCACGGTGCTGCCCGAACACTACACGCTGTCATTCAGTCCAGACCTCGAGAACGAGACCTTCCGCGGCCGCGAATCGATTCACATCACCATCACCGAGCCGACCAAGACCATCACGCTGCATGCCGCAGAAATCCAGTTCGGCGAGGTCACGATCACGGCCGGTGGGCGCACCCAGACCGCGCGTGTGACGACGGACGCGGCCAAGGAGACGGCGACGTTCACCGTGCCAGACACGCTGGCCGAAGGGTCCGCCACCATCCAGATCACCTACACCGGTGTCCTCAACGACAAGCTGCGCGGCTTCTACATTGGTGAAGCGAACGGTCGCAAGTACGCTGCGAGCCAGATGGAGGCAACCGACGCCCGCCGCGCGTTCCCGTCCTTCGACGAACCGATCTACAAGGCGACATACGACGTGTCGATGACCGTCGACTCGGGCGACGTGGCGTTCTCCAACGGACGGCAGGTCAGCGATACGCCGGGACCGGAACCCCGCAAGCACACGATCCGGTTCGAGCGGACGCCGAAGATGTCGTCGTATCTGCTGGCGTTGGTCGCAGGCGACTTCGTCTGCCGCGAAGGCGCCGCCGACGGCATTCCCATTCGCGTCTGCTCCACACCGGACAAGCGCTCCCTGACGGCGTTCGCGCTCGAGGCCGCGAGTATCGAGCTGAAGTTCTTCAACGAGTACTTCGGCATCAAGTACCCGTTCAAGAAACTCGATTTGATCGGGCTGCCCGACTTCTCCGCCGGCGCGATGGAGAACATCGGCGCGATCACGTTCCGCGATCGTCTCCTGCTGGTCGATCCCGCGAACTCCTCCATCGCAGTACGGAAGCGCGTCGCCAATGTGATCGCCCACGAGATCGCGCATCAGTGGTTCGGCGACCTCGTGACCATGCGGTGGTGGGACGACATCTGGCTGAACGAAGGGTTCGCCACCTGGATGGCGAGCAAGCCACTGGCGGCATGGCACCCAGACTGGCGGATCGAGCGCGACGACAGCAACGAAACGCTCAAAGCACTGGGGCTCGACGCCCTGCAGTCGACGCGTCCGATTCGCGTCGCTGTCGAGACGCCCGACGAGATCAACGAAGTGTTCGACGCGATTGCATACGAGAAGACCGCCGCCGTGCTGCGCATGATCGAGGCGTACGTCGGTCCGGAGCCGTTTCGTCGTGGCGTCGCCTCGTATCTGAAGAAGTTTTCGTATGGGAATGCGGCGGGCCCGGACTTCTGGACCGAAGTGGCGCGGGTCACCGGCAAGCCGGTCGATCGAATCATGCGCACGTTCGTCGATCAGGGCGGCGCGCCGGTGCTGACGGTTCGGAACAGGTGTGAGAGCGGCGCCAGCCAGGTCTCCCTGGGCGTGGATCGATTCGTCGGTGCGCCTGGTGCGAAGATCGCCTCGCAAAGCTGGACGCTCCCGGTCTGCTTCAAGACGCCGAGCGGCACTCCGCGCTGCGAAGTGATCGATCGCAGGGAGACGGCGCTGCATTTCGACGGCTGCGGACCGGTGTACGCCAACGCCGACAGCCGCGGCTACTACTTCACCGACTATTCCCCGGAACAGGTGCGCTCGCTCGCGAAGGCCCCCGCGTCGCTGAAGACGACCGAGTGGATGAACACCCTCGGCAACGAGTGGTGGATGGTGCGCGCCGGCCGGCACGACGTCGACGTCTATCTCGATCTGGTCGACGCGTTGTCGACGAGCACCGCCGCCGAGATCCTGGACCTGATGGAGGAACGGCTCGCGCAGATCGAGACCAGCATCGCCAGAGCCGAGGAGATCCCTCGCTTCACGGCGTGGGTCCGCGCACGCTTCGGGCCGGCCTTCACCGCGCTCGGCCCGGCAGATGCCAACGAGTCCGATGAACGGCAACACCTTCGGGCCGCGCTGATGACGATCGTCGGCGTCATCGGCAACGACACGGACGTCCAGCGGCAGGCGCGACAGCTCGCAGACCGTTATCTCGAGAACCCTCGCTCGTTGCCGCCGTCAATGGCGGAAACCGTCTTGATCGTCGCGGCGACCGGCGGGGACCGCGCGCTGTACGACCGCTACCTCGCTCGACTCGGCCAATCGAGCGCGCAGCCGGAGGAGTACTACCGCCTCTTCAACGCGCTGCCCTCCTTCGGCGATCCCGCGCTGGCGAAGCGCACGCTGAACTATGCCATCTCGCCGCAGGTCCGATCGCAGGATGCGGCGACCCTGATCGGGCCTCTGCTGGCATCGCCGGCGACCGCAGAGATGGCGTGGGAGTTCGTCAAAGCACAATGGCCGGTGCTACTCAAGCGGCTCGACGTGTTCCAGGGCATACCGGGAGTCGTCGAGTCGCTCGGTTCGTTCTGTTCGACGGCGCGCGCCGCCGAAGTCAAGGAATTCTTCGCACGCAACCGTCTACCGGCCATCGATCGGGCGGTGCAGCTCGCGGTCGAACGCATCGAGAGCTGCGTGGCATTGGACGAGCGACAATCGGAGCCGCTCAGCAAGTGGCTTCAGACCAAGTAAGCGGAACGCCAGACTGAGCGGACCCTCCGAGTACAATGCGCCTCCACCGGAGGCTGATCGTGCGAAAGCTGCTGTTCCCAGTTGCGATCGCTGGCGTGGCCGTCATCGCGAATCTCACCGCGCAAGGACAGTCGAGCCCGTCGCGTCAGCTCGTGACTCGAGCCGCCGAGGCGATGGGTGGTCGCGAAAGAATCCTCGCGCTCAAACGGATCACTGTCGAGGGATACGGCCAGATTGCCTACCAGAACGGCGGCGGCAACACCACCTCGTCTCCTGACGCGCCTCAGAAATGGATCGACCTGCGCGACTACGTCCGCGTCGTCGACCTCGAGAACGGGCGTATGCGTGTGCGCCAGCGGCAGCTGAATGCGTTCGTGTTCGCGGCCGCACAGAACATGAAGGGCGTCGTCACACAGCAGGGGCTCGATGGCGACCTCGCGTTCAACATCAACGCCAACGGCGCCGCGATCCGAGCGACCGCTGCCGCCGCCCGGGCGCGACGCATGGATATGCTGGCCGATCCCGTCGTCATCGTTCGGACCGCGCTGGGTGCGAAAGCGAAGCTTGGAAACGTGCGCGGCTCCGGACCACTGCGGCTGGTCGACATCACGGTTCCCGAAGGTGATACGGTGACGCTCGCGGTCGACTCCACCACGTCGCTCCCGGCCTGGGTCAGCTGGATCGGACCGGACACCAACCTCGGAGACGTCACCTATCGCGCCGCGTTCACCGGCTACGAGCCCGTGAGTGGCGTCCTGATGCCGACGGGATACAACACCACGATCGACTTCAGGAACATCGTCCTGCAGAAGCTCTACGTCGATCGCCACGCCGCCGACGCGCCGGAACTGGGCTCGCCGCCGTTCATTGCGAGCGCCGCTCCGCTACCGGCGCCGCAAGCGCCCGTGATCGAATCGACGGCAGTGACCAAGGGCATCTGGTTTCTGCGGGGCGCCGGCAACTCGGTGCTGTTCGAGTTCGACGACCACCTCACGCTGTTCGAGGTCTACGCCAGCGAAGCCAACGCCAAGGCGATCATCGACAAGGCGCGGTCGCTCGTGCCGGGGAAACCGCTGACCGAAGCGATCGTCTCGCATCACCACTTCGATCACACCGGCGGTCTCCGCACCGCGGTGGCCGAGGGCCTGACGATCGTCATGCACAAGGGCAACGAGGCGTTCATCCGCGAGGTGACGTCACGCCCGGCGAAGCTTTTTCCTGACGCGCTTGGGCGAAACCCCCGTCCGCTCACGTTCAAGGCAGTGGACGACCATCTGACGATGAAGGACGGCTCGATGACGATCGAGATCTATCGCGTCATCGCCAACAGCCACATGGCCGACGGCCTGATGGTGTATGTGCCCCGCGAACGCTTGCTCGTGCAGGGTGACCTATTCGACGTGAACTGGGACTCGTACTGGTGGGGCAGCAGCTACATCGACAACGTTCGCCACCGCAACCTGCAAGTCGAGCGCGACGTTCCCGTGCACGGCACCATCCTCCCGCTCGCCGAAGTGGAGGAAGCGATCGCGAAGCAGATCAAGAATGCGCAGGCGCTCTGCGCCTCGGTCGAGGCGGCAGGGCTGTCGATGGCAGGCTGTCCGGTGAAAACGACGGTCGATCGGTAGCGATAGCGATCAGGCGGCCGGAGTCTTCTTGGTACCGCCGTTCTCTTCGAGCCAGGTCGCGATCTGCTCACGCGACCATTCGTGGTGATCGTTGAGGTGAACGATCATCGCCGAGAGCAGCAGGCGCTTCTTGCATCCTTCGATCGGGCAGGCGCGAACGGATCCCTCGAGGCAATCGAAGAAGCCAACCAGATCTTTCGTGGGACGCTTGCCACCCATGTCATCAGCGAGCCGGTAGATGCCTTCGTATGCAGCGCCGAGCGCGCAGGAGGCGCGCCTGCCGACGAAGTAGTCGCCGAACGCCTGCTCGGGCCGACGCTGCGCCCCGGCACGAATGGCCGACGCCAGTTCCTTCGTTCCGTGGTGCTCGTGTGCCATTTCGCGCCTCCCTGCAGACAGGATAACCGAGGACGTTGGGCGCCGGCCACAAGAGTGTCAGCGACCAGCCTGCAGCGTAATCGGGCGGCGCCCGACCAGCCTCGTCTCTCAACACCAACCTGCAGAATTCGGAACAGATTGGCGACTCCCCTCCTCGATGTCGCCCGGGAACGTCTTTTGCCTCGCCAGCAATACCCCTCTGGAATTATGCACATGTCTTTTGCGCGACTCGGCACGGACCTCGCCATCGATCTGGGCACTGCCAATACCTGCGTCTTCGCGCTCGGGCGCGGGGTCGTCCTCAGCGAACCGTCGCTGATCGCCTTCAACACGGCGACCGGCGCGGTCGAGGCCGTCGGCGACGACGCGCGTGAAATGCTCGGACGCACGCCGGATCGATTGCGTCCGGTGCGGCCGATTCGCGACGGCGTGATCGCCGACTTCGACGCCGCGGAGAAGATGCTCACGCACTTCATCAAGAAGACGAACGCGCAGGTGGGCGGTTGGACGCGCCCGCGCGTCGTCTTTGGCGTGCCGGCGCAGATTACGCCGGTGGAGCGGCGCGCCGTGAAGGACAGCGCGTATCGCGCCAAGGTCAGCGAGGTGTTCCTGGTCGACGAGCCGATGGCCGCGGCGCTCGGCGCCGGCATGCCGATCACCGAAGCTGCCGGCAACATGATCATCGACATCGGCGGCGGCACGACCGACATCGCGGTGATCTCACTCGCGGGGGTTGTGATCAGCAAGTCGGTTCGCGTGGCCGGCGACGCCTTCGATGAGGCGATCATCCAGCATCTCAAGCGACGTCACGAGCTGCTGGTCGGCGAACGCACCGCCGAAGCGATCAAGATGGAGATCGGATCGGCGACCGAGTTGGACAAGGAGATGACGATGGAAGTGAAAGGCCGTCATCTCACGAAAGGCGTCCCGGTGCGTGTGAACGTCAGCGATGCCGAGATTCGCGAGGCACTGTCGGAGCCGCTCAAGACGATCCTGAACGCGATCCTCGAGACGCTCGATCAGATTCCGCCGGAGCTCTCGTCGGACATCTTCGACCGCGGCATTGCGCTCTGCGGCGGCAGCGTGCTGCTGCGCAACCTCGATCGACGCATCCGTCAGGAGACGTCGCTGCCGGTGCAGATCGTCGAGCAGCCGCTCTCGGCCGTCGTCATCGGCGCCGGCAAGATGCTGGCGGACAAGGCGCTACTCAAGAAGCTCGCCGTCCACTAGCGGCGTGGGGCCGCTCCCTTTAGCTCGTAGGGAACCCTTTAGGCGGACCTGCCCAAGCTCTCGTGGGAACCGCCTTCAGGCGGCTCCTACCCTAGCTCTCGTGGGGGCCGCCTTCAGACCGCCCTGACCTCCAGCGCCGGCCAACCAGGCACGACGCTGATGCACCACTCATCCAATCGCCGACGGCCTATGATCGTGACGTGAAAGTCGCACGCTGGGTAATCGGAACCGCGATCGCCGTTCTTACGATCGTCACGCTCGTGGCACAGTCGACCTCCGATCAGGCCGGCCGCGATTCGTCCGAGGCTTCACGTCAGTCCCGCCGGGTCGAGCTGAAGGTTCGCAGTATTCCGGTCGATCCACGCGACCCGAATCGAGTTCGCCTCGGCCGCTTTCACTATGCCGGTGGGCTTCAGCTCGAGGGCCTGAATACCGATCGGCTGCACGGCCTCTCGGATCTCCGTGTGAGTTCGGATCGTCATCTCGTCGCCATCGGCGATCAGGGTGTGTTGCTGGAAGCGACGCTTGATCTCGATGCCTCCGGTCGTCTGCGCGGGCTGCGGGAGGCGGAGCTGAGTCCGCTGCTCGATGTCAAAGGCCGCCCGTTACTGAACAAGCAACAGGCGGACGCCGAAGGACTCGCCATCATGCCGGACGGAGATCGCCTCATCAGCTTCGAACGGAATCATCGAATCTGGTTGTATTCGGCCAGAGGGGACCGGCCCCCGCGTGACGTGCCGAAGCCGGTCGCACGTCTTGGGAGCAATCAGGGCTTCGAAGCGCTCACGGCGTATCGCGCTGGCGGCGACGATGCGTACCTCGTCGGCGCAGAAAGCGGGCAGCTCTGGATCTGTCACCTCGCCAGTCGATGCCAGTCACTGCCACCGCGCGCGCTGCCGGGATCAGGTTTCGGGCTCTCCGCAATGGCGTCGTACGGCGCGACGGGAGTTGCCCTTCTCTATCGCGCCTATGATCTCGTGCGCGGGCCACGCGCGGTTCTTCGACTGATCGATCGTCCGCTCGTCGCCGGCGGCACGCCGGTAGACGAGTTGGTCCTCGATCGCCCGCTCGTCACCGACAACTTTGAGGGTGTCGCGATAGTTGGCGACAGCGATCAAATGTTCCGCATGTATCTGCTGTCGGACGACAACTCGTCCGCCCAGCAGCATACGTATCTGCTCGCGTTCGACTGGCGACGCTGAGCGTCCGATCAGCACATCGCCCGTTGATCACCGCGATGAGCGATCGCACATGTTCAGTATGCGGAGTGTCTGCGTCACGTCATCCGACGTGTGAGAAAATCTCAGCCCATCGAATCGAGACATGCGCAGCATCGGGAAGTGGAAGTGCAAATCGCCGTCTTACTTTACATTGTAAAGTTATTTGTATATGATGATTCCCCGAGGTCGTCATGTACCGTTTCATGCTTCTGCTCGGGCTCGGCGCCGCGCTGCTCGCCGCGGGCGCCTGCGATCAGGGTCCCACAACTCCGCTGACCCAAGCCGCCGTCCGCAACGACGTCGCCGCCCTTCGCCAACTTCTCGACGACGGCCATACAGCCGATGAGGGTGGCGACACGTGGACGGCGTTGATCTGGGCCTCGCGGTCCGGATCGATCGAAGCGATCAATCTCCTCCTCGATTCCGGCGCCGACGTGAACCAGCCGGGA
>Ga0207428_10001922_pt1 | contig 21038 bp, 18 predicted proteins | sample RhiMethybrSRZTD1_FD_187600 | JGI IMG/M metagenome (GOLD analysis project Ga0207428, IMG submission 187600) | Populus rhizosphere microbial communities from Tennessee, USA - Rhizosphere MetaG P. TD hybrid SRZTD1 (SPAdes) (version 3) | ecosystem: Host-associated > Plants > Roots > Rhizosphere >...
CGTTGGCGATGGAGCCCTGCACGCCTCCGCTCGTCTCGCCATCGTCCCCGTAGACGAAGATGAGGTCGATGTCCGAGGAGTAGTTGAGCTCGTCGCCGCCCAGCTTGCCCATGCCGATGACGGCCAAGCCCGCGCGGCCGCGGTCGGGCGTCCGGGGCACGCCATAGAGGGGCTCCAGCGCCTCGTCCGCCCACCGGCAGGCGGCGGCCAGGCACACGTCGGCGAGCCGCGAGAGCTCCTCGGTGGTCACGGTGAGATCGGCGTCGCCCAGGATGTCGCGGGTGCCGATGCGGAGAAGCTGCCGGTACTTGAAGCGGCGCAGCGCGTTCCAGCGCGCCTCCCTTTTGCTGAACGGCGCGAGGCTCGCCGCGAGCCCGGCCTCGAGCTCGTCGCCCAGCCACTGCCGCATGGTGCGGGGCTCGAGCAACCAGGCGAAGAGCTGCGGGTAGCGACGCAGGGTGTCGGCGAGGAACTGGCTGGTGCCGCCGAGCCGCGCGAGCAGGTGGATGGCGCCGGGATGCGCGGCGAGCGTGCGCAGGAACACGCCGCGGTCGCCCTGGGCGGCGAGGCGCTCGAGATTGTTGAGCGCCATGTCGGGATCGGGCGCCCCGGCAACCTCGGCGAGGAGGCGCGGGAGGACGGGATCGAGGAGGGTGCCCTCCACCGGTGTGGGCGCCAGCGCGTGGATGTTGGCCAGCGCCGTTCCCGGCTCGGTGAAGCCGTGCCGCTTGAGCTCGGCCAATGCCCGCCGGTCGCCCGGCGCCGCGCGTACCAGGTCGACGACCATATTCAACATACCTCTGGCATGTTGACCGTGGGCCAATCGGTTACGGCGACCCCCTGGCGCCCAGGCAACCGAGCTAGCGTCCACCGTTCAGATAGCGCTCTCGCCTTTTTCGCCGGTGCGGATCCGGATGGCCTCGCCGAGGGGCAGCACGAAGACCTTGCCGTCGCCGATCGAGCCGGTCTTCGCGGCGGAGGCGATGGCCGACACCACCTTGTCCACCAGCTCGTTCGGCACCACCACCTCGACCTTCACCTTGGGCAGGAAATCGATGGTGTACTCCGAGCCGCGGTAGAGCTCCGTGTGGCCCTTCTGACGGCCGAACCCGCGCACTTCGGTGACGGTCATCCCGTACACCCCGAGCTGGGTCAGCGCCTCCTTGACGTCGTCCAGCTTGAACGGCTTGATCACCGCCTCGACCTTCTTCATGGCTGGCTCTCCCGTTCGCGAATGGTGCGCGCCTTCATGGCCTTGCGATACAGGGTCACGTATTCCCGCGCCGAGGCGTCCCAGGAGAAGTCCTCGGCCATTCCATTCCTCACGATGGCGGTCCACAGCGCCGGATCGGCGTGCGCGGCGGCGGCGCGGCGCACCGCCTCCGCCAGCGCGTCGACCGCGAAGGCGTCGAAGAGGAAGCCGGTGCCGGTGCGCCGGGCTGGATCCACTTCCTTGACGGTGTCGGCGAGGCCGCCGGTGCGGCGGACGATGGGCACCGAGCCGTAGCGCAGGGCGATGAGCTGACCGAGCCCACAGGGCTCGTAGCGCGACGGCATCAGGAAGCAATCCGACCCCGCGTAGATGCGGCGCGCGAGGTCGTCGTTGTAGCCGATGCGCACCGCGACGCGCCCGGGATAGGCGGCGGCCGCGGCGACGAACGCCTCTTCCAGCGGGGCATCGCCCGAGCCCAGCAGGACCAGGCGCGCGGACGTGGCGAGCAGCCCGGGCAGCGCATCGAGCGTGAGGTCGAGGCCCTTCTGGGTCGCGAGGCGCGTCACCATGCCGACGATGGGGCCACCGCCGCGCTCGAGCCCCATCTCGTCCTGAAGGGCCTGGCGGCAGATCGCCTTGCTCTCGAGCTCTCCTGGGCCGTAGCGTTTGGCGAGCACCGCGTCGGTGGCGGGATTCCACGCCTCGTAGTCGATCCCGTTCACCACGCCGTGCAGATCCGCGCTCCGCTCCTCCAGCACGCCCTCCAGGCCCGCGCCGAAGGCGGCGCTGCGGATCTCCTGCGCGTAGGTACGGCTCACCGTGGTGAGCAGCTCCGAGAACACGAGCCCACCCTTGAGAAAGTTGAGCCGGCCGTAGAATTCCAGCGCGGCGGGCGTGAAGAGATCCCACCCCAGGCCGGTCATGGGCATGTCGTAGTGCCAGAACACGCCTTGATAGGCCAGGTTGTGGATGGTGAAGAGAGTGGCGATGGAGCCCAGGACGGGATGCGCGCGGTAAAGCGTCTGCAGGTACACGGGCACGAGCCCGGTCTGCCAGTCATTGGCGTGGATCACCTGCGGCCGCCACCCCTGCGCGCCCAACGCCGCCGCCGCCTCGAGCCCGCCGCGGCACAGGTAGATGAAGCGCTCGCAGTTGTCCCAGTAGTCCCCGTCCGCGGTGCCGTAGAGGGCTTCGCGGTCGTAGTAGTGATCGTGGGCGAGGAAATAGACAGTGACGCCGCCCGGCGCGCGCGCCTCGAACAGCGCGCCCTCCGCGGTGCGCTCGCCCAGGGGCACGCGGATGCCGCTGGCGGCGAGGGTGAGCGCGCCCGCGCGGCTCTCGATCCCGCGATACTTCGGCATGAGGATCCGCACGTCGTGGCCCAGGCCAGCGAGGGCCCGGGGGAGCGCGCCCGCCACGTCGGCGAGCCCGCCCGTCTTGGCGTAGGGCGCAGCTTCGGAGGCCATGAAGAGAATGCGCAGACGTTCGCGGGGCATCGGCAACCTCAGACTTCCTCTTCGAGGATCGGGAACACGAGGGCGGTGACGTGCGAGGAGATCCGCTTGAGATTGGTGAGCACGTCGAGGTGGATCTCGGAGGTCTCCAGCGACTCGGCGAGCCCGCGGCGCAGGCGATCGAGATGCGACTCGCGCAGCTCCCGCTCCCGCTGGCGGACGAACGGTCGCTGGTCCAGCACTTCCTGGGCGAGCGCGCGGTCGGACGCGGCAACCGCGGCGATCGCGCGCTCGAGGTTCTTCGACACGATGCCGTGGAACTCCACCAGCTCGGTCTCCCCTTCCTCCGAGAAGCGCCGTCCCTGGTAGACCTTCTTGCGGGCGAGCTCCATGAGGTTCTTGTCCACGATGTCGCCAATGTTCTCGAGATTGCCGATGAACGAGATCAGCCCGATCTCGCGCGCCGCCATGTCGGAGCCCATGGTCTCGCGGCCGAGCCGGGCGAGGAAGATCTTGATCTCGCGCTCGAGGTAGTCGAGCTGATCGTCGCGCCGCTCGACCTCCTCCAGCAGCTCCCGATCGTCTCGCCGCAGCACCTCGAGGGCGTCGCGCAGCATGCTCTGGGCGACGTCGCCCATGCGCAGGGCCTCGCGCGTGGCCTGGCCGAGGGCGAGCGACGGCTGGTCGAGGTTCCGGTCGTCGAGGTAGCGGGTCTTGAAGGGGTTGTCCCCCCGCTCCCGCTCCGGCACCAGGGCGGTGATGGCGCGGGCGGCGAACGGGGCGAAGGGCAGGAACAGCGCGCTGATCGCGACGTTGAACAGGGTATGGGCGTTGGCGATCTGCCGCGCCGTCTCCCGCGCCGTCTCCGCGACGAGCGCGGTGAGAGGGTCGATGAACGGGAACACGAGGGCGACGCCCAGGACCTTGAACGCGATGTGCGCCACCGCGACCCGGCGCGCGTCCGAGGTGGACCGCATGCTCGCCGCGAGGGCGGCGGTGCAGGTGCCGATGTTGGCGCCCAGCACCACCGGGATCGCGCCAGCCAGCGGGAGCAGCCCCTGGTGGGCGAGGGACAGGAGCACGCCGATGGTGGCCGCGGACGACGCCATCCCCGCGCTGAGCGCGGCTCCGGCGAGCACGCCCATGGCCGGATTCGAGGCGAAGGCGACCAGCACCTGACGAGTCAGGGGGTGCTCGGTCACCGGGGCGATGCCGTCCGTCATCAACCGCATGCCGAGGAACAGGAGGCCGAAACCCAGCACCGCCTGGCCGAGGCTCTTCACGAGCCCGCGCCGGCCGAAGTAGGCCAGGCCGAAGCCGACGGCGAGCAGGGCGAACGCCAGGTCGCGCAGGTTGAAGGCGAGCAGCTGCACGGTGAAGGTGGTGCCGATGTCCGCCCCCAGGATCACGCCCAGAGATTGGCGGAAGGTCATGAGACCGGCGGACACGAACCCGATCAGCATGAGGGTGGTGGCGGAGGACGACTGGATCAACGCGGTCACGAGCGCCCCCGCCGCCACCGCGGAGAAGCGGCTGCGCGTCATGCTCGTGAGGAGGTGGCGGAGCTGGCCGCCCGCCGCCCGCTGCAGGCCCTCTCCGGACAGCTGCATCCCGTAGAGCAGGATCGCGAGGCCGCCCGCCAGCGAGAGCAGGCTCATCGGCCCTCCCTCATGGCGACAGCGGCCGGAACCCGCCGGGCGGCTCCGCCACGCCGCGGAGATGCGTCGTCTCGTTGATCGTGAGCACGCGGGGAGGCGCCACCTCGCTGATCGAGCAGTTGAACAGCATCAACCGCCAGATCGAGGACAGCGGCAGGGACAGGCAGTGGGCGAGATACGCGCTGATCACGCCGCCGTGGCAGACGACCAGCACATCGTCACCGTTCGGATGCGCGCGCTCGATCTCCGTGATCGCGCGCAACACCCGCGCCTGCACCTCCGCCAGTGGCTCGCCGCCCGGCGGCATCCCGCCGACGGGATCGCGCACCCAGCACGAGTAGGGATCGCCGGGGCGGGCCCGCACCTCGTCCACCGTGCAGCCCTCCCACTCGCCCAGCGACAGCTCGCGGAGATCCTCGATCGCCGCGAGGGGGACGCCGGTGGCCGCGGCCACGATCTCGGCGGTGCGATGAGCGCGCTGGAGCGGGCTCGCATAGATGGCGGCGATGCGCCGCCGCGCGAGGGCCGCACCGAGCGCCTCGGCCTGGCGCTGGCCCAGCTCGGACAGCGGGACGTCCTGCACGCCCTGGAAGCGCCGCACGGCGTTCGACACCGACTGGCCGTGGCGGGCGAGGACGAGCCGCCTCATCGCCGGCCCTCCGCGGCGGCGTGGGCGGCACGCAGGCGACGGAGCGTCTCCTCCTTGCCCAGGATGCCGATGATGTCGAAGATGGGCGGGCTCGCGGTGCGGCCGGTGAGGGCCAGACGGGTGAGCTGGGCAAGATCCACGAGCTTGAGGCCGAGCTCCGCGGCCAAGCCGCGGTAGAGCGCCTCGAGCGAGGCGGGATCCATGTCGGTCTGCGTCTCGAGCCGCCTCACGATGAGCGCGTAGCGCCCGGGCGCCTCCGCCGTCCAGAGCTTCGCGATGGCCGCCGCCTCGTACGTGGTCGGCATGGAGAAGTAGAAGCTCGCCGCCTCGGCCATCTCCACCAGCGTCTTCGCGCGCTGCTGCAGCGTGGCGACCACGCGGGCGAGCCAGGCGCGGTCGGCCGGCATCGGCAGGCCGGCGCGCCCGAGGAAGAGCGGGAGGCGCTCGGCCAGGGTGGCCGCGGGCAAGGTCTTGATCCAGTGCTGGCTCAGCCATTCGAGCTTGGCGCGGTCGAACACGGCCGCCGCCAGGCCCACGTGGGCGAGGTCGAAGTGCTGACCGACCTCTTCCCGGGTGAAGACCTCCTGATCGCCGTGGGACCAGCCGAGGCGCGCCAGGTAATTGAACAAGGCCTCCGCGACCACGCCCGCCTCGCGAAAGGCTTGCACGCTCGTCGCTCCGTGACGCTTGGACAGACGGTTCTTGTCCGGTCCGAGGATCAGCGGGATGTGAGCGAAGGCCGGGGTGGGATAGCCGAGGGCGCGGTAGCACTGCACCTGCTTCGGCGTGTTGGAGAGGTGATCGTCGCCGCGGATCACGTGGGTGATCTTCATCGTGACGTCGTCCACCACCACGCAGAAGTTGTAGGTGGGGGTGCCGTCGGTGCGGACGAGGATCCAGTCATCGAGCTGGTTGTGCTCGAACACCACGGATCCGTGGAGAAGATCCTCCACCACGGTCTGCCCCTCGTCGGCGATGCGCAGGCGCAACGCATGCGGCTCGCTCGCCGGCACGTTGGCATCGCGGCACGTTCCCGGGTAGCGGAAGGTTTCGCCGCGGGCCTGCGCGGCCTTGCGGAGGCGATCGAGCTCGGCGGGCGTGCACCGGCAGCGGTAGGCACGGCCCTCTGCGAGCAACCGCTCGGCGTGCGCGTGATAGATCTCGAAGCGCTCGGTCTGCCGGTAGCCCGGGGTGGGCGGCCCCTCGTCCCAGTCGATGCCGAGCCAGCGGAGCGCATCGAGCACGGACTCCAGATACTCCTCGGTCGAGCGCTCGCGGTCGGTGTCCTCGACGCGGAGGATGAAGACCCCGCGGTGCGCGCGGGCGAAGGCCCAGTTGAACAGCGCGGTGCGGGCACCGCCCACGTGCAGATGACCAGTCGGGCTCGGAGCGAAGCGCACGCGAACAGGCTCTGGCATCGTCCGACCATTGTACCGTGGTGCGGTCGGAGTTAAGGGCCCATCGGCTTCGTTGCCGCCCTTGGCCAGGCGCTCAACGTACAGCAAGCACGCCTCGCGCCCGGTCGGCGGGCAGCGCCTCGCCGCTAGACCCTTCTCCCCGACCGCTAGTTCTTCATGCGGCGCATGACCGGGCGCGGGAGGGCGCGGATCACCGCCATGATCAGCCGCCAGATTGGCGGCGCATAGACAACGGGCCGACCGGCATCCATCGCGCGCAGCGTCCGCGCCGCTACCGCGTCCGCCTCGCCCGCGAACGGGGGCGTCGGGAGGCCCGCCGTCATCTCGGTCCGGACGAATCCAGGCTTCACGCATACCACGCGCACGTCGCGGTCGGCATAGGCGAGCCCGAGCCCCTCGAGGAAGGCGGAGAGCCCAGCCTTGGAGGCGCCGTAGAGATAATTGGCCTGGCGGGCGCGGTCGCCTGCCACCGAGGAGAACGCGCATACGACCCCGCCGCCCCGGCCCGCGAGGCGCGCCGCCGCGAGCTGACACAGGAGCGCGGTGCCGGTGAAGTTGGCGTGGAAGAGGCGCTCGAGTCGCGCGGGGTCGGCGGCCAGCTCCCCGTGATCCGCGAAGAGGCCGGCGGTGACCACGAACGTGTCGAAGCGGCCGAGCGCCGCGTCGGCCGCATCCAGCGCGGGCAGGAACCCGCTGGAGTCGGCCAGGTCCAGCGGGCCGACGCGGACCGGCGCGCGGGCCCCCCGCGCCTCGAGATCGCGGGCGGCCACCGTCAGCGCCGCCGCGTCGCGGCCCAGCAGGAACAGCGCGTCGGCACGCTCGGCCATGCGCCGGGCCAGGGCCTTGCCCATCCCCCGCGTCGCGCCGACGAACGCCACCTTCATGTATCGCCCAGCAGCCGCACGGACTGCGCCGAGCGAAAGCGGTGGGCGGGATCCCATCGGTCGCGCACCGCGCGCCACTCGGCCAGGCGCGGCATCATGCGGGCGAAGTCTTCGGCGCGCGTCACCGCGTCCTTGGCCAGGTAGATGCGCCCGCCCGCGGCAATGACGACCGCGTTGAGGGCGTGCACGAGGTCGACCGTCTCAGGACCGCGATAGGGCAGGTCGAGCCCCAGCGTCACGCCTTCTATGGGGAACGACAAGGGCGCGGGTCCGGCGGGTCCGCAGTCCTTGATCACGGCGAGGAACGACGCGGCCCCCGCCCGCGCAATGCGCTCGAGCAGCTCGCGCATGGCGGCGAGCCCGGCGGCCCGCGGCACCACGCATTGGAACTGGAGGAAGCCGCGGCGCCCATAGAGGCGGTTCCAGTCGGTAATCATGTCGAGCGGGTAGAAGAATGCTTCGTAGGAGACGACACTCGGGCCCGCCGCTCCGCGCCGGCGGCCCGCCTTCAGCCAGTAGTAGAGCCCATTGAAGGCGCGCATCGCGGGCGGGCTCAGGAGCCACTCCGGCGCGTCCATCGGCACGCGCAGCGCGCGGCGAGGACGTGGATCGCCGGACGGCACCTCGGCGCGCGTCGCGTGACGCCCGCGCATGAGCACGCCTCGGCCCAGGCCCACGCCCGCGGCGAGGCAGTCGATCCAGCCGACCGTGTAGGGCCAGGCCTCTCGCGACGCCTCGAGAGCCGCGAGCATCGACTCGAGGTCGGCCACCCCTTCGGTCTCCATGGCGATCCAGCCCGTCTCCACGGGACGCAGGCGCAGGGTGACTTCGGTGATGAGCCCGGTGAGTCCCATGCCACCCACCGTCGCGAGAAACAGCTCGCGGTCGACGTCGGGCCCGCACACGATCTCCTTGCCGTCAGCGGTAAGCAGGCTCAGCCGCTCCACGAAGCTGCCGAAGGAGCCGTCGCAGTGATGGTTCTTCCCGTGCACGTCGCAGGCGACGCAGCCGCCGAGGGTGACGAACTTGGTTCCGGGGGTGACCGGCGGGAACCAGCCCCGCGGGAGGAAGAGGCGGAGGATCTCCGCCAGCGACAGCCCGGCCTCGGCGGTGAGCCGTCCGGCCACCGGATCCCAGTCGAGGATGCGGTCGGCGCGCGTGGTCGCCAGCACCAGCGCATCCTCCCGCGCGGGCACCGCGGCGTCGCCGTAGGCGCGGCCCAGCCCGCGCGGGAGCACGATCCCCTCGCCGGGCGGCAGGAGCAGGTGCTCGGGCCGGGCCACGCGCCCGGGGCGGACCGGCATGCGGCCCCAGCCCGCGACGGATTCAAGCGTGGTTCGGAGCGTGCCCGTCACCTCAATGGCCCCACGGCCCGTAGATCAGCAGAAGCAGGGCCGCGATCCAGAGCACGGTGTTGGCGAGGAGGGCCCGGTCGGACAGGACGAGATCGGAGGGGTTCCCGCCGAGCTGCCGGCGGTAAAGAAGATAGAGGTAGCGGAAGATCCCGTACAGCACGAACGGCAGGGTCAGGGGCAGGAGGCGCGTGTGGAACTTCCCCACCGTCTCCGGCGACATCGTGTAGAGCGCGTACGCGGTCACGGTGGAGGCGGTGACCACCGCGATCATCTGATCGATGAAGCCCTCGCTGTATTCGGCGAGGATGGGTCGGTGCGAGGCGGCGGCGCCGTGCAGGGTGAGGTATTCGTGGCGCCGCTTGCCGAGAGCCAGGAAGAGGGCGATCAGCACGGTGCAGATGAGGAGCCAGCCCGAGATGTCCGCGTCCACCGCCACCGCCCCCGCCACCGCGCGGAGCACGAAGCCCAGCGCCACCGTCAGTACGTCCAGGATGACGAGGTGCTTGAGCCGGACGGAGTACGCGGTGAGGAGCACGCCGTACGCGAGCGCGACCAGGCCGAAGCGCGCGCCGAGCCCGAGCGACAGGACGAGGCTCACGAGCAAGAGAGCCAGGCCGATGGCGAGGGCGACGCCACGCGACAGCGCGCCCGAGGCGACGGGGCGACGCCGCTTGTCGGGATGGAGCCGGTCCTTCTCGGCGTCGGCCACGTCGTTCAGAAGATAGATCGCGCCGGAAAGCCCGCAGAAGAGCGCGAACGCCGCGGCGGCCCGCCACGCCTGCGGGGTGAAGAGCTGATGGGAGAAGATGACCCCGGCGAAGACGAAGAAGTTCTTCACCCACTGTCGCGGACGCAGCGAGACGACGACCGCGGCGAGAAACCCCATCGGGGGGGCTATCGCCCCCTCACGGGCGGCGCGGTCTCGCGAGCGCGGCGCGGAGGGCTGCCGCCACCTCGTCGATCGCTCCTCATCTCAGCACCGCGCCCGTGCCGAAGCGCGTTCCCGTCTGGCCGACGCCGAGCAGGTTCACGGAAAAACGGAACTCGTCCTCGTTTCGATGACGGTCGATGTATTCGAGGAAGATCGCCCAGCACTGAAAGTGGATGTCCACCCCGACCCGATTCTCCACTTTGGTGCCGGCGAGAATGTCGTACTCGGTGGAGGCCCGGATGTTCACGTTCCGGCCTAGCTTGGCGAGGACGGCCCCATTGACGGTGTTGAACGGCGAGCCGATCTCGTTGAAGCGCGCGCCCGCGGACACCCTGACGAGGTCCTGGTAGTTGCCGAAGATATCGGCGGTGGCGGTACGCATGCCCAGGCCGTACGTGTTCCAGATTCCCACCCCGCGGAAGCCGAAGTGCTGGTTGGGGCTCACGATCAACTCGGCCCCCAGATCCCGGAATGGCTCGTCGGCGTCGGGCAGCATGTTGTAGATCTGGGTCACGGTGAGCCGGGCCGCCTCCCATCGGACAGGCTCCTCATCGGGTCCGGAGACGGTCTTGGCATTGATCCGCTGGACGATCGAGTACGCGAGCTGGCTCTTCTTGCCGATGTCGTCGATGGCCTTGTCGAACACGGGATTGGCCTTCTGATCGAGCCCCCGGATCTCGAGCCACTGGACCTGCGGCTCGATCGCGTGCTGGAGGGCGGCGAGGCCCCACGTGCCGTTCATGAGCCACACGCGGGAGAGGCGCGTCTCCAGCTCGAGGCCTCCCTCGGCCTGGAGGCGCACGTGTCGGTCGTTCTCCGTCTCCTCGATGAGGAAGCTTCCCACATTGGTCAGGCGCTCGCCCACCACCCGCTTGTCGTAGTAGGTGGCCCGGCCGCCCGCAAAGGGCGTCACCGTGAAGTAGCCAAGGATCGGAACGGGATAGAAGAGACGCGGGTGCAAGTCCGCGCGCGCGCCGTCGGAGCCGACTTCTCTGATGAAGTAGGTGGCGCTAGCCTGGGTCTCGTAGAGGAGGCCAGGCAGGCCGGGGACGGGTTGGCGCAGCCCGTCGAGCCGGATGTCGGGCACGCGCTGCAGCTCGACCGGACGCGGGGTGGTCAGGTCCTGGTACCAGAGGACGTTGCCCACGAGATTCCAGGTATCCCAGCGCTTCGACACGAACACGTTGGTCTCCGCGCGCTGCTGGGCCCGGTCGGCGAGCCGGTCCGCGTACTCGCGGAGCACCCGGTCGTCGCTCACCGCATTGGCGTCCACCTTGAAGGCCAGGCTCGGGCTGATCTGCCACGAGTGGCGGTAGGTGCCCGCGGCCCGGATGTCGCCATTCCGAAACGCCTCATCGATCGCGAAGCCGTTGAACTGACCCCGCGCGTCCTCCGACTTGATGTAGCGGTACTCGAGCGTGGTGCCCACGCCGCGCTCGGCATAGGTGTCGAGCGAAACCGTCAGGTCCTGGCTGTCGTCGATGGCCCAGTAGTAGGGAATCCGGGCGAAGAAGCCTTTGCTGCTGGACACCCCGAATTGCGGGTACAGGAAGCCTGATTGCCGCTCGCGCCGGATCGCCGCCGCGAAGAAGGGGAACCAGGGCAGCAGCGGGATCTTGCCCACCAGGAACGAGATGTCCCGGCCCCAGATGATGTCGTTGAGGTCAGCGGTGCCGGAGCCGAGGCGGAAGGACCAGGGCGGCGGATCGTCGTCCTCGCACGTGGTGAACGAGGCCCCCTTCAGCTCGTACACGCTCTCGCCCACGCGGTCCATCCGCTCGGCGCCGAGCCGGTAGTAGGGCGCGGAGAAGGCGGTGCCGCTGTAGACGACGCCGGTGCCGGTGCGCAGGTTGTAGTCGATGCGCTCGCCGACCAGGCGGTCCTGCCCGTCGTAGAACACCACCTTGCCCTGGGCGATTGCCTCGCCGGTGTCGCGGTTGAGCTCGACGCGATCGGCGAGGAGACGCGTCACGCCGCGCACGATCTCGACGTTGCCGGTCGCCACCAGGAGATTGGAGGTGCCGCCCACCTGCTGCATCTGGTCGGCGACCACGGTGACCTCGCCGCCGTCCTGCGCGATGCGGAGGGGCGCGGGGCGCGTCTGCGCAAGGACGCCCGGCGCCGTCAGGAGAAGGATCAGCGCCGGCAGCAGTACGATCCCCATGGCGCGGGAGCGAGTAGGCGGCATGAGCTCGCGGACATGCTATCAGCGGGGCGGACTCAAGCAAAGGGTCTCGGCGTCCTCCGCGCGCGGCGCAAGCACCTTGCCGATCAGGTAGAGCGAGCCGGCCACGCACACGGGGCCGTCGCCGGCCTCCCTGGCCTGCGCCACCGCCTCCACGGGGTCGGGCGTGACGAAGAGGCGGTCCGGACGCAGCGCGCCGAGCTGACGGGCGAGGTCGCGCAGGGCGATCGGATCGGCGGCGCGCGGATTCGGCGAGGCGGTGAAGATCGCCCGCGTGGAGAGCGGCAGGAGCGGCGTCAGGATGCCCACGAGATCTTTGTCGGCGGAGGCGCCGAGCACGAGCGTCACCGCCTGCCGGGGGAAATAGGCGCGCAGCGAGGCCGCGAGGGCGCGGGCGCCGCCGGGATTGTGGGCCCCGTCGAGGACAACGAGAGGCGTGCCCGGCAGGATCTGAAAGCGGCCGGGCCAGCGCGCCTCGGCGAGGCCCCGGCGGATGGCGGCGTCCCCCGCGCCGAGCGCGTGGGCGGCCGCGGCAGCGACGAGGGCATTGGCCGGCTGATAGAGGCCGAGCAGGGCGCAGCGCGCGTCCGCGACATGCCAACCCGGCCCCGCGAGGTCCAGGCGTTGTCCGCCGAGATCTCGTGCGCGGACGGTCACCGAGAGGTCGCGCCCCTCGAGGAGCAACGGCACGCCGACGGCGGCGGCGCGGTCGAGGATGGGACGCTCGGCCTCCGGAGCTTGCTGGACGGACACCGCCACCCCGCTGCGGATGATGTGCGCCTTGTCCCACGCGATGCGGGCCAGCGTGTCGCCCAGCAGGGCCTGATGGTCGTAGTCGACTCGCGTGAGCACGGAGACGGCGGGCCGGCCCACCGTGGTCGCATCGAGGCGCCCGCCGAGGCCGACTTCCAGCACCGCGACGTCGGCCGCCTGGGTGACGAAGTGATCCAGGGCGAGCGCCGTGCAGGCCTCGAACACGCTGGCGTCGAAGCGCGCGAACAGGGTCCCCATCGCGTCCATGCCGTCGGCGAGGTCGTCCTCGGCGATGCAGGCCCCGTCCACCCGGATGCGCTCACGCACCGAGCAGAGATGCGGCGAGGTGAAGAGCCCCACCCGCAGCCCCGCGGCGGTGAGGATGGTGGCCAGCATGGCGGCGGCGGAGCCCTTGCCGTTGGTGCCGCCGACCTGAACCACGCGCAGCCGCCGCTCGGGGTTGCCGAGGGCGTCGAGAAGGGCCTGGATCGTCTCCTGGCCGGGCCGCATGCCCGCCATCTCCCCGCCGCGGAGGGCGAGAAGCCGGGCCACGGCCTCGCGATAGGTCATGGAGCCGGCTGCGAGGGCCCCGTCCCGAAGAAGGCGATGATGCGGCGGAGAGTCTCCCGGAGGTCGCGCCGCTCGACCACCATATCGAGCTGGCCGTGCTCGAGGAGGAACTCCGAGCGCTGGAAGCCCTCGGGCAGCGGCTGACGAATGGTCTCGGCGATGACGCGGGGGCCGGCGAAGCCGATGAGGGCGCGCGGCTCGGCGAGGACCAAGTCGCCCAGCATCGCGAAGCTCGCGGTGACCCCGCCGGTGGTGGGATCGGTGAGGAGCGAGATGTAAGGCACGCGCTCCTCGGCGAGGCGGTGCAGGGCGGCGGACGTCTTCGCCATCTGCATGAGGGAGAGAATGCCTTCCTGCATGCGCGCGCCCCCGGAGGCGGACACGATGATGAGCGGCGCGCGCTTCTGGATGGCCAGCTCGATGGCGCGGGTGAGCTTCTCGCCGACCACCGAGGCCATGCTGCCCCCGAGGAAGCCGAACTCGAAGACGGCGAGCACCACCGGGCTGCCCCCGATGCGCCCCATCCCGGTCAGCACCGCCTCGTCGAGGCCGGTGGACTTCTTCGCCGCCTTGATCCGGTCCACGTACTTCTTGGTGTCCTTGAACTCGAGGGGATCGCGGGAGGTGAGCCCGGCGTCGCGCTCCTCGAACGAGTCCGGGTCGAGGAGCGAGGCCACGCGCTCGCGCGCGGAGATCCGGAACGGATACTTGCAACGGGGGCAGACCCGGCCGGCGCGATCGACCTCGGCGCGGTAGACGATCTCCTTGCAGGAGTCGCACTTCACCCAGAGACCCTCGGCGATCTGTACCTTCTTCCGCGGCGCCTCGTCCTCCCCTTCCCGCTTCTTCCAGAACCAGGCGGTCATCGCGCCGCCCCCGTCCCGCGGAGCGGCGCCTTGAGCTCGGCGAGGAAGCGGCCCACCTCGGAAACCAGCGCGGGCGAGCCGGCATGACGCTCGACGAGCCGCACGATGGCCGAGCCCACGATGACGCCGTCGGCGTGCGCGCCCACCATCGCCGAATGCTCCGGCGTGGAGATCCCGAAGCCGACGCAGACCGGCTTGGTGGTGACGCCGCGGAGGGTGCGGAGCATCCCGGTGAGGTCGGGTGGCAGGTTGGCGCGCTCCCCGGTGACCCCGGTCAGCGAGACCAGATAGATGAAGCCCCGACTCGCCCGGGCGATCATCCGCATGCGCGCGGGCGGCGTCGTGGGCGCCACGAAGTGCACCACGTCCAGGCCGAGCGGATCGGCCTCCGTGTGGAGCGGCTCCGCCTCCTCGGGCGGCAGATCGATCACGAGCACGCCGTCCACGCCGGCCTCGACGGCGGTACGGCAAAACGCCTTCACGCCGAACGCAAGGATGGGGTTGTAGTAGATCATGAACACGAGCGGCGTGGTGAGGTCGCTCCGCAGCTCGCGCACCATCTCGAGCACGCGCGGGAGTGTCACGCCGGCGGCGAGCGCGCGCTGGGTGGCGCGCTGGATCACCGGCCCATCGGCGAGCGGGTCGGAGAAGGGCACGCCCAGCTCGATCACGTCGGCGCCCTGCCGCGAGGCCTCGAGCATGAGGTCCGCGGTGGCGGCCAGCGACGGGTCGCCAGCGGTGAAGTAGGGGATCAGCGCGCGCGCGCCGCGCGCCCGCAGGCCGGCGAACGTGACGTCGAGGCGGCTCACGGGTGGCCGTTCCCCTTGCCCGCGAGCGCCTGCCCCACGGTGTGGACGTCCTTGTCCCCGCGGCCCGAGAGGCCCACCACCACCACCTCGGATTTCTTCATGCCTCGCGCCGCCTTCATGGCGTAGGCCACCGCGTGGGCCGACTCCAGCGCGGGCATGAGCCCTTCCAGGCGCGCGAGGGTCTGGAAGGCCGCGAGCGCCTCTGCGTCCGTGATGGACTCGTACTGGAAGCGTCCGGCATCCTTGTAATAGGCGTGCTCGGGGCCCACGCCCGGGTAGTCGAGCCCCGCCGAGATGGAGTGCGCCTCCATCACCTGCCCATCGTCATTCTGAAGAAGATAGCTCATGCTCCCGTGCAGCACGCCCACCGCGCCCGCGGAGAGCGCGGCGCCGTGCTTGCCGGTCGAGAGCCCGTGCCCGCCCGGCTCCACACCCACGATGCGCACGCGCCGGTCCTTGATGAACGGCCAGAAGAGGCCCATGGCATTGGATCCGCCGCCCACGCAGGCCACGAGGAGGTCGGGCAGGCGGCCGGCCTGGCGGCGCGCCTGGACGCGCGTCTCCTCGCCGATCACGCGGTGGAAGTCGCGCACCATCATGGGATAGGGATGCGGCCCCATCACCGAGCCGAGCAGATAGTAGGTGGTGCGCACGTTGGTGACCCAGTCGCGCAGCGCCTCGTTCACCGCGTCCTTCAGCGTCTTCGAGCCCGACTCCACCGGGATCACGCGCGCGCCCAGGAGGCGCATGCGGAAGACGTTGAGCGCCTGGCGCTCGACGTCCACGCTGCCCATGTACACCTCGCATTCGAGGCCGAGCAGCGCGGCGGCGGTGGCGGAGGCCACCCCGTGCTGCCCCGCGCCGGTCTCCGCGATGACGCGCTTCTTGCCCATGCGCTCGGCGAGCAGCGCCTGGCCCAGCACGTTGTTGATCTTGTGCGCGCCGGTGTGGCAGAGGTCTTCTCGCTTCAGATAGATGCGGGCGCCGCCGCAGTGCTCGGTCAGCCGCTGCGCGAGGTAGAGCGGCGTGGGCCGGCCCGCGTAGTGGCGCAGGAGGTCGGCGAGGCGCCGGCGGAAGCGCGCGTCGGCGCGCGCAGCCTTGAACGCCCGCTCGAGCTCGATCAGCGGCGCCATCAGCGTCTCGGGCACGAAGCGGCCGCCGAACCGGCCGAAGTGGCCCTGCGCGTCCGGCAGCTTGGCGGGGTCGAGCCGGGCGACCGCCATCATGCCCCCTTGGCGGCCGCCACGAAGCGGCGCACCTTGTCCGGGTCCTTCACGCCGGGGCGGGCCTCCACGCCGGAGGCCACGTCCACCGCGTAGGGGCGCACCATCCGCGCCGCCTCCGTCACGTTGTCGGGCGTGAGGCCGGCGGAGAGGATGACGCGGTGCCCGGCCGCCGTCGCGGCATGCGCGACCGACCACGAGATCGGCGCGCGGGCCTCCCCCTCGCTCCAGCGCGCGGGCGAATCCAGCAGGATCGCGACGGCCGCATAGCGGCGCATGCGCTCCAGCGCGGCCGGCCCCTCCACCTTGATGGTCTTGATCACGGGCAGCCGGTGCTGGGCGAGATCCTCGGGGGACTCGTCGCCGTGGAACTGGAGCGCGGCAAGGCCGCATTCCTCGGCGACCGCCTTGATGTGGCCGGCGGGATGATCCCAGAAGACGCCAACCGGCGTCACGAAGGGCGGCAGCGTGGCGATCACCGCCCGCGCCTCCGCCGGCGTGACGAAGCGCGGACTTCGCTCCACGAAGTTGAAGCCGAGCGCCTCCGCGCCCGCCTCCACGCAGAGCCGTGCGTCCTCCACGCTGGTGATCCCGCAGATCTTCACGCGAACCACGTCAGGCCTCCTCGAGGCACAGCTCGCGCACCTTGGCCGCGACGTCGCCCGCCCGTACCAGCGCCTCGCCCACGAGGACCGCATGGGCGCCCGCGGCGGCGACCCGCGCGACGTCGTCTCTCGTGAAGATCCCGCTTTCCGCGACGGCCACGTGGCCGGGCGGGATCAACGGGAGCAGGCGGAGCGAAGTGCCGAGATCGGTGGCGAGGGTCTGGAGATTGCGGTTGTTCACTCCGATCACGCGCGCGCCGATGGCGAGTGCCTCCTCCAGCTCGGCGGTGGTGTGCGCCTCCACGAGCGTGTGGACGCCGACGCCCTTGGCCGCCTGGTGGAGATCGCGGAGGGCGCGGCGATCGAGCGCGGCCACGATGAGGAGGGCGGCGTCGGCGCCGGCCGCGCGCGCCTCCCAGAGCTGATACTCGTCGATGGTGAAGTCCTTCCTGAGCAGCGGGCGGCCCATCACACCCCGCACCGCCACGAGATCGTCGAGGCTCCCCTTGAACCAGCGCGCGTCCGTGAGCACCGACACCGCATCCGCGCCCGCCGCCGCGTAGGCGCGGGCCTGCGCGGTGACATCGAGGTCGGCGGCGAGCACGCCCTTGGACGGCGAGGCCTTCTTCACCTCGGCGATGAGGCGGACGCGCCGGCCCGCGCCGGGGGTGAGGGCCTCCGCGAGCTCGCGCGCAGGGCCAAGCCCGCGACAGGCCGCCTCGAGGACGGCCTGCGGACGGGCCGCGCGGCGGGCCGCGACCTCCTCATGTTTGTTGGCGACGATCTCGTCCAGCACGCCCATGGCGGGGGCCGGAGCCCTAGTAGTCTCCGCGCAGGCCGCGCTCCCGCGAGGCGCCGATGTCGATCCGGGCCATCTGCTCGAGAACGTACTCGCGAATCGTCCGGGGCGGTGGCAGGTCGCGCACGAGCCGCCCGCGCGCGATGAGCGGCTTCAGCAGCGCCTCGGCGGGCCGGCCGTCGGCGCCCAGCGGCGGGGGCCGGTGCGCGGGCAGCACCTGGTTCTGCACCATGCCGGGCAGACGCCACACCTGCTTGGCGCCGGAGCGCTTGCCGCGCTTGGCCATGGGCTTCCCCTCGATCTCCATGATGTCGAGCGCGAAGGAGAGCACGGGCGCGTTGGCGATCGACGTGCCCACGCCGTAGCCGTCCACGAGGGAATTGAGCTTGAGGATCTCGTACTCGTCGATGCCGCCCGAGGCGAGGATCTTCACGTGCTCGAACCCGCGGAAGTCGAGCTCCCACCGGACCTCGTCGAGGATTCGGAAGAAGTCGCCGCGCCGCGACGAGGGGGTGTCGAGCCGCACCGCGTAGAGGTCCTTGCCGAGCGCCTCGGCCACGCGGATGGCCTCGAACTTCTCGTCCTGGAGCGTGTCGATGAGGGCCACGCGCCGGACCTTGGGATCCACCACCTCGTGGAACGCGCGGAGCGCGTCGACGGTGTCCCCGAACATGAGGACGAGGGCGTGGGGGATCGTCCCCATCGGGTCGGCGTCGATCAGCTCGGCGGCCTTGGTCACCGCGACGCCGTCGCAGCCGCCGATGAACGCGTTGCGCTCGATCATGGGGGCGAGCGCCGGGTGCATGCGGCGGGCGCCGAACGAGATCACCTGCCGCTCCCCCGCTGCGCGCTTGCACCGCGCCGCCTTGGTGGCGATCCCCGAGGCCTGACAGAGAAAGCCGAGCAGCGCGGTCTCCAGCTCCGCCCAGTCGAGGTACGGCCCCTCGAGCATCATGACCGGCTCGTAGGGCGCGAACATCGTCCCCTCGTCCATCGCCCACACGTCGACGGCCTGGCCCTCGAGGAGCGTGGCCGCTTCCTCGATGCCGGCGAGGATGCCGAACGACCAGTCGGGCTGGGGGAAGCTCTTCAGGCGGATCTCGGCCTTGACCCGCTTGTTGATGCCCTTGGCGCGGAGGATCTGGACGGTCCGCGCGAAGTAGACGTCGGACACCTCCCCGGCCTTGATGTCGCGCTCGGAGGCGATGTGGAAGGCTCGCTTGGGGGGATTCGCCATTGGCGTCGAGATGCCTGTCCGGGGTTGTCCGATTGCGCGGATTCTCTCAGATGGCCTCGGTGAAGTCAATCGAGCCACCCGGCCGATCGCGTCGCAACCCGCCGTGAAAAAAGGTTTTTCGCCTAGAGGCCGAGGCCCTTCAGATAGGCGCGGAACTCGTCTCGGAGATCGGGGCGGGCCAGGGCGAAGTCCACCGTGGCCTTGAGGAAGCCCAGCTTGTCGCCGGTGTCGTAGCGGCGCCCCTCGAACTGCACGGCATAAATGGGCCGCCGCTGGCGTAGCGTGCGGAGCCCGTTGGTGAGCTGGATCTCGCCCCGCGAATCGGCCGGGGTCTCGGCCAGGATCGGGAACAGATCGGGCGTCAGCACGTAGCGGCCGATGATGGCCAGGTCGGAGGGGGCATCCTTGGGCGCCGGCTTCTCGACCATGTCCAGCACTTCGTAGATGTTGCCGCCGAGGGCCCTGGCGTCGATCACCCCGTAGCGGCCGATCTCCTCGCGGGGAATCCGCATGACCGCCACCACCGGCCCCGCGTAGCGCGCGTAGACGTCGAGGAGCTGCCGCATGCACGGCGTCTCCGCCACGATGATGTCGTCGCCCAGGAACACGCCGAAGGGCTCGTCGCCCACGAGCGCCCGCGCGCACAGGATGGCGTGGCCGAGTCCCAGCGGCTCCTTCTGTCGCACGTAGGCGATCGACGCGAGCTCGGAGACGGCCCGGATCTCGGCGAGCTCCGCCGTCTTGCCCCGCTCCTGGAGGTAGTGCTCGAGCTCGAACGCGGCGTCGAAGTGGTCCTCGATCGCGCGCTTGTTGCGGCCGGTGACGAGCACGAGCTCTTCGAGTCCCGACGCCACCGCCTCCTCCACCACGTACTGGATGGTCGGCTTGTCGACCAGCGGCAGCATCTCCTTTGGCTGCGCCTTGGTGGCGGGCAGGAAACGCGTGCCGAGCCCGGCGGCGGGAAAGACACCTTTGCGCACCGTGTTGGCCATGATGGGCAGTGAGTCGGGGGTCAGGCTTCCGGCTGCGTGCGGACCTGGATGCCGAGCTTCTTCACGCGGTACCACAGGCTCCGCTCCGAGATTCCGAGAATCTTGGCCGCGCGGGCCTGGATGCCCCCGCCCTGGCGGAGGGCGTCGAGGATCATCTGACGCTCCCAGGTCTCGAGCGCCTCGTCGAGCGGGCCCGCCAGCACCGGAGCCGCCGCCGCGGGCGGCTGGGCGGTGGCCTGCTGGATGGCCGGCGGCAGATGCACGGGGAGGATGACCCCGTCCGACATGACCATGGCGCCCTCCAGCACGTGCTGGAGCTCGCGCACGTTGCCCGGCCAGCCGTAGGCCCACAGGGCGCGGAGGGCCTCGGTGGACACGGTGGCGGGCAGTCGGTTCATGCGCCGCGCGGTGCGGTCGAGCAGATGCGTGATGAGGTCGGGCAGATCGTCGACGCGCTCGCGCAGCGGCGGCAGACGCAGGCGCACCCCCTGCAGGCGGTAGAAGAGGTCCGCGCGGAACTTTCCTTCCGCCACCAGGGTATCGAGGTTCTGGTGGGTGGCGGCGATCACGCGCACGTCGATGGGGATGGACTTGGTACCGCCCACGCGCTCGATCTCGCGCTCCTGAAGCGCGCGCAAGATCTTCACCTGCATGGCGAGGGGCATGTCGCCGATCTCGTCGAGGAAGATCGTGCCCTCCCGGGCCAGCTCGAAACGGCCCGGCTTCGCGCGCACCGCGCCCGTGAAGGCGCCGCGCTCGTGGCCGAACAGCTCGGACTCGAGGAGGCCCTCGGGGATGGCCGCGCAGTTCACCGGGATGATCGGCCCGTCCTTTCGGCTCGAGAGGCGGTGGATCGCGCGGGCCAGCACTTCCTTGCCCGTGCCGCTCTCGCCCTCGATGAGCACGGTGACGTCGGCGGGGGCGGCCCGCTGCGCCATCTCGACCACGCGCTTGAGGCTCTCGCTCTTGCCCACCAGCTCCTCGAAGCCCGTGCCCTGGGCCGCCTGCAAGGCTTTGATCTGGAGCTGGAGGCGGCGGCGCTCGAGCGCGCGCGCCACCACGACCTGGAACTCGGTCATCTTGAGCGGCTTGGTGAAGAAGTCGTAGGCCCCGCGGCTGACCGCCTCGGTGGCCACCTCGCGCGTCCCGTGCGCGGTCATCACGATGATCGGCGTGTCCGCGGCGACGTCACGGCACTTGGGAATGGCGTCGAGCCCGTCCATGTCGGGCAGGCGCACGTCCAGGAGGATCAGATCCCAGGCGCCGGTCTTGAGCGTGTCGAGCATGCGCCCGGCGGTGGGCGCCACGTCGACCTCGTAGTCCTTGCGGATCAGCGCCTCCCGCAGGACGAACGCCAGATCCTCGTCGTCTTCCGCGATCAGGATGCGCTCAGCCATGACTCGACTTTACTACGGCCGCCGCGGCCGTGGGCTGGGT
>Ga0207428_10001923_pt1 | contig 21027 bp, 15 predicted proteins | sample RhiMethybrSRZTD1_FD_187600 | JGI IMG/M metagenome (GOLD analysis project Ga0207428, IMG submission 187600) | Populus rhizosphere microbial communities from Tennessee, USA - Rhizosphere MetaG P. TD hybrid SRZTD1 (SPAdes) (version 3) | ecosystem: Host-associated > Plants > Roots > Rhizosphere >...
GAGCCGATGCCGCGCCGTCTCGACTTGGCCCGCGCCACTGCGGCCAATCGGTCGCCGCGGCGGCGCGCTGCTGCGCCTGGAGTCCCACAATACTGCTCGATAACAGAAGGATGGCGACTAACACACGCATCAGGTCACCTCTCAGGAAAGGACCGCCTGAAGGCGGCCCCTACGCGATTCATCGCTGGCGGACATCATACGCCGCCAACGTACCCTGATTACGGATGAACAGGCGGCCTCCGCTTACCACCGGGTGCGACCAGCTTGGCAAGCCCTGGTCGGCGATGGTAAACCGGCCTTTTTCGCGATAGCCGGCCGGTGTCGCCTCGGCGAGCCCGACAACGTTGTTCTCGCTGAGGAGATACAGATTTCCGTCCGCGTACGCAATCGAGCCCTTCCCGACGCTCCGGTCGCGCCACATCATCTTGCCCGTCGCAAACTCGAGGGTCGTCAGGATGCTGTTGTTGAACCCGTAGAGATACCCGTTCACCAGGACGACGCCGCCGTGATGGTTCTGCATCTCTCGGGTGAAATAGATTTCCTGCGCCCTGACTTCCTCTCCGACCACGCGGAGACCGAGCAACGCGCCGCCGGTGCCGTATGCGGACGTGAAGAACACCTTGTTGTCCGAATACACCGGCGTGGTGATGTTCGCGGTCCCGTTCGCGACCTGCGTGTAGCGCCACATGAGTTTGCCATCGGTAGCGCGCACGCCGACCGCGGCTTCCGACGTCAGCGTCATCACGGTTCGGACCCCTTGCACGTCGGCGACGATCGGCGAGGCGTAGCCTGCATCATCGCGAAGGTCCTTGGTGGCCCACACGGTCTTGCCGGTCATCTTGTCGAGCGCCACCATGCCGTTCGATCGCCCACCGGGGGTCACAATGACGAGATTGCCGTCGACGAGTGGTGACTCGCTGATCAACCAGCCGATGTTCTGGGCGCCGAAATCCTTCAGGATGTTGCGCTGCCAGACAACCGTACCGTCGGCGACACGGAGGCACGCCAGGTCTCCGTTCTCCGTTAACGCATAGAGTCGATCGCCGTCGACCGACGGCGTGCCGCGCGGACCGGATCCGCGGTCGTTCTCGCCGGCTGACCCAATGATGCGAACCCACGTCGCCTTCCCATCGGCGCGATTCAGACTGGTGACGACGCTCTGGCGATTGCGCATGCCCTGCACCCAGACGTGATCGCCGGCCACTGCGACTGACCCGTACCCGGCACCAAGCATCGCCGCCGACCACGCCATCGGCGGTCCGGAGCGCGGCCACTCCTTCAGCAGCCCAGTCTCCTTCGAAATGCCGTTCCGCTCGGGGCCGCGCCACTGCGGCCAGTCGAGCGCTTTCGATTGCGCGCCGAGTGCAACCGTCGCGAGGACGAGTGCAATGGGTAGTAAGCGAGCCATGATTTGCCCCTGTACCAAGATAACGGAGGTTGCGGAGGTAACGGTTTAACACGGAGCAACGGAGCAGCGGAGATCGGATGGAGATTCGCCACACCGACGCCCACGTTCCTCCGTCTCCTCCGTTACCAGCGATCAGAAAGTCACACCAGCATTCACTCCGAACGTTCGCGGCCGACCCATCTCGCCGATGAAGCCTGACGGCGCGAGCGGGCCGTAGGCGAACGCGACGGGGATGTAGTGCGTGTCGAAGGCGTTCTTGATCCACGCTTCGACGAAGACGAAGCGGCCACGCGCGCCGCCGCGGAAGTTGGCGAGCGAATACGCCTCCTGCCCTTCCAGGTTCAGGTCGTCGTACTTGAACGCCCCGTAGAACGTCGCCTCTCCACGCGCGTAGAGCGAGACCACGGATGTCAACGGCCGCGACAGCTGCGCCCCGACGGTGGCCGTGTATTCGGGCGTATTCGGAATATCGTTGTCAGCGACGTCGAAACCGCTCGACACACTGCCCTGATCGAACCGTGCGCGTGTGTATCCGACTGCGCCGAACACGTCGACGCTCGGATGCGCGCGCGCGTTGACCTCGAGCTCGACGCCCGAGCTCGTCGCCGCGCCGACGTTGGCGATGTAGAACTGCCCCGGCACGCCGGGGTCGGGCAGATTGAGCTGCAGGTCCTCCCAGTCGATCCGGAAGACCGAGGCGTTGGCGGTGACGCGCCCGCCTCCCCACGTCGTCTTCACGCCCCCCTCGACGTTCCAGGTGTGCTCTTCGCCGTATGCCTCGAATCCGACCGGTGAAGCCGGGTTGAAGCCTCCTGCCTTGAAGCCGCGCGCCACCGAGGCATACACGATGCTGGTGGGCTGCACCCGGTAGCTCGCCGCGACCTGCGGCGACACGTCCGAGAACCGCTTGTCGGTGTCGACCGTACGAGACGTGAACGGAAGATCAGGGGTGAAGAACGTGCGCAGCAACGCATCACGCTGCTCGGTATCGACGCGCGCGCCCGCCGTCAGGTCGAGACGGCCGCCGACCGTGGCCGTGCCCTGACCGTAGACGCCGAGTCCGACGTCGTCCAGCGACGCCTCGGGCGACGTCTGGCTCACGGCGAGCGGCAAGCCCGGGAGCACGAACGGCGCGTACGAGTTCACGGCGTTCTGGTCGTAGTTCTGCGTGAACAGAAAGACACCCGCCTGCCACTTGAACGGGAGACTCGCCAGCCGCGCGGGATGAGCGGTGGACGAGGAGATGCGGAATTCCTCGGTGAACTGGAAGCTCTCCTCCGCGTTGCTGCGCCGTGCCAGCGGCAGCGGCGTGTAATCGAGATCGGTCGAATCGTCCGTCTTCCACTTCAGGAAGCCGGTCGTCGACGTCAGGCTGACCGCCCCCTCGCGTCGGGTTTGAATCGTCGTTCCAACGATGTCGCGGTGAGTGAAGCCTTCGAAGTCCCGCATGGTGTGAAACGGGTTCTGACGAAGCCCACCGAGATCGCTGAGGGCGTAATCGCCGTCGCGCGCCCGCTCGCCCGTGACGATGACTCGCGTCTCCCAGACGCGCGAGGGCGTCCAGAGCAGCTGTCCCTTCGCCGAGAAGGCCGATCGCGAATCGAGATCGTTTCCAGTGAGATCGTTGGTCGTGAACCCGTCACGACGGCCGTACTGAAGCGACGCGCCGACACCGAGTTTGCCGTCGATCACCGGACCGCCAATGCTGCCGCGGACGTCGCGCGCGTCGGCGTTGGCGAATGGCACCGACAGCGTGCCGGTCCACCCGGAGAGCGATGGGCGCGCGCTGGTCACGTTGATCAGACCGCCGAGGGCGTTGCGTCCGAACAGGGCGCTCTGCGGGCCGCGGACGAACTCGACCTGCGCCACGTCCATCAGATCGATGCTCGCGGAATTGGCGTTCAGCTGCGGCACTCCGTCGTAGTACGTGGTCACGGCCGGATTCGCCGGGCTGGCACCGATGCCGCGGAATCGCACGTTCGACAGCTTGCGCGGCGTGAACTCGCTGAACTGCGCGTTCGGCGCGTAAATGCCCGCGTCGCTGACGATCTGGGCGCCGGCGTTCCTGAGGATCGCCTCCGAGACGGCCGTCAGGCTGACCGGCAATGTCTGAGCATCGGCCGGCTCTTTCTGGGCCGTCACCGTCAGAACGGGGAGTTGAAACGACGCGACGGGCTGGTTCGAGCTCGACGTAGTCGACTGTTGTGCCTGGGCACTGGCCGGGATGAGGGCGGCAAGCAGGGCGATGACAATAGAGGAGGTGCAAAGCCAACGGTCCGTCATAGACCGTCAATTATGCACGCGCTTCGCGCTAAACTGGCCGCTGTTGCCCGGCGTAATGCCGAGTACAGAGCGCCTGTCGCCAATTGGCCGAGGCGGAGCTTGTCTCGCCGTAGCGAAGGGCGAAGGCGGGAACCTGTCTCGCCGTAGCCAAAGGCGAAGGCGGAGGACGCATTCATGGTGAAGCGATCGTGTCTGGTCGTGGCAGTCTTGATCGGCCTGTCGATCTCCCTGACGGCGCAGGGACCACGACGCGTCAAGGTTGGCGATTGGCCAGAGCTGCGTGGCCCCAATCGCGACGGCATCTCCCGTGAAACTGGCCTCATCAGTTCGTGGAAACTGAACGGCGAGAACTTCCTCTGGCGCGTGCCCGGCGGAGGTCGATCGACGCCGGTCGTCATGGGCAATCGCGTCTACGTTCAGAACCCATCAGGAAGCGGACCCACGCTTCAAGAACGGGTGATGGCGCTCGACGCCGACACCGGCAAGGTGATCTGGGAGTACAAGTACAACCTCTTCCAGAGCGACGTGCCGGCACATCGCATCGCCTGGTCCTCTCCCGCCATCGACCCTGAAACCGGCAACATCTTCGTGTTGAGCGGCGGCGCGCAGGCCATCGCGCTCAGTCCCGAAGGCAAGCTGCTCTGGGAACGCTCGTTGGGCGAAGAGTGGGCGGCGTTCACCACGCACGGTGGCCGGACGATGTCACCGGTCGTCGATGGCGATGTCGTCATCGTCGCCGCCGCCGTCTCCAATTGGGGATCGGCCGCCGCGCGCGCACATCGTTTCGTCGGCCTCGACAAGCGAAACGGTGAGGTGATCTACGTCTCGAATCCGGGCGGGCGGCCTTATGACACCGCGTACGCCTCTCCGCTGATCGCCACGATCAACGGCGTGCGGTTGCTGATCGCGGGTCTGGGCGACGGCGGCATCCACGCGATCAAGCCGCAGACGGGCGAGAAGATGTGGAGCTACTCCGCGGCCAAACGCGCCATCAACACTGGCGCCGCCGTGAGCGGTGACACGGTGTTCGTCTCGCACGGTGATGAGAACCTGGAAGGCGTCGAGCTGGGCCTCATCGCCGCGCTCGACGGCACGCAGAAGGGCGACATCAAAGCGACGAAGTGGGCGCTCAAGGGAATCGAGTACAGCTTCTCCGCACCGCTCGTCGACGGTACGCGCCTCTATCAGATCGACAACGGCTCCACGCTGCGCGTCTACGACACGGCGAGCGGCAAATCGCTCTGGTCGCTGTCACTGGGTTCGGCGCAAAAGGCATCGCCCGTGCTGGCTGACGGCAAGATCTACGTCGGCACCGACGGCGGCGCCTTCTTCATCGTCAGACCGTCTGCCGACAAAGGCGAGATCATCAGCAAGGTCGATCTGCCGAACAGCGTGAAGAGCTGCTGCGGTTCGGAAGGCACGCCCGAACAGATTCTCGGCAACGTCGCGATCTCGCGCGGACGTATCTTCTTCATGTCGAGCGACGCGATCTACGCCATCGGCGCGCGACGGGCGACCTCACCCACCGGGTTCGCGACTGATGAACCCGTCGCCGCAGGATCCGGCGAACCGGCGACGCTACTCGTGACGCCAACCGAGTTGAACCTCGACCCGGGCCAGTCGGTGAAGCTGCGTGCGCGGCTCTACGACAGCGCCGGGCGTTACTTGCGCGACGCGCCAACAGCGACGTGGACGCTGCAAGGGTTGGAAGGGACGGTGACGGACGGCGCCCTGACGATCGCGAACAAGCCGATTCAGCAGGCCGGCACGATCAAGGCGACCGCCGGCATGCTGAGCGGCGAAGCGCGTGCGCGGGTCGCGCACCCGCTGCCGTGGACGGAGACGTTCGACAACTATGCCGATGGAGCGATTCCACCGGGATGGTCCAACACGGTACCAGGACGGCTCGTGGTCGCGACGCTCGACGGTCAGAAAGTGTTGCAGAAGGAACCGCTCGACACGATCTTCCAGCGTGGCCGCACGTTCATCGGTCCACCCAACTGGTCGAACTACACCTTCCAGGCGGACGTGCGCGCCCTCGAACGGCGCCGGCAGATGGCGGACGTCGGCATCACGGCGCAGCGCTACTCGCTCGTGCTCTACGGCACCGATCAGCAGTTGAAGCTCGAACCCTGGGAACCGGAAGTGCAGCGCACGGCGAAGGTGCCGTTCCCGTGGAAGCCGAACACCTGGTATCGGCTCAAGCTGCGCGTCGAGAACCTGCCCAACGGCCAGGTGCGCGCGCGTGGCAAGGCGTGGCCGGCCGATGGAGCCGAGCCCGACGCCTGGCAGATCGACAAGACCGACCCGATCGGCAACAAGCAGGGCGCACCCGGCCTCTTCATCAACGCGCCGTTCGGGGCTTATCTCGACAACTTCACTCTTACGCGGAATCAGTGATGCGTCCAATTTTCATTGTCATCGTAGCGCTCGCGGTCATCGCGCCCGTCGGTCTCCGGGCGTCGGATCCCGGCAACGGCAACTGGCCCATGTGGGGCGGCACGCCCGATCGGAACCAGGTCTCGAACATGAAGAACCTGCCGACCGAGTGGGACGTGAAGACGAAGAAGAACGTGAAGTGGGTCGCCGAGCTCGGCTCGCAGAGCTATGGCAACCCGGTCGTGGCTGGCGGCATGGTGTTCGTCGGCACGAACAACGAGCTGGTGCGCGACCCGAAGCAGGGCGGCGATCGCGGCGTGCTGATGGCGTTCCGCGAATCGGACGGCCAGTTCCTGTGGCAGCACACACACCCGAAGCTCGAGGCCGGCCGCGCCAACGACTGGCCGTATCAAGGCGTGGCGAGCTCGCCGGCGGTCGACGGTGAGCATCTGTACTACGTCAGCAATCGCGGTGTCCTCTACTGTCTCGACATTCAGGGGTTCCGCGACAACGAGAACGACGGCCCGTTCAAGGACGAGAAGCTCACGGCGATGACCGATGCCGACATCATCTGGAGCTTCGACATGATCGAGGAGGTCGGCTCGTACCCGCACAACCTGTCGAACTCCTCCCCCGTCGTCTCGGGCGATCTCGTGTACGTCAGCACGTCGAACGGCCAGGACGAGAGCCACGTCCACATCCCGTCGCCGCGCGCGCCGTCGATCATTGCCGTCAACAAGAGCACCGGAAAGCTCGTGTGGGAGGACAACTCGGTCGAGGACCGCATCCTCCACGGCCAGTGGTCGACGCCGTCGGTCGGGACCATTGGCGGGGTGCTGCAGGTCGTGTCGGCACAAGGCGACGGCTGGGTCCGCGGCTACGAGGCGACAACCGGCAAGAAGCTGTGGGAGTTCGATACGAACCCGAAGGACGCGGTGTGGCCGCGGACACGCAACGAGCTCATTGCCACGCCGGTGATCTTCCAGGACAAGGTCTACATCGCCAACGGCCAGGATCCCGAGCACGGCGAGGGCGTCGGCCATTTCTACGCCATCGACGCGACCAAGCGCGGCGATATCACGCAAACGGGCAAGGTCTGGCAGTTCGACAAGATCCGCCGTTCGATTTCGACAGCCGCGATCGCTGACGGACTCGTGTACATCTCGGACTTCAGCGGCTACTTGCACTGTCTCGACGCCAAGACCGGCGAAGAGTACTGGGTGCACGACATGCTCGCCGCCGTGTGGGCTTCGCCGTTCGTGGTCGACGGCAGGGTGTATCTCGGCGACGAGGACGGCGACGTCGTCGTCATGGTCGCCGGCAAGAAGAAGGAAGTGCTGTCCGAGGTGAACATGGGCAGTGCCGTCTACGGTACGTTCGTGCCCGCCAACGGCGCGCTCTTCATCAACAACCGGAGTCAGCTGTTCGCGCTGGCGAACAAATAGGAATCAGGAACCAGGAATCAGGATTCAGGCGTGGGCCAGGTCTGTAGTGTCCGCCTTCAGGCGGACACTACAGGAATCAGGTCTCAGGAATCAGCCATGGTCGGACTCCGGGTAATTATCACTGGCCTACTACTTTCGGTCTCGGTCGTCACCCTCGGGGCGCAGCAGCCGGCGGCGTCGGTCGCCCCGGCGGGTGAGTGGCGGCAATTCCGCGGCTCGCCGCGGCTGACCGGCACTTCATCCAGCACCGTTCCAGCCACGCTGAAAGTGCTGTGGACCTACGATGCGGGCGACGTCGTCGAATCGTCGGCCGCGATCGCCGGCGGGGTCGTCTACGTCGGCGGCGGCGACGGCGACCTGATCGCGCTCGACTTCGACACCGGCAAGGTGAAATGGAAGTACTCGACCGGCAACCTGATCGGCGAGTCGTCGCCCGCGGTCGGGGCCGAGGCGGTGTTCGTCGGTGATCTGGGCGGACTCCTGCACGCCGTGCGCATCGCAGACGGCAAGGCGGCGTGGACGTTCAAGACCACGTCCGAGATCAAGTCGTCGCCCGTGGTGGTTGATGGCACGGTGCTGTTCGGCTCGTACGACGGCCACCTCTACGCAATCGACGAGAAGACCGGCCGGCTTCGCTGGAAGTTCCTGACCAACGGGATGATCCACGCCACGCCGGCGATTCAGGACGGACTCGCGTTCATCGCCGGCTGCGACTCGATTCTCCGCGCGATTCGCGTGTCCGACGGCAAGGAAGCCTACCGTGTCGAGTCGGGCGCTTACACCGGCGCGTCGCCGGTCATCGACGGCACACGGGCGTACTACGGCACGTTCAACAACGAGGTACTCGGCGTCGATTTGCAGCGCCGGCGCATTCTCTGGCGATACACCGATTCGGAGCGCCGATTCCCGTTCTACTCGTCAGCGGCCCTGGCTGGAGGCCGCATCATCCTCGGCGGCCGCGACAAGTACGTGCACGCGATCGACGTGAAGACGGGCAAGCCCGCGTGGACGTTCGCCACCCGCGCGCGCGTCGATTCCTCGCCAGTGATTGCTGGCGGGCGCGTCTATGTCGGCTCGAGCGATGGCAAGCTCTACGTGCTCGACGCAGAGAGCGGCAAGAAGCTGTCGGAGTTCGACGCCGGCGCAGGCCTCACGACGTCGCCAGCCATCGCGTCAGGCCGCGTCGTCATCGGGTCCCAGGATGGACGCGTCTACGTGCTCGGCTGAACCTTGCACGACAGGTGGATGCAAGGCGCCGATGAGATCGGCCGGCGCATAGATCGCGCCCGTCAGATCGGCACCCAACAGATCGGCTTCCCTCAACGTCGCACCAGTCAGTATCGCTCCCTGTAGCTTGGCGGCAATCAGATCCGCTTCAGTGAGATCGGCTCCCGTGAAGTCGGCGCGTCGCAGATCGGCGTTCATGAGGTTCGTCGCGTGAAGCCGTGCACCTCGGAGGCTCACCCCCGAAAAATCGATGCCGGTCAGAATCATTCCGCTGAGGTCGGCTCCGTCCAACACGATTGATTCCTGATGGTGATCATGGCGCCACGCGTTCCAGATGGTGGCGCCATACTTCATCCGGGCGAGCAACTGGTCGAGGTTCATCGTCAGCACGAATGATAAACTCCTGCTGCCAGCCTGCCACCAGGGCCGTACCATGTCGGATCACTCTGCGCGCGGTCCTCGCTGGACGATTCCCGCGGCGTGTGCCGTTGTCGTGGCGTCGGGGCTCGCGGTCATCGCAGACCAGGCGCCACAGGACCAGCCCCGCCCGACATTCCGGACCGAGGCTAATTACGTTCGCGTTGACGTCTACGCGACGATGCGTGACGGCACGCCGGTCACCGATTTGCGCCGTGACGAGTTCGAGCTGTTCGAAGACCGCGCGCGACAAACCATCGACCAGTTCACGCCGGTCGTCATCCGCAACGGCGGCACGGCAAGTACCCGGAGCGACCCGCGCACCCCAGAGGAGAGCCGCCAGGCGATCACGGAACCGTTTGCGCGCGTGTTCGTGCTGTTCCTCGACGTCATGCACGTCGATGGCACCGCCTCGCAGACGATTGCGAGGCCTCTGATCGACACCCTGCGACGTCTGATCGGTCCGGACGACCTGATCGCCATTGTCACGCCACAGACACCCGGCCGCACGGTGACGTTCACGCGTCAGCTTGCGAATGTGGAGAGCACCTTGAACCGCGCCTGGGGACTGCGGGATCGCAAGGACCTCCTCGACACCGAAGAACGCAAGTACGCCGCATGCTATCCGGGCCTTCCACCACCGGATCAGAAGGTCGCCCCAGACCTCGGCATCGCGCAGGAGATGATTCTGCGCCGCCGGGAAGAACAGACGTTCGATGCGCTCGAGGAGCTCGTCACCTATTTGCGCGACGTGCGCGAGGAACGCAAGGCGGTGATCGCGATCACAAACGGCTGGCGCGTCTACGCACCGAATCAGACGTTGACCCGGGCCATCGGCACGACGCTTCCCTCGACGCCCCAAGCGGGGTTCGATCCGGTCACCGGCAAGCTGTCGACCGGCACCGTGAGGGGCCAGGTGTCAACCGGCGAGTGCGACGCCGATCGCCTCCGGCTGGCGAATCTCGATCACACGTGGCGGCTCCGCCGGATTCTCGATCTTGCCAACCGCGCCAACGTCTCCTTCTATCCCGTCGATCCACGCGGCATCGTGGTGTTCGACGACGACATCGTGCCCGTGGCTGGCGTGGGACAAAACCCGGCCATTGGGGTCGTCGAGGACAACCGCCGGCTCGGAGAGCGGCATACGTCGCTGCGAACGATGGCCGAAGGGACCGACGGGGTGGCGGTCATCGAGACGAACAACTTCGACCCGGCGCTGCGGCGCATGATCAGCGATCTGAGCTCGTACTATCTTGTGGGCTATTACTCGACCGGCAAGCTCGATGGGTCGTTCCACGCGATCAACGTCCGTGTGACGCGGCCCGGTGTGCAGATCCGGGCGCGCCGTGGCTACCTGGCCGCGAGTACGACTTCCCCATCGCCAACTGTAGAGACACCCGCGAGCGCGGCGGCTGCTGCAGAAACACGAGCCGTGACGGCAGCGTTGGCATCGCTTGGCGCGATCGGGCGCGAACCGTCGCTGCACCTCCAGGCGGCGGTCGCCGCGCCTGCGGCGGGAACGCGGACGGTGTGGACGATCGTCGAGGTCGCCCGCGGCACGACGGCGAATGCTGATTGGGCGACGGGTGGCGAGGCCGATGTGATGCTCATCGACTCGACCGGCAATACCGCGGGGTCGGCGCATGCGACGCTTCCACCGGGCGCGGGCAGCGCGCGAGTGACCATCGCGCCGCGGACGCTCGCGCCCGGGAACTACGAGCTGCGCGTGCGCGCGAAGGGCGGGGGCGCGGCCGCGGCCTCGAATGACTCGATTCGTCTCTCGATCCCTCCGTCAGACGGAAGTGGCGCGATGTTCTTCAGGCGAGGTCCCACGACGGCGAACAAGGAGGTCGCGACGGCCGATCTCCGCTTCCGCCGCAGCGACACGCTGCGCGTCGCCGTACCTGCAACACCGACGGCGTCGCCGGAGGGCGCGCGTCTGCTTGACCGCACGGGCAAGGCGCTGGCCGTCCCCACGTCGGTCTCCCCCGTCGATGACGCGGATGGCTCGCGATGGCTGAGCGCGCAGGCGACGCTCGCGCCGCTGGCGCCGGGTGACTATCTGATCGAGATTACGACGATGGAGGCCGGCACTCAAAAGCGCACGTTGACGGCATTCCGCGTCGTCCCCTGAAACGAAAAAGGGCCGCCGAATCGTATCGGCGGCCCTTCTTCTCGAGCGAATGGAAGCAGTCTAGCGACTACCTCCGGTGCTATTTGTCATTTATGCACCTCCCGGCCGCGACCGTCTTGGTGAAGCGTCTTGTCGCTTCACCAGTTGTGCCCCCGGGAATCAAGGAGCGTGGTCGCTACAAGCCTATGTTTAAGCGTCGCTGCTCACCGTAAGTGCGACGGTGATCCACAATACCACGTCCTGACAAGCACAACCGCGACGCGCCCTGTGGGCCGGCCGCACCTTGCGCGGTCTGGATCGAGAGGCAACAGTTGATCCTGTCTTTGTGATCCAATCCTGAAACACTTAAGGTAGCGCGGCTGAGCGCCCCGAGCCCGACACGTCAACGCTGACTTCTGAGCCTTGTACGGCCGCAAACAACGGCCCAGCCGCCATCGTGGTCACCAGCGCCATGATGACCATCATCGTGAACAGCGCCGGCGAGATGATGCCGAGGTCGAGCCCGACGTTGAGCACGATCAGTTCCATCAGACCCCGCGTGTTGATCAAGATGCCGAGGCCGGTCGCGGAACGCCAGCCGTAGCCCACGAGCCTGGCCGCGAGCAACGCGCCGCCGAACTTTCCGCCCGTCGCCACCAGCACGATCACGACGCACGTGAGCCACGCGTTGACGTCCGACAGCAGGCCGATCTGGGTACGCATGCCGGCGAAGGCGAAGAAAGCGGGCAGCAGCAGGATCGTGACCGGACTCTCGATGCGCTCCTGCAGCACCTGCGCCAGCCGACTCGAGTGCGGAACGATCGCGCCGAGCAGAAATGCACCGAAGATGGCGTGGACCCCGATCGCTTCGGTCGCGAGCGCCGACAGCAGCACCGCGACCAGCGTGATGGCGATCACCGTCTGGTCGCCTTGACGATCGCGCCATCGCTCGAGCAGACCCAGCACGGTCGGTCGCACCACCGCGAACATGAATCCGATGAACACGACCGTCAGCACTGTCGGCAACCAAGCCTGGCCCTCCGCGCTCTGGACGATGCCGACCACGAACGCGAGCAGGCACCAGGCGGTGACGTCATCAATCGCAGCACATGTCAGGGCGAGGCGTCCGATCGGTGTCTTCGACAGGCCGCGATCGGTGAGGATTCTCGCGAGCACGGGGAACGCGGTGATCGACATCGCGACGCCGACGAACAGCGCGAAGTGCATCGCCGTGACGCCCTCGGGCGCATACCTCGCATACAGGTGGGTGGCCAGCCAGAGACCCAACGCGAACGGAACGGCGATGCTCGTCAGCGCGATCGTCGCGGTCGCCCGAAGCCGACCACGGAAGACGTCGGTATCGAGCTCGACGCCCACCAGAAACATGTAGAGCACGACGCCAAGTTGCGACAGCAGACCGAGCGAGGGCGCCACCGACGGCGGAAGAATGAACGTGTACACGTCGGGCCAGAAGTGGCCGAGCAGCGACGGTCCCAGCACGATGCCGGCGACGACCTCGCCGATGACCGCTGGCTGGCCGATGCCGCGAAAGAGAGCGCCCAGCACCCGCCCGAGCAAGACGACGGCCGCCAGTGCGGCGAGTAGGTGCAGCAGCATTCTCAGTCTGCGAGCAATTCAGAATGCAGAATTCAGAATGCAGACACTACTGGACTCTACCGCCGCGTACTGTCTGCATTTTGCATTCTGCATTCTGCATTCTGCATTACACCTACGGCCGCCGTCCCTCCGGCAGCGTCAGCTCGTTCGCCTTCTCCGGGATCTGATCCGCAGGCAGCCCGGCGTGCCACGTCGGAATCGGCGCCTTCCCCGGCTCATACAGCGACTCCAGCGGTCCCCACACTTTATCGACGCGATCGTGGAACAGGTCGCCGATCAAGAGATCCGTCAAGGTGTTACGCAGTTCGGGATAGCGCCGGACCATTCCGCCAAAGCTGAACCCGTCGTAGTACTCGCAGACGAGCCGTCGCATCCGGTCCACGCCTTCGTTGAACACCGGTCCCCACTTGCCGAGCTGTGCCTGCGAGACGTCGCAGGTGCGAAGGCCCTCCGCGATCGCGTCGGCGGCAAGCTCTCCCGACTTCAGCGCCAGGAGTACGCCGGACGAATACAGCGGATCGAGAAAGCCGAACGCGTCTCCCACCAGCACCCAGCCGTGGCCGGAAACCTGCTTGGAGCGATACGAGTAGTCCTTGGTCGCGAAGTATCCGGTGACGCGCTTCGCGTTGGCGACGCGCCGCTTGACGCCTGGACACGCCTCCACTTCCTCGTCATAGGTCTGCGCGTAGGGGCCGCGTCCCTTGAACAGGTAGTCGAACGGCGCGACCACCCCGACGCTGGTCATGTTGTCGTGCTGCGGGATGTACCAGAACCAGCCGTTCTTGGCGCCGGTCTGGATGACGAGCGTCGCGCCCTCATCGCGCCCGATATCGCGCTGCGCCCCTTCCCAATACGTCCAGATCGCTCCTTTGTTGAGGATCGGATCCCACACCCGCAGGTTCAGACGGTTCATCAGCAGACCGTTCTGACCGCTGGCGTCGACAATCACTTTGGCGTGCACGTCTCGCAGCGGGCCATCAGCGCTTTTGATCCTGACGCCGACCGCGCGATCGCCGTCGAACAACACCTCGTGGACGCGCACGCCCTCGTGCACCGTGACGCCGTGCTCGCGCGCGTTGTTCAACATCATCTGGTCGAACTCGCTGCGCACCACCTGCCACGTCTGCGAGCACTCGTGAGGTTTGTTGTCCCAGAAGTAGAACGGCGCCGACTCCTTGCCCGCCGAGTTGACGAACTGCACGCTGTACTTCTTCACGAAGTGGCTCTGCTGCATCTTCGGCAGCATGTTCAGCCGCTTCAGCACCCAATACGTCTCGGGAATCAACGATTCACCGATATGAAACCTGGGAAACACCTCGCGCTCGAACAGCTCGACGCGCACGCCCTGCTGCACGAGCAGTGTCGAGACGGTCGATCCCGCAGGCCCGCCTCCAATCACCACGACGTCTGGACTGGTCTCGTTCATCACGTCACTCTGACTCGACGACGAACCGGCTGGCTTTCATCTCGAATCGCGGCAAGGTCCCGCCCGGCACCACGTGGACGCCGACGGTAAGGCCCATCGCCTCGCGCAACCGATACGCGATCTTCGAGGCGACGTCCGCGCCGTCCCCCGCGCCCGGTCCGACCTCGATGTCGACCCGAAGCGACCGCATCGCGCCGGACGCCGACACGGTCGATCGAAACTCGACGACCTCGGCGAACCGGAGTACCACCGATTCGATCCCCACTGGATATACGTTCACCCCGCGGATGTTGATCATGTCATCAGCCCGGCTCAGGATACCGCCCTCGAGCCGCGCCCATGTTCGCCCGCAGACGCACAGCTCGCTCCGCCGCACGACGATATCTCCAGTACGGTACCGGATGATCGGGCTGGCGGTGCGGCCCAGATTCGTCAACACCAGCTCGCCATGCGCGCCGTCCGGCACCGGTTCATTCGACGCCGGGTCGAGCACTTCGGCGATGAACTCGCCCTCGTTGACATGCAGGAACCCCGGCGCTTCCCAGCACTCGAAGCTGACCGGCCCGACCTCGGTGAGCCCGTGATGATCGATCACCCGGGCGCCCCAGCTGCGCTCGATCCGCTCGCGCGTCGCCGGAATGCTGCCGCCTGGCTCACCCGCGACGATGAGGACACGCACGGTGCTCTCCGACAGCGGCCGCAGCGGACGCTCGTGCGCCGCGATCTCCGCGAGGCGAAGCGCGTAGGTCGGCGTGCAGCACACCACCGTCGCGCCGATCGCGTCGATGATGGCCAGCCGGATCTGGCTCGACATGCCGCCGCCGGGAATGCAGTGGAGACCGATCTGCGGTCCCGCTTCGAACCCAGCCCAGAACCCCAGGAACGGCCCGAACGAGAACGGAAAGAACACGCGGTCGCCGGGTCCGACGCGCGCGGCGCGGTACACCGCCTTCCAGCATTCAAGCATCCACTGCCAGTTCTCGTTGGTGTCGATCCACCGCAGCGGGCGTCCCGTCGTCGACGATGTCTGGCAGTAGCGCGTGTAGCGCTCGAGCGGCTCGGTGAGCGCGGTTCCCCACGGCGGGTTCGCTTCCTGGTCGGCGTTCAGCTCGGCCTTCGTGGTCAACGGAAGCCGCGCGAGATCGTCCGGAAACCGCAGGTCCCGCACGTCGACCGCGGCGGCATCGAGCTTCCGCGTATAGAACGCGTTGCGGCGGTAGATCGACGAGATCAGCAGTGCCAACCGCCGCCCCTGCGCCGCCGTGAGCGCGTCGCGATCGAGTCGCTCGCCCGCAAGGGCCGTCCTGAGGCGCCCCTCACCGCTCGACGCGCTCATCATTCGCTCGCGATCTCGAACCGATCGGCGATCTCCGGGGGGATCGGGACCGACTTCATCGCCTGACCGTCCACCGCTCTGACGCAAATGATCGTCAGTGACCCCGTGGCGATCTTCTCGTCGCCCTTCAACAGCACACACTCGTACCGAATCGTCTTTTCGTTCATGGCCACGATGCGGATCCGGACGTCGAATTCGTCCTCGACCCTGAGCGGCCGGTGGTATTCGAACGAGGCCGCGATCCGTGGAAAGCCGACGCCCGATCGTTTCGCGATCGTCAGTCCGACCTCGCGCCAGAGCGCGTGCTCGGCCTCTTCCATGTAGCGGAAGTAGTTGCTGAAGTGCACGATCCCCGCGGTATCGGTCTCGTAGAAGTGTACGCGCCGCCGCAGGGTGTACTCGGAGCGAGGGGACCCGGACGACATCGATCAGGTGTAGCGAATGCCGGTGTGTTCGGGCCGGAAGAAGCGCGGCAGCAGCGCATCGACGCGAAGCAGCCCGTCACGTGTCAGCGAGACAGCGTCGGGACTCGCCTCGCGGAGATAGCCGTCGGCGCGAATCGACTCGAGCGGTTCGCGGAATCGCTCGAGCACGTCGACACGATACTTGTCGCGGAAATAGGCCGGCCGCAACGATCCGAGCTTCAACTGCAGGATGAACTCGCGAATCAACCGCTCGTCGTCGGTGGGCCGGTACGCGCGTGCCAGCGGGATCTCGTCGCGGCGCACCGCGGCGGCGTAGGTTTCCCAGGTGTCGAGGTTCTGGATGTGGACGCCGTTGACATGGCCGAACGACGCGACACCGAGACCGATCATGTCGGCGCCTTGCCACAACCGATCGGTGTAGATGAACCTCGTTCGTGACTTGTCCTTCACGGCCGTGTAGGCGCTGCGGATGTGATACCCGGCCGCTTCGAGCGCTGCGAACGCCTCGCCCACCCATCGGCGCTTCGTGCGCCAATCCGCCACCTGCTGCGTGAAGCGATTGGTGCCTTTCAACAGGTTGCCGCTGATCGTCGTGTTGAACGGCAGCTCCATCTGATAGATGGTGACGCTGTCGGGCTCGAGCTCGAGCGTCCTGCGGACGCAGTCGCGCCAGTTCTCCTCGGTCTCGCCGAGCATGCCGGCGATCAGATCGATGTTGATCTGCGGAAAGCCGAGCGACTTCGCGTACGCGTAGGCGCGGACGATCTCAGGCGAGCGGTGCGCGCGGCCATTCAGCTCGAGGATGTCGTCGCTGAAGTTCTCCACACCGAGACTCAGGCGCGTGACGCCGATGTCACGAATCGCCGCGATCTTCGGTTCGGTCAGCGTGCCCGGCTCACACTCGAACGTCACTTCTTCGGCGTCGGTCCATGGCGTGAGCGCCGACAGCCGGCTCACCAGTCCTTCGAGCTGCTTGGTGGACAAGAATGACGGCGTGCCGCCGCCGAAGTAGACGAAATTGAGCGGCCGGCCCGCGATTGCCGGCAGACGCGCACAGAGCTCCCACTCGTGCGCGAGCACGTCGAGATACTCGTTGACCTCCTGTGCGTTCTTGTCGGTGTAGACGCGGAAGTAGCAGAAGTGGCACCGCTTCCGGCAAAACGGAATGTGCAGGTAGAGACCGAGCGGAACCCCGGGCACGGCGGGCGAGTGCAGCGCCGGCAGGCCGTCGTGCGCGACCGCCGCCGCGTTCCAGGCGGAGAACGGCGGGTAGGTGGCGACGAAGTAACTGCCGACTTCTGTGGGATCGTCGAGCGTCGATGACGTCGGTTCGGCCACGGCGATTCTCCACTATATACTGCTCCCTGTTCTCAAGATATTTCACATGACACACACCATACAGACGAGGAAAAGCCGCATGTGGATTGTGTTCGTCGTCGGGGCGGTGCTCTCCTGGGGCGCCTACGGGGCGCTGCTGCATCAAGGGCAGGTCCAGTTGGGCAACCCGCTCAAGGCACTGCTCTGCGTCGGCATCGCCTATTTCCTGATCGGCATCATCGTGCCCGTCGCCGGTTTGAGCATGGAGGGCGGACTGTCGAACTTCGCCCCGAACGGCTTCGTCTCCGCGACCGTCGCGGGAGCCCTCGGGGCGATCGGCGCGGTCTGCATCATCTGGGCGTTCAGGACGGGCGGGCTGCCGGTCTACGTGATGCCGCTGGTCTTCGGAGGCGCACCGATCATCAACGTGGCCGTCGCGAGCATGCTGCATCCGCCGAAGTCGGCGATCAACCCGATGCTGTACGTCGGCTTCGTGCTCGTGTCGATTGGCGCCGGGATGGTGCTGTACTTCAGGCCGACGGCGTAGCCATTTCCCCGCCACTGCGCCTGGTCTAAAAGACCCGGCCTACACTAACTGCTCAGTGACAGTGTAGGCCGGGCCTTGCAGGCCCGGCGTCATCCTTGCGTCGTTACCGGTGAGTGCCGCCGAAACTGCTGCTCACCAGCAGACGACCCTGCGGACAGCCGACAGTCACGGTGCGAGTGACATTGAGCGCGCTGTCGCGCACCTGGCCCTGGTAGCGCTGTGGATCGTCCAACTGACAGGATGGGTACGACCACGCCGCGGGGAATCCTGGATCGCCGCCGCTCTCGGGCACGAAGCGAAACGAAATCTGGTTGTCGGAACTCGTGCGTCCGTCCGTCAACGCTCCTGCGTATCGAGTCGATGGGCAGTCGATGACGTAGCGGCCCTGAAACGAATTCGCCTCTTGCGCGGTGATGTCGATGGTTGCGCTGCATTCACTGGTCCGACTGCTCGGGCCGCCGGTGAGCCCCTGGTCATAGATAGCGACCTCGTTCCATCGCCACGCCCTGGCGCTTCCCCACGACCCGCGCAGATCAACGGCTCCGCTCGGTGACGAGGGCGACCCGCACGCACCCACGAAAAGCGCGACTGTCAACGGCGCTGTGAGTCCAGCGGATTTCATGATTCCTCCGTCGACGCTATTTTCCAATCGCGATCAGGTTACGCTCGGTGCGCATATACCACCGCCGATCGACCAGCGCCGGCGTCGCGAGCACGCCTTCGTCGAGCTTGTTGACGTGCAGCAACTCGAATGTCGGCCCCGCTTTGACGACGAACGTCTCCCCTTCGTCGTTGGTGAAGAACACTTTCCCGTCGAAGGCGACTGGCGACGATGAAAAGCCCTCACGACGTGCCACACCGAGCCGGCCCTGCCAGATGACCTTGCCCGTCATCGCCTCGAGCGACGTGACGATCGCAGCCATGTCATTGACCATGTAGAGATGTTCGCCATACAGAATCGGCGATGGCACGAATGGGGACCCGCGGGGGTTCGTCCACGTCAAGTGCGTCTTGCTGACATCGCCGCGGCCACCGGGGCGAATGGCGAGCGTCGGGCCCGCGCGACCCGATGAACAGAACACCATGCCGTAACCGACAACCGGCGTCGGAATCACCTCTTCGGACATCCCTCGACAGCTCCAGAGCTCGCCGCCGGTATCCGGGTTGTAGGCGCGTACAATCCTCTGGCTGTTGACGATGATCTCGTCGTGGTCGCCCACGCGCACCGCGATCGGCGTTCCCCAGCCTACCTGCGCATCACGCCGTGTGCGCCAGAGCTCCCGGCCCGTCCGCGTGTCGAACGCCGCGATGAACGAGCCGCTGAACTGATCCTGATAGAGGATCAGCCGATCTTTATAGAGCAGCGGCGATCCGGCGGTGCCGTGATACGCGTCCATTTCTCCGAGGTCGCGGTGCCACACCACCTTGCCGGTCATGTCGACGGCCAGCAGGCCTCGCGGCCCAAACGAGGCGTAGATGCGCTGTCCGTCGGTCGCGGCGGTCGCCGATGCGTAGCCGTTCTTGTAGTGATTGCCGTACGGCGAGCGGCCATCGGGCGCAAACGCTTCCCACAGCTTCTGACCGTCGGTGCGCCTGAACGCCACGACGGCGAGCCGGCGACCGTTGTCGTACGCCGTTGTCAGGAAGATGCGATCGGCCCAGACGATGGGAGACGAGTTGCCGCTGCCGGGCACGGGCACTTTCCACGCGACGTTCTGGGTCGCGGACCAGGCATCGGGATACCCGGTTCCGCTGACAAGCCCCTGCCCGGACGGTCCTCGCCAGCGCGGCCAGTACTTCGCGCCTTCGCCTTCGTCAGCGACCATGCGCACGCCGTCAGCGGGAGCCTGCCCGGCAAGCCGACCAGCCGGTATCGTCAGCGACGCGAAGATGACAAGTAGAACGAGCATCAGACGCAGCCGGGTCATCGCGCGATCCTCAAGTCGAACGCCGCCATCTCCGCGAGGTTGCGAACGAGGAGATAGCCATCGGCAATGGCCGGAACGTTCCACGTCTTACCGTCGAGGACGTGAAAGCGCGCGACCTCCTCGTGACGGTCTGGCGTGGCGCGAACCAGTACGAGGTCGCCGTCCTCGGTCAGCACGATCAGATGGTCGTCAGCCAGCAGCAGCTGCCCGTAGCCATATCGGCCGCCCTTCCATTTCTGCTCACCCGTGTCGGCATCGACCGACGTGAGGATCGATTCGTCCAGCCCGTAGATCACCCCATCGCGCAGCACGGAGCTCGCAAAGCGATTTTTCATCCTCGTGTTGCGCCAGACCTCACGCACCGACAAGCCCTCGTCGCTCTTCGTCAGCTCGATCACCGCAGCGCCGGTGCCATAGCTCGACGACAGGAAGAGACGATTCTCGCCGATCACCAGCGGCTGAGCCGCATTGATGCCATTCTGCGTCGCCCATGGATACGACCAGAGCTCCTTTGCACCATCGGGGGACAGACCGATGAGGCGCGTGGCGCCGAATATCACGAGCTGGGGCACCCCTGCCAGCGTCACGAACATCGGCGACGCGTAGCCCTGCGCGTCGCCCAGCGCTGACCAGAGCCGCTTGCCCGTGGCGCGGTCGTACGCGGCCACCGAGGCACCTCTTGGTCCTCCGGGCAAGACGATGACGGCGTTGCCGAGCACGAGCGGCGCCGCGGACATCCCCCACGGCAGATTCGCGGCTCCGCTGTCGGCCAAAATGTTCGTTCGCCAGATCGTGCGGCCCGTGCGGTCGTCGAGGGCGCGCATCTCGCCGATCGCACCGAGCGCATAGACACGCCCATCGGACCACGTCGGCGTTGCTCGTGGTCCGTCGCCACCCATCGATTCGGTGAACGCGGCATCCCAGGTGTTCGTCCATAGTTCTCGGCCGCTCTTCACGTCGTACGCCGACACGACTTCCTTCGCGCCCCGCTGCTCGATGGTGAACGCACGCCCTCCAACGATGACGAACGACGCATAGCCGCCGCCAATCGGCTGCTTCCACATCGGCCTCAGCCCGCCGGTGGGCCACTTCGTATTCACGGGGCCCGCGTAGACACCGTCGCGACGTGGTCCACGGAAGTCAGTCCACCAGAAAACCG
>Ga0207428_10001924_pt1 | contig 21017 bp, 25 predicted proteins | sample RhiMethybrSRZTD1_FD_187600 | JGI IMG/M metagenome (GOLD analysis project Ga0207428, IMG submission 187600) | Populus rhizosphere microbial communities from Tennessee, USA - Rhizosphere MetaG P. TD hybrid SRZTD1 (SPAdes) (version 3) | ecosystem: Host-associated > Plants > Roots > Rhizosphere >...
ACATACGGATGTAGTTTCTTAATACTCTGTAGGAGGCGACCATTACCGCAACCAAGATCCAGGACATTGGTAGCTATCCCCCCAGAGAGTTCCTTCGGTATCATCGAGATGATGAACCGATGCGCCGCTTCCATCGCGCTCCGCGACCCGAATCCATTGTCCAGAAAATCAGTATCCTTCGACTTTGAGAGTCTTAGATGCTGCACCTTCTGAAATGGAAAGAGGACTCCGCTCGCACCCTCCAGAGGATAATAGTCACTCGCCAGATGGAGGTCTGCTACTGAGGGAAGCGGGTCGGTCGCGTTTATCAACTTGAATAGAGGCGTCGTAGTAATAGCAATCCCGTGGAGCGAGGACCACTTCATCGGCATCGAGAGGAGGGTCTTCATCCACTCAATTATCTCTGCCTGATGACCACACTTCTCCATGACCGAGAATACGTCCATCCCTATTCGAATGGAAGGTTTGCAGTTCACGGAGCATGGCAAATGGGAAACTGCACGAACTCCCAGAGAGCGGAGCAAGATATTGTTATACATCAAGTTCTTCTGGTTCGGGTCGTCGTAGGAAAGGTAAGTGAGGTCGTGCCACCCCTCACCCTTCCAATACTTCGTGAAGAACTCAATGCAGCAGGGAGGGTATCCCAAAGCTCTCCCAATAGCGAGCTGATTACTTTCCTTCCAATACTTCTGGAAGTTCTCAGGAGCCTTCCCGAAATAGATCCTATAGGAGAATGGTCTTCCTTCCTGATATGGAGCAGCCGCGTTTCCATATGGGAGGCCGGTTTCTCCATCCAGACCCAAGATAACCATTGGGATTTGCTTCTCAAAGGCCCAGTTCTGAACCTCCGGAAGTTGCTGAGGCAGAATGGTTTGGAGAATTCCATCCCGCAAGCCTTGAGTCAAAGTAGCCCTCTCAATGTAGGGCCAGTTCGAGGCTATCGCATGAATCCTGGACTCCCAGGTATCCTTCGCGTGCTCCGACACCCAGATAGTTCGGAAGAAATCCGGGATTGAGAAGTCTAATCGCTCTAGTTTGTCAGTAACCATTCTGGTTTCTCGTCTAAGAATACAGCTTCGACTCCAGGTCCGTAGTCCGTGTGGTCGCCATGTTGGTCCCCGTGAGGAGAATCCCCATGCTTGTCTCCATGCTCGGTATTCTGTGGAGAAACCCAGCGACCAAGAAGTTCTTCGACCTTCTTATCCACTACCTCAGGAGGCAGAAGTTTGTCTTGATTGTCCGACGCAATAGCATCGAAAAGAGAATACCAGAGTCGACACTCTAGGGAGCGGTTTCTCCAATCTCCTCCGATCGAAGTGCCCGGACACTGACCTTTACAGAAAGCAAAATACTTACATCCTGCGCATCCGCCGTGTTCTTGAGGAGTGTGATAAAGCGCAACATATCGTTCGAATCCGGGGGTATCAGCCTTGAGCCAGTTGACGCCGTCCTTATAAGCTCGACCACAATTTGACATTGATCCATCGGGATTGATTCCTTGAACGGCTTCGGTAGTCTGAGGGTCACAGGCGTGCCAGACGCAGTTAGCGTGAGGCTCCATCTCTGTGAGTAGAGAGCGAATATCGACGAATGGGTTAATCCAGAACTTCGTTCCCTTCGACCACTCGTAAAGCTGGAGGAAGTTCCTTATGGTTTCGGCTTCGGAGAGGGCGGGTTCTGTTTGTCCGCACTCTTGCTCCATTTCGTGGAAGTTAAGGTAGCGTAAGCCGATAGTAGCAAGATCATCAAGCCAGCGAGTGAGAGCAGGAATATCATTGTTCCCCCGGTGGATCGTCATAATGAGGGAGGGAGGGATTCCCCGATCACATAGCTTCCTGATCGCGCTCTCTGTTTTCTCTGTCAAATCGTTCGTGCAGCGAACACTATTCAACTCACCGGGTCCATCTATCGAGATACCCACATGGACCGCATATTTCGCAAACATCTCGATGTGTTCGTCGGTGATAAGAGATCCGTTGGTTTGGATTCCGTTCTTCTTGTATTTCTCGAAGCCGTATTTGAAAACCTCCTCCAGATGGGCCATAGGAGCGAGGAGAGGCTCTCCACCAAAGACCGCGAAGTCATGGTTCAGACGGTCGAGCTGGAAGCGCACCCGGTCCCAATCCCGAGGCACGTTGATATTGCCTGCATCTCTTTGCGTTTCCTGATAGCAGTATTTGCAAGCGATGTTGCAAGCGATACCAACGGGGAGGTATTCGATAGTCATTAGTATCCTATGAGAACAGGCTGATCCTGATGGGTGACGTTTGCATGGGCCACATTCTGGTGAATCGTGTCGTTATGATTCGCATGAGGAACGTCTGTGTGCGCGACGTTCGTATGCGTATTCCCATGCGCGTTTGAGTGCGCTGTTTGGGTCCAGTAATCAACGTGCTCCGTGTTCCCGTGATAGTTCGTGTGTGCAGCTTGGCCCGGCGAATTTATATGCGTGTTTGCATGTTGGAGGTCGTCATGCCAGTCGCAATGATCCTTGAAGTAGTAACCATCGTTGTGTTGCGGATACGGGTAAGGCGCGTCGATATGGTCCTTATGATCGATTACAGTATTTCTATCATACCGAGTGCAATCTGCGTGATGATAACCATAAGGATTAATGTTTGAGTGCGTATTCCCATGTGCCAAATCAAAGTGATCATCATCATGCGGGACGTTTGTATGCACATTCCCATGATAATTGGCGTGCTCATAACTGGTATGATAATTGACGTGTGCTACGTTCGAGTGCCAGTTGACGTGTGCGATGTTCTGATGTCCAATGTTCGTATGCGTATTGGTGTGAGTTGCGATTCCGGTATCTACGTGCGTTACATTCTGGTGAGCAAGATTATCATGCACGTAGAATTCAGCAGCTTCGCCTCCGCCAATGTGCCGAAGCGTCCAATCCTCGACCCAAAGAGAGCCAGTTCTCCCGTGATATTCTCCAGTGAAGGTTGCCTGCACCCGGAAAACCTGAGTGCCTGATTCCGCGACGTAGAAGATATAGTATCCTTCAACCCATAGAGAGCCAGGTCTGCTCCATCCTATGTTCTTTATGAGGGCACCAGCGCAGGACCACTCCCTACCATATGCGTCTACGTAATTGAGGCTATTCCCTTCGACCCAAAGGGAGCCGGGACGCTTAGCCATTTACCAGGGAACCCATCTATCTGCACCAACGGGGATAGCAAGGGTATTTGGAATCCAAACAGAGCCTCCACCTGTGATTCTGAAAAGCTCTACCGCGGAATTGTAGTTCAAGATCCGAAGTGGGAAATCGTTGTGGTTCGCACCCGCCGCAATGTGCATTCCATGCGAGATAGGACCAGCCGAACCCGCAATGAGTATCCCCTGGTATCCGTTAGCAGGCGCATTTATCGTGAGCGCGTGACCTGCTATAGTGGGCTGGAGAATCGTTATTGTCCCACCCTGATGGTTGAAGTAGCTTCCTCCAGACGTAATGTTCTGGATCGTCCCACCCGTAACTGCAATAGCATTGGAGTTCTGGTAGGCCATTGATCCGAGGCCAATAACCGTCCGAATACCAGCGATGCTATTCGCTCCAGTTCCTCCTCCCTCGACGGAGAGGGTCAGCTCGTTCCACGCTCCCGTCATCCACTGCTGGAACTTGACAGGAGAGCGGACGAGCTTCACCGAGGCGTTCGGGGGGTTTACGAGCGCGTTGTATTGCAGAGAGATAGCGTCGAAATCACGTTCCTTCACCTCGTCGACGAAGGTAACGTAATTGCTAGTGATTGTCGGCTTTAGCCAGTCCGCCATCTTTGTTCCTCAGGTTCGCAATCTCTTTCGCCATCTCGTCGACCTGGGTATAGAGCTGTTGAAGTTGCTGAGAAAACTTCCGGCGAACGATCTCTAGCTCACCCACGACCTGATAAAGCTCATCGAGAGTGATTTCCTGACGTGGTAGCTCTTTCGGTTCATTCGGCATCAAAGACTCCTGCAGGAGGATCAGGCGTTCCAGTTACGGTCCCGGGCAGGATTCCATCAGCTGACAGTCGCTGAAGAATCCGTTTGTGCAAAGAATTCGTCGTGAAGTTTGCGGTGTTAATGTATTTGATAAAGTCTGTTGCGGTTTTGCCTGTATACTGATGATTGTAATACGCACCGAGATTGTCCTTCAGTCGGATTGACACAAGGCCCGCCTCGACGGTTGCAGGAGGAGGCCCAGTGTGAGCTATCGCTTCATGGTCCAGCGTTAGTGAAATAATCTTGAAGTTGCTCTTGACTTCCTCAGGTTTCACTACGGGGTCGGTCAGGACAAGTTCTTCCATCTTCCCTCCTTAATACCAATACGGAATATAGATAGGGGTGCCATTAGGATGCCGCATTTGCACAAACCCAGAATTGGTCGAGGCATTACCTGAAGACCCAGGGAAGTTACCGTTGTCACAGTTACCCACCCACTTCCCGGTATATCCAGTGTGCAGTTGGTAAATGTATATGTCGCCACCCATATAGAGAACAGGACACCAGATGCCTCCCGCCATATACAAGCCGGTATTGATATAGAGGCCATACGAGGAATGTCCAGCGATAAACCAACTAACTTGTGCCCCGCCACCTTCAGTCATTCTACCAGGATATACGTAGCCAGCAACATGGATATTACTCCTCCAAACGTTGCCGGTGCATCCAATCGACCCAGAGACAGCTAAGTCCCCATTATCAGAGAAAATAGCAATATCAGAGTCTGAGTTATTCCGAAAGCGAATCTCAGGACCTTTCAGGTAGGTAGCTCCACCCCATGTGAAATGGAGACGCTGCCAGTTCTCAGCACTGTAATGCCAGATATTACACGCGAAAAATGTATTGCCGGTTATACTGAGGTTTCCAGTCGTGACCCCATAGCCGTTTGTGTTAATGGATGCGCAGGAGATGGCCGCACACGACGTCCCACCAACTACCCAGAGACTTCCTGAAAGATAAAGACCTGTATTCGAAAACAGACCATAAGAGCTATGAGAACCAAGATACCATGAACTCTGTGCTGTCCAGCCTGTGTCATTGCGACCAGGATAGATAGGCCACGTCGTGTAGAGATTGCCTTTGTTCGTGTCACTCCCGACATACACATTACCTTCTGTTTTGAATGCGCCTCCTGGCGTCGCATATGACACGCTACCGGCATACAAGGTCATCGGAGGATATGAACCAGCCGTGTCATAGACATGGACGTATCCAATCCCACCCTGGTAGAACAGCTCGATACCACCACCGGATGCTGGAGGAGCACCACGATCACCTTGAGAACGGATGGTCCCAACAGATGTAAGATGCCCGGTGTTAATCCGATCCGTATACGCAAGTGCTCCACCTAGAACAGAAGGAGGAACAGTCCCTTCTAAGCTGGACGCATTTATCGGCATCGGAACCCATGAGGCTCCGTTGTCGAGGGACTTCTCGAAGATATGGCTCCCCTGATTGTATCGTTGCCACATTAGACGATTCCCCGAGCTTTCCAGTCTACCGTCCGCTTCACTCGATTTCCCGAGGAGTCGAAGACGTAGACGGAGAATCCAAGAGGATTCGGAACATCCGCGAAGTCAAAGATTGCATAGTAAGGCTCTGTAACAGATTTTGTGGTGCAAGTGATGGATTCCACGTCTTTGAAAGGCTTAGTAAACGCGACGTAGGTCCCTGGATCATTAACAGCGTTGTAAGTTGCGTAAACCTCACCACCATCGTTCTCCCTCTTTACTGAAATTGAGATGGTAAGATGCCAGAGTTCCAGGAGGCTTCTATCATCCAGCGCATTCCACTTCAACCTAAGGAACAGATGTCGGAGAGAAGGGAAATACTGGCTCGACCCAGTCACCACCGGAGTCCATGCTGCATTGTCCAAGGATGAGGACATTTCAATAATTACAGCAACATCCTGGACGATGAGGTTGAAATTGAAGGCTATAGTGACGATGACATTGGAAATCACCGTTCCATAGTCTATATACTCATCGTAAGTTCCGTTCAGGTCTGTAGGCTGAATGTAGATCGTGTAGTCAGCCTCTAGCTGGTCCGAGATCTGGTCCCAGTTATTATTTACGAAGTGCTCCTCCCACGTCGTTGGGAACCAGGGACCAAGGAGGGAGGGAATGAGGGGTTGCCGAATTATGTCAACACGAGACCCAAGGAGTTGGGAAGTCCTCTTATCTTGAAGCGCGTAGTCCGGAGGGGAGGCAACCTGAACGGTAATATCCGCAGGTGCCCCTCGATTACCAGCCACATCGACGCCAAGGACCGAATAGACATACGTGCCCGCTACGTTCTCGAAAGTGGAAAAGAAGGTGGAATCTACTTGCCCAATTACGACTCCTGCCTTAGCAATCTCATAGTAGAGAATCCGAAAAGTTGAAGATGGGAGAGTCCATCTCAGGAGGACGTTGTTATCGATAACTTCGCGCGCAAGAGTAACTGCGGAGATCGCCGGAACATCGACGAGGACCGAGCGTGTATCTACCGAGTATTCCCCCGCCGTGTTTATCGTCTTGATGAGAAAGTAATAAGAGCCAGATAAAAGAGCATCCAGATCCACCTGCAAAGAAGCAGTGCGAACTCGAAAAGTCGCAGTATCCCAGAGTAAGCCTTCTCGAATTTCATAACCAAATGCGTGCTCAACTTGGCTCCAGAAGAACCGGACAGAGGTCGGCTGGAATGCAAAGGTGAACGAAGCTGGCTGAAGGAGGATCTCACCGATGGTAGTCGGAAGCCTATCCTTGATGATAAGAGGGAAGATCTCCTCTTGCATCGTGAGAAGGCCGCCGTTCAACTCCATCAGGATTTGGTATAACCTCGGGTTCTCAAGCTGGATTCCCTGGATCAGCCCTTGAACATCGATGTGCTGCTTACGGAGCTCTGACTCAATGTCTCCGAGAAGCTGTTGGGTATCAATCTCGGTCATTACTCAGCTCGGGTCGACCAGAGGAGCTTGTAATACAAGTTGAAGTTCGTCATCATAAAGTAGTTGCCGCTCTGGTTCGTCCTTAGCTTCACCGAACACCGCTCAGAGGTAAAGTTGAAACCCCGGAAAAGCGGGCGTCCGGGCTGAGGATTCAGAGTTACAGGAGGCACTACAACCTGCTGTGCGTCGTCAAGGCTCGTGAGATTTATTAGGAGGTAGCCAACCCCCTTAATTCGCGCGCGAAATCCGGTGAAGTGATTTACCGGCCAATCGTCGTCCTGGGGGAGGAGAGGGAACTCCACCCATGTATCAATAGCGAGGTTGTTGTCGAGCTTCAGATTCTCCACTATCTTGAATACGTTGATAGAGTCGAGGCCAGCGAACTTCATGACCGACTCTTTATCCGCCTCGTTCACGTCTACAACGACGGTCTGCGGTCGATACGGGAACTCCCAAATGGTGAACCGAATATCCTCGACGGTCAAACCTTCTGACCAATCCACGACGATGATGGCGTTGTTCTCCGTCGCTACATCCAGAGGGCAAGCAACGTAAGTGAGGCCCTTGAGAGGGTCAACCGCGACCTCGACCTTGTGGAAAACCGCCTTGTTTATTCGGTCCCAGACGTCGGAGATGTTGCTGGTGACCTCAGTGTCGGAGAAAGTTCCAGTATAAAGCTGAAGCCCACTCCTATCTGCGACGAAGGCGCGGTCTCGAACGTCCTCGCCAAAGTCGAGAATTTTTCCAACTCCGTGACATTCGGTCCCGACACTTTTATCGAGAGCGTCAACTTTCCAGCTTCCTGCATTATCTCCATTATCCTGCGTAATGTAGGATCGCTGAGATTTGCAACAAATAAGCTGAGTTCGATACTCGAAGCAGAATCGGACACCACCGCCACTATCGCCGGGATTGATGGTAACGAAGCCATCGGCCTCGTCAAAGGACTCCGGCTGTCCAATGGCGGAAGCTCTAACGATTGATTCGTTGACATCTTCACCCCAAATAATTAAGCGGCCCCGATAGATGTTGACTCCTACTCCAGCAGGGATAGACCCCATCTGCTCTGAGAGGTAGGAAATGTCTGACTGCAAGTCAGCGTCGAAATAGCTTACACTCTTGGAGGTTGTAGAATTGTCCGGGATTCTCCCGTCCGGGATTACATACCAAGTCTGGTTGTTAAAGTCCCCGGAGAAGACCCCATTGATTGCTACATCCTTCGTTCCCATCAAAACACGCGCAACAGTTCCTAGAGGCCCAGTCGGGATGGCGGAAAGGTCTACCTTCTTTCCTCCGGTCGTGGAGGAGAGAGCACAGGAGGAGCCGAAAGGTGTAATGTATCCTGATGCAGTCTCAAACGCAACTGCGAAAAGATGAATTCCCGGGTCGAAGTTCCCCGCAACTCCCTCTGCTGCTGCCATTCCCGTTGGAGGCGGAGCTGTTCCGCCCGCCGCTCGTGCCACTCCTGATCCCTCATAGACATAAAGTTTCTCTCCCGGGAGACCTCGGAGGCCGTTGTGCGGAGTGATGTAAGCTCGGTTGAACATCGAGACCATGCTAAAGTCAGACATGGCCGGGATGGTAAGTATTGCGACGTGCGTTATTGAGTCGAAAAGGACGCCAGCGTTGTTGAGAATAAGGAGGCGCGCGACCTCTCCTATCCTTTTGTAAATCGCAATGCGTCGGATAGGCCCAGTCTCCGCCGTATCGATTGCAGAGCCATCCCTCGTCTTAATCCCCTGATTGATGAACTGTATGTTCCTCGACCCCTTGAAAAAACCCGGGGGGACAGACTCGTCCTCCCCCCGGTCAAAAGTGCCGCGGAACTGCGAAAACGAAATCGGCTCGTGGTCGCGGAGGGACATTATCCGAACTTCGGATACTCGACTTCCATCGTCACCACGTCCGTCGTCACACCTGCCGGGTAAGCAGCAGCCGTGAGTTCGGTGCCACCGGGAGCGTAGGCCAGAACCTTTCCGGTCGCTGCATCGAACTTGAATGTGTGAGTTCCCTTGCTGTAGAACGTCGCCCAGAGAGGCGCTTTGGTAGTTCCGGGCTTCAGGAGTCCGGTCGGAACCTCTCCGTTCACCACGTAGGAGCCGGAGAATGTGAGAGTTCCGATTACTCGAATCGTGCGGAACTCCGGGAGACGCATCGTCTGTGCAAAAGCAATAGGCATTTTTCCTCCTGACCGTCGGACCCTAGGCTGGAGATTCCTAGGCGCGGTATCGCGTTCTTCCTCGTCTTACAGGCATTCTCTGACCACGCTTCACGAGACCACCAATGAGGACGTCATACCACTGTTCAGCGTCCGCATTGAGGTTCTGAGCGCGTGAGTAGTTCTCTCCCAGGAGGGCAGCTGCGATTGCTGCGGTCCTGGCTTCCAGAAACAGTTCCGAATTGAGGATTTGGATGTTGGAGTTGACGTCGGTTATCGGAGTCAAGCCCTTCATGAACTTGATGTAGAGGTCTCGATCCGTGAGGGCTGGTAGTAGTTTAATCTCCTCCTCCCGCCATGCCCAGCACTGAAGCTCTGTGGTCGGGTGAGATGTAGGTTCCCAATTCCTCTCCTCAAGATACCGGAAATCCCTCTGGGGCGCACCTCTCGCGCCTTCCCGAATTTCAATCGGATAGAGAAGGCCCAGAGGTAAACCTGAGCCATCCCCGAGAGCGACGACCCCAGCATTCACGGGCACCCTCTCTGCTACCTCTTTCGTGACTCCCATGCCCGAGCGAGACAAGCGGGTCTGGAGTTCCCGGTATGCCTTACTCAAGAGCGGGAGGAGTGCAGTATCCGGATACATTATCCCCTGAGGATCATTCAGGAGAGGTTTTGCACCTTGTAGGATCGTGGCTGCCAGGATCGCCATTCTAACCTTCTTTTATTCTTAAAATACAAAGCTGCTCGGCATCAAACAAGAGCTTCAGAGCATCAACCCGTTCCTGAGAATCTGGAACATTATAGAGGATGCTCTGAGCCAGGGTAACGAAGTCGAGAGAGACCTTCTTTACCAACCTTTCCCGAGGATGCTCCGGTGCCTCCCAGGTAAAGACATCCTCGACGTTAAACGTGTCGATTGGCATTCAGATCCTCCAACCACCGTTCCAGAAGCTCGATGATCTCTTCCAAGTGGTGGTCTGAGACGTCGATTTTATCGACAACCTTATCACCCTTGCAAAGTTCCAAAGTGAAAGACCAGAGTTCAGCCTTTGACACAAGTCACCATCGCGGCGGCGGTAGTGCATCGGATGTAGGAGGCAGCAGAGTCGAAACCTTCCACCGGGCCGGTCATTGCAGCCCAGGGTCCGGTCGGGCTTTGTGCAAGTTCGCAATTCGGTTCCGCTCGAACACGAACCTTGAAGGAAGGGAGCGCCCAGACAGCATTCTGTGCAATCTGGGTCGGAACGCCACAGGGAATCTGGTATGTCGGCATTAGCCTCTCACTTTCTCAATAACACCCGCCCCGAGGAACTCCTTCTCGTATCTGGCCTTATCCAGAATACCATGACACGAGGGGCAGATGCAAGCGACCGGGTGAACCTGAGCGAAGCAGAACCTACATTTGCTCAGGCTTTCTTCGATACGGTTCTGGACCATCCAGTCCCGATCGGTCTGACCCAAGACTTGAGCTGCGGTTCTTTGCAGCCCGGTGATGAATTTGTGCTGGCGGTATCTGGCCCAGTCGTCATCCGCCATTCTCAACAGCCGCACATACCACTCATCCTGGAGACGCTTCATTCCTTCGAGGACGGCTCCGTGCGCGGCTGCAAATGCGAGCTTCCCGTTCTCGTTCGGGAGGTATTCCCCCCAGACCCAATCTATGCCCGGCTCCGCGATACCGGCCTCATAGCAGACCATAGCAGTTTTGTGGTCGTAGGCCACGGATCGAGCAACCAAGTCAGAGGGATCAGGCACAATGAGTCGAGGACGATTTGAGTCAAGATAAACGGCATGTTGGCATCGTTCGATGTTGACGAGATTGAAGTCTCCCGGCTCCGTGTAGGGGATGATGAAAGTTCCCGGAACGAGTCCGGGCTTCTCCTCTACCAGGGGATACGGGAGGATGGTGACGATGGTGCAGATGTCGTTAGATCTCGGAGGCATGGACGCTCTCTTTATAGACTTTCGTTGAATCTACAAACACGGAGTTCTCGAATGCGAACAGGGCGGACCTCCCGGCCTCATGGAATTGAGCTTCGAAATACTTTGCATCCTCTTCCATCGAGGCGTGATATTTATCCCTCATATCCGCGTCCGAAAGCTGCCGCCTTTCTCCGAACTCAGCAGTGTGCATAACTGCGTCCAAAGCCCACTCAGTGACCGGGAGAGCTTCACCTTTAGCGTCTTGAAAAACATAGACTGGCTCATAGGTCCCGCTCCTCACCGGGGAAGAGATGTCTAATGGACTGCTTTGAGAAACAAGCTCGCGATGAACAGAGCTACCAGGAGGTAGAAAAGTAAGGCGCTCAAGCACCCAACGCGGACCCACATACCAGTATTTAGGGACGTCTCTAACTTCTGTTCGCTCTCGAAGAAAGATTGATCCATAGAAGTCGGAGAAGGTTCCGAGTCGTTTTTCACGCTGGTCTGGTGCCCACGAGATTCTCCAGATTGGGCGGCCATCAAGGGACCTCCCGTGATCTGCCAGTTTGTTGTTAAAGTAAGTGATTAAGACGTTGTCCATAAAAAAGCCGCGTGGCCTATCTGACACCGTTCCGCTCCGATAGACCCAAAGCAGGTGAAACGGTAAAAACCCTGCACCGCGGTCTAAGTTGGGAGGCCGAATCCGTGTTATCGAATCCGGCCCCCTTCCCTCCTCTACATCAGTAGCCCGACGGAACCGTCAGGGTATCGATGTATGAGCACGAAGCCGGATTGTTGATGAAGGTGTTGAACGATGCGGTCAGGTAGAAGATCGTGGCAGTCGCCACACCACCCGATGCTCCGCGAAGTTCAAAGAGCCGCCGACCCTCTTCCTCGTAGAAGCCTGCGGGATGCATTTCGGCGCGTCCCCAGACCTCTCCGACGATGAAGTCGATGCGGGTCTTGTCCCACGAATACGACCTGCGAATCGGCGCTCCAGCAATCTGCTGAATGTCGAAGTAGAGGTCGAGGCCTTGAGACGATCCGCCATTGCGGTTGACCACCTGCACCGCCTGTCCCAGCTCCTCGTAAGCCTGGACCTGACAGGGATGCATCCACGCCTGAACCTTGACACCGTTGTCGAGGCCGATGCGGTCTCCGATGCGATTCAGAGCAACCCTCGCGTGTGCAGGTGCCAACGGACCAGCCGCTGCAACTCGTGAGGCTCGAATCTCTGGAAACTGCGCTCGATCCAATCCGAGCCAAGTCCCAGTTGACGCATTGTTGTGATGGTAGGGAACGCCAAGCAGAGCGACTGGGTTGGCCCCAGATAGCCCCTCGATAACGATCCTATCACCAGCGATGGGCGAGGTCGCCGCTCCCTTGATGCGGAATGTCTTGGCCGCATAATCCACCAAGTCGATCTGGGCGGCGGTCCCGACCAGAGCCGCACCAGCTGAAGGAGCGATGACACGAGCTGCGGCGAAAGCAGCATCGTAAACCGACACGAACTGCCCGTATCGGAGGAGGCGCACACCGAAACCATCCGTCGTGCAGGTGTAGGTGTCCTGGCCGCCCGCAGTTGAAACGCTGGTGATCGTGGCGACCGCGCCATTTCCACCCGTCATGAGCGAGGAATCGACCTGACGCCGGAACTCGGCCATCGCTTTGGCGAGCAACTGACGGAATGCGTTGACAACCGACTTCCTCGTATCGTCGGTGGCCCACTGTGCCCGCTTCTGCCACTCCACACCGTGCTTCATGTGGACCGTGGAGACGAGAGCCTTCTCGAACGACTGACCATCGCCTCTGCCGAGGTCCCCACCATCCGGAGAAAAGTATCCGAACCTACCACCGGGGCGGATTTCCATCGGGACTCTCATATCCCGGTTGGAAACCTTTTCCACATCTCTCTTCTCGATGTTGCCGTAAAAGAGAGAGTCACGGTCGAATAGGACAGGAACCTTGCTCTGGACAGTCTCAAGCTCGGCTGCGACCACTTGAGTTTCTGTCAAAGCCATATGAATTCTCCTACTTCTTCAAGGTCACCTTGCCCGAGAGTATGTCCAGGTCGGTAGTGTGGGCGTAGTCGATTTTCTTCGGATCGAGAACCGTCGCCCTCTCCCGCCTTGAATCTACCCGCTTCGAAGATCCCTCGAAGGGCTTCTTTTTCTGTGGAGTAGCTGCGAGCTTCTCATCCGGTCGCCCGTTAGGTTTACGGGAGGGATTCGAGCCGAGATACTCCGATCTGATTCGGTTCCGGAGGTCACGCAAGAGCGGACGCGCACCCGAGAGGTAGGTGTTTACGATACTCTCTTTGCTCTGTCGTGAATAGGCATCTCCAGCAGCCCGTTTCCATAGACCCTGCATCCTACGTGCGTGGACGGGGTCCTTGGCGAGCTGGGAGTTCATCTCGTTTATCACATCTTGCACTATAGAGGCTTTCATCCGTTCGGGCATCGTTCCAGCCGGGTCCAAACCTTGCCGAATGGTCTGGTCCAGCGAGGATGTCACGAAGTTGAAAATCTCCCCATCGGCCTCTTGAAATCGAGTCTGAGCCCACTGCTGCCGCTCCTGCTGGAGCTGAATTTCGGCAGGATTGGGTTCTTTCTGCTGCTTTTTCGAAATGTCCGGAATCTCCCCACCATTTGCAAATATGAAATTCGCGAGGTGGCGCGCCGACATCGCAAGGTTCTTGTCTCCTGTTTTCTCCCCATGCTTGAAAGCGAGAAAGATAAGCTCCTCTAAAACAGGTTCGGTCGCTGAAATGAACAGCTTCTCGTCAATTTCTCGAAGTTTGGGCAACCAATTGAGAGCAACCTCCTTGAAAGCTTTCGGGTTGTTCTCCGCAAGCTCTGACATCAGGAGGTCAGGAGACCCTTGAACCAGCGTGCTTTCCAGACGGTCGTAGTTATCCGCCTTGACCGCAGCCTGCGCCGCATCCTCAGGCGTTGCGTGATACTTCGAGAATTCCTGGTCCCTGAAAAGAGCAGCCTTCAGCTCTGGAAACTTCTTGAAGATGCCAGGGAACTGCTCTTTAATCGCCTTTAGGGTCGGTTTACCCTGGACGGGCGCGTCGGCCTCGTCGGTCTCTTCGGACTCCTCGCCTTCGTCGGTCTCGTCACCTTCGTCAGTTTTATCTTCGCCATCTTCTTCCTCCTCGGCGAGGTCTTCGGTTGTTGGCTCCTCGTTGAAGGTTCGAGTTTTTTCAGGAGCAGGAGCAGATTCTCCAGATGGCTCGTTGAGGACGGCCATGTCTGCAGAGAAGTCCCCATCCGATCCTCCTCCGGAATCATCGGGTGAAAAGAACTGTTGAGACTTGAAGAAAAACATTTAACTACTCCTGAGGCGGTTTCTCTTTACCTTCAGATCCTTCAGCTTCGGCTTCAGCAGCCTGAGCCTCTGCCATCTGCACTAATCTCTGGTGCTCCTGCATATGAAGGAGGACATTCATATACGCGCCAGGATTCTCTTTCTTGTATTGCAGGCCAATCTCAGATTTCAGCCATGCCTGACACGTAATCATCTCGATCTCGTGGTTATCGAGACTTTCGTCTATCGGGACCGAGGAGGTCATCATCGGCATCCCCATACCTTCTTCAGACGAAGGCGCAGCCTGAGGAGGAGCAGGAGGCCCAACCGGTCCCATCCCACCTTCTGCTGGCGGAGGTGGAGGCATGGGAGGCATTGTCTGGGTCGGCTCAGAAAGAATAAGCTCCCCGATCTCTACGAGCTGTTTATTCCTGTCATCATCACCAGGGATGTAGAGTTCAGGAACTCCAATGATCAGAGCGATGAGTCCTGCATTCTCAGGGTGTCGGAGGACGTTCATCACATCCTCGTTACCACCCTGGAATAGCTGGAGAATCATATCCCTTTTCTGCGCCCAGGAGATCGGGAAGCTTTCGTTGACGTCAGGCTCAACTTCACCCACGGAGCCGGTCATGTGGATATGTCGAATCCAGACGTTCACATATGTAGAGCCGCGCTTTTCTACGTATTTCTCGTCCTCCAGCATGTTGATCGCGTAGCTCCGAACTGCCTTCGAGAGCATCCGCGCCCACCAGATCTTGACGATTTTCCAAGTAATCTGGAGTCTCTGGAGAGCCTGCGCTCGGCTCATTTCGTATTCTTTGGCGGTTCCTGATCCTCCAGTGATAGACCCGCCAAAAACCGTAGGTAACGCTCCGGAGATAAATTGGCCGACGCGCTCAAGGCGATTGAGGAACTTATCAATTTCTTGGCTGATAGATGATGTCTTAGCTTCAAAAAAACCTTCACCAAGGGACCTACCTGCGGGAGCCTTCGCAGGGGAAACTTGACCTGGACGAGCTTCCGACTTCCCGTAGGCGTCGAAATCCAGCACATCTGGGTCCGCGTAGAGTTCTGGGATTCCAAATTCGATACCTTCGAGGGTGAGGTTCCATCCTTCATTCGTCATATCCTGGATGGGCATGACCGAGCTTCCAACGCTCTCCGCATGAAGATTTTCGGAGAGGGGATGCTCCGTAATCGTCCAATGGTCCTCCATGACGTCGGGAATGCCTTCGACGACTAGGTCCTTGTTGATTACGACGCAATAAACGCCATTCGGGTAGAGGGAGCGAAGTTCCTCTATCTCGTCCTTGTGACCAGCCATACCCAGGACATTGTAGGACCACGGTTGCAACCACACTCTCCGACAGGTGCAAAGGTCGGTCGAAACGTCGCCTTTGAGGGCTACAGACGTTCGCATCGCCCGATCCATGCTCTCCATGTCTATCAGAGGTTGAATACGCTCCGCAATATCGGGGTAAATGTCTTGAAGTTTGGCATAATGTTCTTCAGTTTCGAGAATAAGATACGGTAAATCCTCTTTTTTCGTCGCCCAGGGAGCAACTTTGACATTTAGAGGTCCGTAGACTTCAAGACATTCCCTATTCTTCGGAGTTTTGGCGTATCCGGCGATTCTGGGGACCATTTCCTCAAAATCATCGGATTCAGGCATATTATCGTAGCCACACTGCGGGCAGGCCTGAGTTCCCATAGCTTGATCCGCCATAGGTGGCAAGCTCTGAGCCACCGGAGGCTCGTCAACCGGACCAGTGGGCGACGGGAGGTCCATAGGACTCGGTTCTTCGGACCCAGCCTCCTCCGGGGACTGAGGAATGGGGGAGGCAGAAATTTCCTCCGAACCGAGAGCGTAGCCGCAGTTCGCACAATAGTATTCGCGAGTAACTACGGCATGATTCTGAACGATTGGCTTCTCGTAGACGCCGAACTTCTCAGAGGCTCGATTTTCATTGTAACCAAAGATGACGCCTTGATTATACAGAATGAAAAGAGCCTTCATGAACAAAAGCTCGGCGTAATTGTGCTTCTGAACGAGCATTCCTATCTTCGTATACGCCTTCGCCGTCTGAATGTCATCAGGATTCTCGGCGTCGTCAGGCACGAAGGGAACAGTCGGCAGAGCCGAACTCATCGCAGCGATAATAACCTCTCCGTAAGCTCTGTAGATGTTGATAATCTTAGCATAGAGAGCTGGGTCAATATCGCTCTGCGGATCTTCTTCTTTGATTTGATCCGGAGTGCGCCAATCGAGAGCAAAGTCTGACCACCAGATGTATTGGATATTATCCCAATAACAGAGCTGTTTCCGCCACTTCTTAATAAGACGCTCACGCGCGAAGCGGTCGTGCTGCTCAAGGTGGTCGATGATGCGGGCGAGATTTTTTGCAATATCGGAGTCACAGAAGTGCTCCTTTTCTTCCGGTTCTTCTGGCGGTGCCTCGGGAGTGAGAGCCAGAGCTTCGTCCTGCGGCTCCAAGTCACCCTGGACGATGGGACCACCCAGATCTTCCTGGGGAAGAAGCGATTCGTCGAGGAGTTCTGGGTCAGCTGGAGGAAACATTGTTTAATTCCGCCAAATCCCTATCAAAATCGACCTGTTCCTGATTCTGCTGATCCTGTGCTCTCTCTAATTGAGGCCGTTCTCTCAATTCTATCTGCTTTTTCCAATACCTTTCCTTGGAATCCGCTTCGAGTTTGGCAGCTTGCTGTGACCAAGGAATCACAGCTTTCTTTACGGGCTTAAATTCACGCTCTTTGGCGTCGATATGGGCCTCGGAGGGGAGGACACCGGATCGGCGCAACAGGTTGAGACGAATCTCCCGCTCATCTGCCTCCAAAGCTCGAACTCTGTCCTCTAATTTCATGTTTTGAGCCATGTAGCCCGTGTATGTCATCTCGGCAGACCGTAAATCGTTCTTCAGGCGAACAATTTCGGCCTCCAACCGAGCAAATTTACTCCACGGCCACATCACATCATGCCCTGTTGACCCATCATGGCTTGACGATAGGCCATCATACGCGCACGAGGATCTTGCATCTGTCCCATCCCACCGCCCTGACCCTCCTGCATGGCCTTCATTTGCATGATTTTCTGCATCTGCATAGGGTCAGGCTGTTGCATCGGTCCCATCGGCGACATTTCGGGAGGAGGACCCTGAGGCATCTGCACACCCGGAGGAGCTTGACCCGGTGGGAGACCCTGCGGAGCCTGCATTTGCTGCATTCTCTGCATCTGGGCGTTCCTCTGGGCCATCATTGCCTGAGGAGGCATTTGGGGTCTCTGCATTGGTCCCTGAGCCTGTGGAGGCATTCCTCCGGGAGGTCCCATCCTCTGAGGCATCCCTCCACCCATCGGAGGAGGACCTCCAAGCGACTCTCTCGGCCCACGGAGCTTCTTCGGCCTTACCGACTGCCCCATTGGTGCGTCCGGAGCACCGCCGATTCCCATTGGTGTATCCATAATGCCTCTTATGCTCGAAAACGGTGTCCTACTGAGCGAGATCTGGTCCGGTGAACTGATTTCGACCTTTTGAGGAATTTGTGCTCGAAAACGTGCATTTGCCGGTGGAACTGGTTGTAATCATTCGTCTCCGTGAGTTTCTGAATGATTTCTCCCAGGGCGGTCTGTTTCTCGTGCTTGGTTTTAGATTCTCGAATATATCGAGAATAAGCCTTGATAAGATAACGACCACCATCGTAAGGGTCATCACCGTCGAACTCTTGAACATCCTCGGCGTTCTTTCCATCCTTTTGTTCATAAATGCACGACGGAATCGCTTCCCTAAAATGACTGCAAGAACGACAAACTTGCAACTTCGGAAGATTCAGCTCCGGAGGATCAGGCTCGAACATCTTGACGTATTCCGAATATACGTCTGGACCTTGCATTCGCAGGATTCGCTGCGCGGTTTCTTCCCTGAATCCCTCAGCAGGCGTGTATTTAGGTGGCCGAGGCTTCCAGCGAAGCATCTCGTGCATGAGGAGCTTTCCACCCAATCGATCATTATCTGCTTGCTCCCAGGAAATTCCTGTGGCCTCTGTAATTTGTTGCTGAAGGGTCTTAGCCTCTCCACGTTTTCCCCAAGCTGAAGGATCGAGGGTGGCTGCTCCCAGATTGTCTAGTTCAAACTGAGAAATTCTTCTAACGTCTGACCCCCATTCCTCGATAGAAGTTTTCTCCCTAACGTATTCGCGATAAAGAAAGAGCCTGCCATCCGGTGCCACCGCTCCCCAGCCGACCCATGTCTTAGCCGTATAGCCCCAATCAGCTGCGATAACTCGTGGCCACCAATATGGCGGCTCGAAATCTGGAATAACATGACACGCAGTCGCTGGCTCCCCTTGAAATGGTGATCCAACGTATGGGTCTCGCCATTCATTGAAAACTTGTCCGGAAAAAACCCACCAGTCGCCATCTATCTTCGCGCGCTGCTCTGCCTCTGGGAGGATTCGGAGCCGGTTGATGTAACCCGGGTCCTTCTCCATGAGGTAGGGATTGTCGGTGAGCTTTGCTCTAACGAAAAAACGGTATGATTGCGTGTAGGCATCGTAGAGCTTTGCTCCTCCTTCAGGCGCTGGAGCAACAAATCTTGTTCTGACCCAAACGTGACCGATGTTTCCAGGATTCGATGCTGCTCTAATGAGTGCAGGAACTCCGTCAAGTGTAGAACGAACTCGGGATGTGAGATACTTATAAACAAATTCGAGGAAAGCAGTGAGTTCGTCGAATCCGACGTAATGATATTCAGCCGTATCATGTTCACGCGCGTCTCTCTCAGTTTCCAAATAAGAGAGTCGAATCTTAGCTCCCGAGGGGAAAGTCCAGACGTGCTTGGTATCGTTGTAAGACGCTCCAAGAGGTTTATAAAATCCATGCGAACGAGGGATAAGGCTTTCTTCAAGTTGTGGGAAGGTCTGACGAAAGAGCGCACCGTGGAACCCACTTTTCTCGTGAAAACCATAAAGTATGGGGAGCATTAGGAGGAGTTCTGACTTACCTCCCCCTGCTGCCCCACCGTAAAGCGCCTCGAAAATCGAGAAGGGTAGACGGATGAACTCGACCTGTTTAGGGTGCGGTTTCCAAACCTTCTCGAATCTCGAAGTTACCTCGATCACCGCGGTCCTACAGGATTTCGCTTGTCTTGTCCTGTATTGGGTTCATCCTGAAAGAGCAACGTGCGGACCGCTGCATCCTTTGCCTCCAGGAGTTTTCTCAGAGTCACGGTCCTCTCAGGATTCTGTGGGTATTTCTCGACGATCTTCTCCGCGAGTTCACAGAAATCCTTCGAGACCTCTTGAAGATGAGGAGGAAGATGCTGATAGACGAAGAACTGGAGCATCCGGTCCATGACTACTTCTTTGGAGTCGGAGCCGGAGGATTCGGATAGGTCGGAAGCTGAGAAGCAACCGGTGGCTTGACCCCTGGGAGACCCTGGTCCGGCTTCGGGGGCTTCGTTTCGGCGATGGGAGGCGTGGGAGAAGGCCCTCTGCGCGCGTTTCCGATGTTCACCGCTCGAACGTCGAGGGCTTCCGGGAGGTTATCGGAGGTGAAATCATCCTGGAGTGCCATGAACGCGGCTTCGGTCATGACGATGACTTCTTCGAGCTGTTCTTCGAGATCTGCACCAGAAGCATCGTGCTCGTGGTAGTAGAACCCGGCGATGATGTCTCCCGAGTTCACCTTGATGAGGCCCCGCTTCGTTTCGTAGGCCAGAGGTCCGACGCCTCGGTAGCGACGAACGAAGAAGAATGGGACGGGAAGACCCTCGGTGATGACGTAATCGCCGTCGGGGTTCTGACCAGCTTCCCATGCCTCGGCGCGCGCCTTCTCCATGTCGAGAGCCTGAGCTTCGAGTTCGAGACGCGTTTCCTCCGCAGGGTCCGGGAACGGAGTCGGGACCAATTCTTCCTTGGGTTTCGGTGCAAGTGCAGTTTCCATCATTTCCCTTTCTTAGCAAAGATCTTACGTTTCGCGGGAGGAGTTTTTTCTACAAACTCGCGCGCCACGCCCTTCGGAACCTTATCTGAGGCCCCGTGGAGTGCAGCCTGCATCAGTCTATACTGTGCAGCAGATTTCGCAGGCATCAGAGACGGTTTCCGAGAAGAAGGTAGATGAGGAGGATAAGGAGAACGACTCCCAGAAGCCCAGAAGGTCCGTAGCCCCAATTCCGAGAGTAGGGATACCAGGGACCAGAAAGCGCCAGCACGATGAGAACAATCAGAAGGATCAGAAGCATGTTACTCTCCTGCAGGCGGAGGGAGGGAAGCGTCGAACTGAGGATGAGAGGTAGGTCTATCATCAATTACTCGAATCTCAATCATCCGAGGGCCTCGACCTTCAGTCTCGTCTATCACGGAGCCTTCTACTCGATCCAGAATCTTCAGATCGTTGAAAGCCTTCGTCGTGCGTTGGAGAGCAGTCCAATGGAAGAAGTAATCCCTGCCGTCGTCTCCAGAAATGAATCCGAATCCCTCTTTGAGCTTACGAACCTTTCCGCGCATCAGAGGGAGAATCTTGTCTTGGTAGTTTTCGAAGGTTGTTGAGGTCATGATACTTTCTACGAAGGATCTTTAGGGAGGTCCGGAGAGGAGTCGATGTTGATCGTGGGGTAGTCGTCGTGGAGAGCAGGCTCCGGACGCATGATATGAAAGTGAACAGACTGCTCTTTCTGGTCAACGAACTTATCC
>Ga0207428_10001928_pt1 | contig 21011 bp, 19 predicted proteins | sample RhiMethybrSRZTD1_FD_187600 | JGI IMG/M metagenome (GOLD analysis project Ga0207428, IMG submission 187600) | Populus rhizosphere microbial communities from Tennessee, USA - Rhizosphere MetaG P. TD hybrid SRZTD1 (SPAdes) (version 3) | ecosystem: Host-associated > Plants > Roots > Rhizosphere >...
TCGTGCCGTTGAGCGTGAGCGTCGATCCGTCGCCTGCCGCCGAGTCGCCGTTCGACATGTCCTTCTCGACCGGGCCCCAGCCGTTGACTGCCGAGGTCCAGTTGAGGTCGGAGAGGTAGGAGTCCGAGGACGGCGGCGGCCCGGTCGGCGCGACGCGCCGGATGGTGCCGCCGTCGAAGTCGGCGTAATAGAGGTTCCCGTCGGGTCCGAACTCGATGTTGACCGGGTTCGCGGCGTCGGCGACGAACGTCTCGATCTGCCCGGGCGAGGGGATCGGGTTACCGCCCTTCTTCATCGCCCAGATGCAGTCGCGCGAGTAGTCCGCGAAGAAGAGCGCGCCCTGGTACTGGGCCGGATAGCTGCTGATGTTGGGCGCGAACTCGAACGCCATTCCGGCGAGCGATGAGCTTCCGGTCGGGCACGACTCGTTCGGGACCACCTTGTCGGAGTGTCGGTACGAGTGGAACGGCTTGGTATCCGCGCTCGGCGTCCCGTACAGGTTCTCGCAGATGTTCAGGTTCGCCGCGTCGTAGCCCGCCTGCCTGTTGTTGCCCTCGTAGCAGGGCCAGCCGAAGTTCTCGACGGTCGCGTCGAGCGGATCGGTGATGCGGTTGATCTCCTCGACGTCGTTCCAGCCGACGTCGCCGACCCAGATCTCGCTCGTCCCCGGGCGGAACGTGAACCGGAAGGGATTGCGCAGGCCGTAGGCGATGATGCGCCGCGCGTTGGGATCCGAGCTGCCCGCGTTCGGGTTGTTCGGGAGCGCCGCGCCGGTCGCCGGGTCGACGCGGATGATCGTCCCGTCGAGCGTCGTCGGATCGGACGTGGTTCGCAGGTCCTGGCTCCGGAGTGCTCCACCCTCGGCCGTCGGCGGCGTGAGGGTCGCCCCGACTCCTCCGGGTGGGTCGCCGCAGGGGTTCAACGGGTTGCCGTCCTGCCCGTAATCGACGAAGTTGAAGCTCGCGGCGTCACCCGAGCTGGCATAGAGCGACCCGTCCGGCCCGAACTCGACGGTTCCGATCGAGTGGCTCGCGTACTGCTGGCACCAGTCCTCGACCAGCACCTGCTCGGGGCCCGTCATGACGTTGCCCGCAGCCTGGAGGCGCGAGAGCCGCGCGCTCGCGACACATCCGTCCGACGTCGGCCCCGGGGGCGTCGGGCACGCGTCGTTCCAGCGCGGGGGGGCGCTCGGCGAGCCGAGCATGTGGTCGTAGGTGTACAGGACGTAGACGTAGGGGTTCGTGGGGAAGTTCGGCGCGAGCGCCAGTCCGAGCAGCCCGCGATCCCAGAAGTCGTAGACGTTGGTGCGGAGGTCCGCGAACGTCGTCGGCGTCGTGTCGAGGAGGTTGTCGAAGACCTTGATCAGGCCGCGCTTCTCGGCCACGAAGATGCGCCCGTCCGCTGCGAAGCGCACGACCGTCGGGTTCGTCAGTCCACTGAAAACGGTGATCTCTTCGAAGCCGGTGGGCACGATCGAGGCCTCGGCGACTCCGGGGGCAGGCGGCGGCACCGCGCTCGGCGCCAGCAGCGCGAACACAGTCAACACGGTCAGGACGGCGACCGCCCGGCCCAGCCTCACTCAGCACCCCCCAGTTCCTTGCCTCCCCTGGACACCCAATCCTGACACAGGAGCTGCGCACGTTCAACGAGCCGAAGGTCTAGGGAATCCGGGCGCGCCTACAATCCCCCGATCGTCGACCGGGAGACGTAACGGTGCCCGACGTCGGGGGCGGCCGCGCTCCCGTCCTCGTCACGGGCGCGGCGGGGACGATCGGATCGATTCTGTACGAGGCACTGGCCGACGAGTTCGCGGTGCTCGGCCTCGACGCGGTCCGTGGCCCGGGTGTCGACCACGTCGCCGACATGACGAAGCCGCGTCGAGTCGAGCGCGCGTTCGAGGGGGTGAGCGCGGTCGTCGATCTCGCCGCGGATGCGAGCGTGTCCGCGTCGTGGGAGTCCGTGCGTGCGAACAACATCCCCGCGACCGTCACCGCTCTCGAGGCCGCGAGGAAGGCGGGCGTCCGGCGGGTCGTGTTCGCGAGCTCGAACCACGTCGTGGGCATGTACGAGCGGGACGAGCCGTACGCCTCCATCGTCGCCGGTTCCTACGAAGGCCTCGATCCCGCAGTCTTGCCGCGCCTGGGCTCGGACGTGCCGATTCGTCCGGACGGGCCGTACGGGGTCGGCAAGGCCTTCGGCGAGGCGTCCGGCCGCTACTACGCCGAGGAGTTCGGGCTCTCGGTCATCTGCCTCCGGATCGGGACCGTCAACCGCAGCGGGCGTCCGGAGTCCGCGCGGCACTTCTCGACCCTGCTCACGCACGGCGACCTCGTGCGGCTCGTCCGCTGCTGTCTCGCTGCGCCGCCGTCGCTTCGCTTCGGGGTCTTCTATGGCGTCTCTGCGAACACGTGGCGCATCTGGGACATCGAGGACGCGCGGGCGGCGATCGGCTACGTGCCCGAGGACGATGCCGAGCGCTGGCGCTGACCTGGCAACAGCTTGCCGGCGAGGCGGCGCACTCGGCCGACGCTGCCGGACTCCGCGAGCGCGACGTACGCGAACTGCCGCCTGACCACGTCCGCTGCGGACCAATCCAGCGTGAACCCGCCGTCGTCGGCGCCCGTCAGCTTCGCCCGTGCGTGGATCCCGCCGGTGCGGGTGTCGGCTACGACGAGGACGTCGTCGCCCGATGACCGGACGTGCGTGGCCGTGACCTCCGCTGTGGCGTTGCGGTCGTCCCAGCCGACGCAGCCGCTCTCCGGGCCGGCCGCACCGCCGAGGCAGAGGCGGCCGATGCCCCTCGGCCGTCGTGAGGCGGCGAGACCCCACGAGAAGAGAAGCAGCGCCTCGGGCCGGAAGCCCACCCGCGTTTGCCTCGGTCCCGGCCGCGTCGGCGAGACGTCGGCGCCGACCTTCGCCCGCACTCCGGCGAGGGCGAGGTAGCACGCACGACGTACAGGTCGACCGAGGTCGACGATCGAGGCGTCCGTTCGCTGCGCGCCGCTGACGGCTCCCGGCGCCGAGCCCGGAGCGACCGAGTAGCCCGCGGCGGCCCGCCGACGGCCGTCGCCCGCCCCGATTCCGATCGTCGCGCCGCCTGCCGGAGCCACGAGCACGAGATCCGCGCCGCCCGCGGCCGGCGCTGAGGGGGCCCAACCGACCTGCGCGCTCCGAATCGAGGCGCCGCCCAGCGCGAGGAAGTGGACGAGCCACGGCTCCATCGGCGGCGGCGTCCATGTCAGTGTCACCCCGTCCGGCCCGAACTCGACCTGTGCCCGCATGGCCACCTCGCCGCTCGCGCCGGCGAGGCCGAGGATCGCCACCGGCTCGGCGGCGTGCGCGGTCCGAGCATCCGGGGTGCCGTCCTCTGATGCCCATGCGACCGCGGCGCAGTGCTCGGACGTCCAGAAGCCGATCCCGCCGCGATTGCCGCTACCGACACCATGCCCGTCCTGACGCGACCACCACGCGACGAGGGCGGCCGGGCGGAATCCGAGCCGGTCGATCGTCTGCCGGGGATCTGCGACCGTCGCGAGCACGCCCTTCGAGGCGTGGAGCGAGCTCATCCGGCGCTGCCGCTCGGGGTGTCCCCGAGCAGGGTGCTTGCGGTCACGCACTCGAGCCCCCGCTCGTACAGGCGCGGCACGATCGTGGCGAGGGCCTCCACGGTCGCCTGCCTGCTCGCACCCGGCGCTGCCCGCGAGGGAGCCACGCCGTCGTGCAGTCCGATGATCGTGCCCGGACGCGACCGTTGCAGGGCCAGGGTCGTGATGAAGCCCGCGGTGCAGCGCTCGTCCCAGTCGGGCGGCGTCACGTCGCCGCGCGTGTGAGCGAGCCCGAGGTCGCGCGCGATCCCGAGCACGCGCTCGTCGACGTCGTAGCGCGGCGCGCGGAACCGTCGAGGAGGTGCCCCGAGCAGGCGTGCCACCACCGCGTTGGTCCTCTCCAGCTCGTCGCGCACGCGCTCGTCGTCGCAATCCCGAGCGAGCCAGGGGTGGGACCACGTGTGGTTTCCCACCTCGTGGCCCCTGTCGACGATGCGCCCGAGCACATCCGCCCGAGCCTCGCAGACACTGCCGATCACGAAGAACGTCGCGCGGGCGCCGTGCTCCGACAGGATGTCCAGGATCGGCTCGGTCCATGGCCCCGGCCCGTCGTCGAAGGTGAGGGCGACCGTCTCCACGGCTCAGGAGGCTCGTCCTTCGCGCGTGCGAAGGACGCGGGCGCCTCGCTTGATCGCTGCGAAGGGCACGTGCCACGTGCGCGCGAGGCGCCAGCGGTCACGCAGGTGTCGAGGAAACGTCGCCACGACCCGGAGCGGCGGCTCCTGAGCGGTCGCGGCAAGATGTTCCGCGACGTAGTGCGGTAGCGCGCCGAGACCGCGGATCGAGCCGGACGTGCAGCGGTACGACACGCGCTCACGCGGCGTCATGCGCACGGCCCCCAGCCGGGCGACGACGTCCCCGGGCGGGGTCGGGCCAGGGAGCGAGGCGAGATACCGGAGCGCGTCGCGGAGCCTTGCCGCTTGCCCGTGCTCGGACGCCAGGGCGACGAGTCGCTGCCAGTCGACCTCGGCTCCGAGCAGCATCTTCGCGTCAACGATCCACTGCGTCCTCGACCCGGCGCCTGGACGCACGTGCGCGATGCACGCCGCCGCGAGCGCCTCGGTCCGCGAGAGCACGAGCAGGTCGACGCCCCCGACGTCAAGGTGCTCCGCCGTGCCCCATAGTGCAACCGCACGACCGGGCTCTCCCGGGCGCCTCCGGACGAAGTCGACCGCCAGTCGCGTTCGCAGCGCCAGCGTGTTGCCGCTCGTGTCGACGAGCTGCCCGATCTCGCCGGGGCCGGACGCGGCGCCCGGACGTACGAGCCAACCGGCGTCGGCCAGGCGGGCGAGCGCGCGCGCTGCGTGTCGGTCGTCCACCAGCACGGACAGGAACGAGGTCGGGCGGAGCCCGAGCTCGGGATAGAAGCGCACGGCGACGGTGACACCGTCGACGAAGAGCGCAGGGATGCCCGCTTCCCGCAGGGTTGCGCCGGCCTGGCCCGTTCGCTCGAGGAGGAGGCGGTTCGCAACCCACGTCTTCCGGCGAATGCCCTTGAGTCTCGGGAGCAACGGATCGTCCCCGCCGGCGAGCGTGAGATTGCGATGGACGAGCGGCAGCACCTCGAACGACCCGTGCTCGAGCTCGTCGAGGGAGAAGCGCGGTCGCAGCGCTCGCCAGGCGGCAGCGGCCGCACGTGGCGGTGCGAGGGCCGCCACGAGCAGGCCCCTCTGCAAGCCGGACGGCCAGAACGTCCCCTGCGGATCTCGCCTGCTCACGAGGTTATCGTGAGCGAGCATGGCGTCGACGTCGACCGGACCGAACGCCGCGCCGGGAGCCGACGTCGACGACGGACGGACGCCCTCCGACCTTGTCGGGGCCGTCGTCAGCGGCGTCCTCTGGAAGGCCGCGACACGCGTCGTCGCGGAGGTGATCCGAGTCGTCGTGCTCGTGACGCTCGTGCGGCTCCTCACGCCGGCCGACTACGGCGTGGCCGGCATGGCGCTCGTGGTCTCGTCCTTCGCGGGGATCTTCATCGACCCGGCGCTCGGCGCGGCGCTCGTTCAACGGCCGACGATCGACGAGCGCGACCGCTCGACGGTGTTCTGGATCGCGGCGGGGATCGGTGCGACGCTGACCGTTCTCGGGGTGGCGGCATCGGGCCTCGTGGCCGACTTCTTCGGCGAACCGGAGGTCCAGGAGCTGTTCGTCGTGACCTCGCTCTGCTTCTCCGTCATCGCGCTGTCCGTCGCCCCTCGTGCGTTGCTCACCCGCAAGCTCGCATACCGTCGGCTGGAGATCCGCGAGATGGCCTCCATCGCGACCGGGGGAACGATAGCCATCGCGGTCGCGCTCGCCGGCTTCGGCGCCTGGGCGATCGTCTCCAACTTCGCTGCGTACTGCGTCGTGTCGACCCTGCTCGCTTGGCTGATGCTGGATTGGCGCCCTCGGGCCGTGTTCTCGCTCGACAGCGCCAGGAACCTTGGCGGGTTCAGCGTCAGGGTGTTCTCGGCGAACGTGCTTGCCTGGGGCAACCAGAGCGTCGACAAGGTGCTCGTCGGGCGCTTCTTGGGCGCTCCCGCGCTCGGCGCCTACTCGGTGGCGTACAACGCGATGCAGATGCCCGTGCTCCTCGTCTCGGGGACGGTTCACTCGGCTCTTACTCCGGCGTACTCGCGCATTCAGGACGACAGAGTTCGCCTGGAGCGAGTGTGGCTCCGAAGCAAGCGACTCTCGGTCGCGCTCGTGGCACCCGCCTTGGCAGCCCTCGCCGTCGTCGCCCCGGACGCCGTCGACGTGTTCTTCGGCGACAGGTGGGACGAGGCGGTCGTCCCGCTCCAGCTCCTCTGTCTCGGCGGCCTCGCGGCTTCGCTGGGGGCGATGAACTGGAGCCTCCTGCAGGCCTGCGGGGAGGCGGGGAGGCTGCTGCGACTGATGCTCCTCTCGTCCGCCGTCGTCTGGTGCGCCTTCGCAGCCGGCCTGCCGTGGGGGATCGTCGGCATCGCCGCCTTCTACGCCGCCGCGCGCTGGCTGCTCGTGGTCCCGACGACCTGGTGGACGACGACGAGCGTCGGGTTCGACTTCCGTGCCACCCTGCGGGCAGGTCTCGAGATGGTGCTTCTCGCCGCTCTGGCCGGCGCAGTTGCGTTCGGTGCGCGTGAGGCTTTCGTTACGATGGGCGCACCGGCCGGCGCTCGGCTCGTCCTCGTGGCCGGGCTGTTCGCCGTCGTGTATGGAGCCCTCGTGCGCCTCCTCGTGCCAGATGTCGTGCGCGAGGTCAGGCAGATGTTGCTGAGGCGCTCCCGCAGCCGCGCCGTCCTCCCCGGCGAGCTCGACTCGACGGCAGGAAGCGAGAGCGCGCGCTGACGGCGCTCGGTTGCGTCCTAGCGCCCTCGCCCCGACCTTCCGGTGGTGGTTACCATGATCCGGGAGGGCACATGGTGACCGGCGGCGACTTCAGCGATGGCACGTGGCTCGGCGTGAGCTCGCCGCAGGTCATCCACGAGACGATTGACGGCGAGGTGATCGTCATCAACCTCGGCACGGGGAGCTACTACAGCCTGAGGGACTCCGCGGCCGAGATCTGGGGGTTGATCCAACGACCCGGCGGTGTGCAGGCGACGGCGCTCGTCGACGCGCTCGCCGCTCGCTTCGACGCGCCGCCTGACCAGCTCGAAGCCGTGGTTCGGCCGTTCCTGGCGACGCTGGCCGAGGAAGAACTCGTGGCCCCGACCACCGGTGCCGGTGAGCCGGTCGCAGCGACGGCCCGGTGGGCGTCCGGCGGAGACGAACGGAAGCTCGTCTTCGTCCCGCCTTCGCTCGAGAAGTTCACCGACATGCAGGACCTCGTCCTCCTCGATCCCGTGCACGAGGTCGACGAGACAGGGTGGCCGCAGCGACCGGAGGTCGCTGGCGGCGGCGCCGGCTCGTAACGTCAGGCGGCGCGTGCGCTCTCCGCTCCCTCGCGCGGACGCGGATCGGCCCGGGTCGGGGTCGTACCGGGATTGGCCGTCCTCGAGCGGACTCGCTGCGCTCCGCGAAGGCATCGTCGCCAGCTTCGCCGCGGCCGCCTGCGCGGGCGCGGGCACCGTCGACCGTCAGTACCTCGTCGCCGGCCACCGTCTGCGGCTGCGCGCCGCGCAGGCCGACGTCATGGGCCGGCTCTCCCGCACGTTCGCGCACCTGGAGACGGCCCCTGGTTCGGAGCCCGATCTCACGGTCCACCTCTGGGACACTCGATCCCGGAGCGTCCCGGCTCCTCCGACGCCGGACGTCGGCGACGAGCAGGCTCCCGGCGCGTTCTTCTACGCGAGCGACCCCCGACTCAGGGCGGGCTACCAGCTCGGGACGAGCGGGGACGCGCGCGTGCTGGCGGTCTATCCGGAGGCGCCGACGCCCTCGTTGAGCGTGCTCGACGACGCGGCCGGGGAGGCGTGGTACTGGGTGGCCGACGCCCGGCGCATCCCGTACTGGGAAGAGGCGACGCCGCTGCGGTACCTCCTCGACTGGTGGTTGCGCGATCGCGGCGTGCACCAGCTTCACGCGGGCGCCGTCGGACGGCCCGAAGGCGGCGTGCTCGTCGTCGGCAAGAGCGGCTCGGGCAAGTCCACCGCGACCCTGTCCACCATCGGGACCGACCTTCGGTACGCAGGGGACGATTACGTCGCCATCACCCTCGAGCCTCGGCCCTGGGTGCACAGCCTGTACGGCTCGGGGAAGCTCATGCCGGATCACGTCGGCCGGCTTCCGTTCCTCGTCGACGGGCTCGCCAACGCCGAGCGCCTGGAGGTCGAGAAGGCGGTCGTCTACGTGCACGAGCGCTGGCCGGACAGCGTTGCGAACGGCTTCCCGTTGCTGGCGATCCTCGCTGCCAGGGTCGTCCCCGGCCTCGTGCACGCGAGGATCGGAGAGGCCTCACGGCTCGAGGGCCTGGCAGCGCTCGCACCGAGCACGGTCTTCCAGATGCACACGCGCGGACAGGACTCGCTCGCGAGGATGCGCAGGCTCGCGGAAGCGGTTCCCTCCTTCGTCCTCGAGCTCGGGTCCGACATGCCGTCCATTCCGCGGGCCATCTCCGGGTTGCTCGACCGTCTGGATGCAGGTGCGGTCCGATGAGTCGTCCTCCTCTCGTCACCGCGTTCATGCCCGTCTTCGACGCCGAGGCGTTTCTCGAGGCGTCGCTCGCGAGCCTCCTCGCGCAGGACTACGAGCGGTACGAGGTCGTCGTGTGCGACGACGGCTCCACGGATCGGACCGCGGACATCCTCCGCTCGTACCCGACAATCCGGACCGTGCGCCAGGAGAATCGCGGTCGGGCGGCGGCCTGCAACGCCGCGATCGCGGCGTCGGGGGGAGAGCTCCTGACGTCGTTCGACGGCGACGACCTGTGGCCCCCGAACCGGCTCACGGTGCAGGCTGCCTACCTCGTGGAGCACCCGCACGTGGGCTGCGTGCTCGGGCGCCAGGAGTGGCTCAACCCGCCGCCGTGGCTCGGCCGCGATCCGGTCTTCGGAGATCTCGACGGCGTTCCGATCGGCACGGCGATGTTCAGGCGCAGCGTCTTCGACGCGGTGGGCGGGTACGACGAGACGTTCCGATACAGCGAGGACATGGACTTCCTCGTGCGCGTGCGCGAGCGCGGCTTCGAGATCGCGATCCTGCCGGACGTCGTCCTACACCGGCGCTACCACGGCGGGCAGATGACCGCGAGCCCTCCCGAGACGCCACCGCTGCTGCGGTCGCTGCGGAACAAGGTGGAGCGCGACCGCGCGGTCGCCGAGGACGACGAATGACGGCGTCGGAGAAGCCGCTCGTCAGCGTTCTCATCGGCGCGTTCGACGCGGCTCCGTATCTGGGTGAAGCGATCGAGAGCGTGATCGGGCAGAGCTATCGCCCGTTGGAGCTGGTCGTCGTCGACGACGGCTCGACCGACGGGACCGGGGACATCGCCCGGAGGTACGGAGACTCCCTCACCTACGTGCGTCAGGAGAACGCCGGGAACGGCGCGGCGCGTAACCGGGCGGTCGAGCACGCCGCCGGAGGCCTGTTCGCCTTTCTCGACGCAGACGACCGCTTTCTGCGCCACAAGCTCGACCTGCAGTGGGGGGCGCTCGAAGCCGACCCAGGGCTCGAAATGGTGTTCGGCCACGTACGGGAATTCGTCAGCCCGGAGCTCACGGAGTCGGAGCGCAGCTCCATTCGGGCGCCCAACCCGCCGGCGCCGTGGCCTGCTCCCAATCTGATGTTGATCCGCCGGGAGGCGTTCCTCCGAGTCGGCCCGTTCGCGGAGACGCTGAGGGTGGGAGTGACCGTCGACTGGTACGCCCGCGCGCTGGAGGCCGGTGTCCGCGGCGTCGTGCTTCCGGAGGTCGTCCTCGAGCGGCGTCTTCATCTCGGAAACAACGGGCTGCGGGAGCGCGACTCGCGGAGCCAGTACCTACACGTCCTGAAGGCGTCCCTGGACCGGCGGCGCTCGCGAGCCGACGACCTCGATCGGCCCTAGTCGCCCGGGCGACCGCGTCGCGAACGTAGGCGCAGGCGGGAGTCGCGGCCCGTCACCGGCGCGCGCGGGTTGCGAACCGCGCTTCTCGCACGGGTCAGCTTGGCCCGCCACGTCTCGCCCGGCGTCGGCCCGAGAGCCCGACCCAGCGCGCGCGCGGCCTGTGCGGAGGCGAGGTGCGGCGGCAGCTCCCAGTACGCGTGGAGCAGGAGCTGGAGGTGCCGCTCGAGGACGCTTCGCTCGCGCACGGACGTTAGGTGGCGGGCCCAGGTGCGTAACGGCACCGTCCTCGGCCCGCCGTAGATGACGGCCTCGATCGCGTGCCAGGTGGTGCGCCAGAGACGACCGATCCCCCAGGCGTCTGCGGTCCGCTCGAGCTCGCGCTCGGGCACGGGCGCCGAGACGACGGCCACGTCGAGAAGGTCACGGAGCGCCTGCAGCGGCTCGTGCCGCCACGCGTGGGCAGCCAGGACTAGCGCGTGGTGGAGGGGGGTGGGGGCGCAGACGCCCTCGACCCCGAGTGACGAGGGGATGCGAGCCTCGAGGATCTCCTCGAGCGGTGCTCGCGGCGCTCGGAGTGGCCAGTTGGGAGCGGTGTGCACCTCGACCTTGAGCCAGATGGACGGCCAGCGCAGCGGGTGCAGGTGATGGTGCTCCGGATGGAGGGCCAGGTCCGGGTCGTCGACCTCCAGGAAGCCGTTCGTCAGCAGGCTCCGGTGAACCGCGTCGGCCGTAGCGGTGAGGAGGTCGATGTCGCCGAAGCGCCGCGCGTTGTCCGGATACAAACGCGCGATCTCCGGTCCCTTGATCAGCACGAGCGGCCCGTCGCAGCTCTCGCGAACGCGCTGGACGAGCGGGATGCCGGTGAGCATCGAGAGGGCGGCTGCCCGTTCCTCTCGCACGAGCGGCTCCGGGACCGGCGCCCCGCGCCGGCGTAGGCGGGTCGCCGCCAGCGGCCCGAGATGGTGGACGACGACGTCCTCGAGCGTCGCGCCCTCGAGCAGCCGGTCCGTCGCCGTCCAGAGCTCGGCGAGCCGCGTGCTCGTCTCGTAGCTCGACATGTGCACCCGAGCGTATCCCGCGGTCGCTCCTCGGAGCCCTTGGCCTGGCGAACCCCTACCTCCGTCCTTACGCTTCGCACCATGGATGCGGGGAGCGCTGGGACGACTCGCGACGGACCGACGTGCCGCTTCTGCGACGCGGGTCTCGAACTCACCGTCGTCGACCTCGGCATGTCGCCGCTCTGCGAGAGCTTCCTGCGCGAGGAGCAGACGCGGATGATGGAGGCCTTCTACCCGCTCCGCGTGCTCGCGTGCGAGCGCTGCTGGCTCGTCCAGCTGGAGGCGTTCGTCACCCCCGAGGACATCTTCACCGAGTACGCGTACTTCTCCGCCTACTCGACGGCGTGGGTCGAGCACGCGCGCGAGTACGTCGAGACGATGCGCCGACGGCTGGGCCTCGGCGAGGACGATCTCGTGGTCGAGCTCGCCTCCAACGACGGCTACCTCCTGCAGCACTTCGTAGGCACCGGAGTGCCGATCCTCGGAATCGATCCCGCCGCGAACGTCGCCGAAGCCGCGGAGGCGCGAGGCGTCCCGACGCTCGTCGAGTTCTTCGGGCGCGCGGCTGCGACCCGCCTCGCCGCCGAGGGGAAGCGAGCGAGCCTCGTCCTCGGGAACAACGTCCTCGCGCAGGTGCCCGACCTGAACGACTTCGTCGCCGGCGTCACGATCCTGCTGCGGGACGACGGGACAGCGACCTTCGAGTTCCCGCATCTCCTGCGGCTCGTCGAGGAGCTGCAGTACGACACGATCTACCACGAGCACTTCTCCTACTTCTCCTTCGCGACCGTCGGTGAGATCCTCCGGGCGCACGGCCTCGAGATCTACGACGTCGAGGAGCTCTGGACGCATGGCGGGTCCCTTCGCGTGTACGCCCAGCATGCCGGCGGTCCGCAGGCGACGACCGCAGCCGTCGGCTCGCTTCTCGCGCTCGAGGAGGCGGAGGGGCTGCGCTCCCCCGAGCGCTACGCGCGTTTTGCCGAGGACGTGAAGGAGTCGAAGCGCGCGCTGCTCGATCTCCTCGTCCACCTGAAGCGCGACGGCAAGCGGATCGCCGGCTACGGCGCGCCGGGCAAGGGCAACACGCTGCTCAACTACTGCGGGATCCGCACCGACCTGCTGGACTTCACCGTCGACCGGAACCCGTACAAGCACGGCCTGTACACGCCTGGGACGCACATCCCGATCCACCCGCCCGAGCACATCGACGAGTCGCGTCCGGACTACCTCCTGGTCCTGCCCTGGAACCTCGTGGACGAGATCTCGTCCCAGCTCGCCCACGTCGCCGGGTGGGGCGCGAAGCTGATCGTGCCGATCCCGCTCGCGACCGTGATCGAGCCCGGTGCAGGCGCCCGCGAGAGGCTGGCGGCCGTGAGGGCGGCGTGAAGGTCGTCATCTTCTGCGGCGGGCTCGGCGTGCGCATGGGGGAGGCGACCCAGCGCATCCCGAAGCCGATGATCACCGTCGGGACGCAGCCGATCCTCTGGCACATCATGAAGTGGTACGCGTCGTGGGGGCACACCGACTTCGTGCTCTGCCTCGGTTACCGCGCGGAGCTCGTCAAGGACTACTTCCTCCACTACAGCGAAGCACTCGTCAACGACTTCGTCCTCTCGAACGGGGGCAAGGACGTCGAGCTTCTCGGCTCCGACATCTCCGACTGGCGCGTCACGTTCGTCGACACCGGGGCCCAGTCGACGATCGGCGAGCGCCTCAAGGCGGTCGAGGCGCACGTCGACGAGCCGATGTTTCTCGCGACGTACGGCGACGGCCTGACCGACGTCCCTCTCGACGACATGATCGGCACGCTCGAGCGAACCGGCAAGACCGGGCTGTTCATCTCGGTGAAGCCGCGGCTCGAGTACCACGTCGTCCACGCGGACGACGACGGCCTCGTGGAGTCGATCGAGAGCCTCACGAACGCAGACGTCCGCATCAACGGCGGGTACTTCGTGTTCCGCAGGGAGATCTTCGACGTCATCGAGCCGGGCGAGGAGCTCGTCGAGGAGCCCTTCCGACGCCTCATCGAGAGACGCGAGCTCCTGGCCTATCCGTACGACGGGTTCTGGGAGCCGATGGACACGATCAAGGACAAGCAGAAGCTCGAAGCGCTGGTCGACGGTGGCCACGCGCCCTGGCGGCGGGATCGCGCCTCCGGGCCCTGATGCTCGCGCTCACGCTTGCCCCCGGGCGGTCGCTCGAGCGCGTGCTCGCGGTCGGCTGCCACGCCGACGACGTGGAGATCGGCTGCGGCGCGACGCTTCTCGCGCTGTCGCGCGCCCGCCCGGGGCTGCGCGTGACCTGGGTCGTGCTCGCGGCCGCTGGACCGCGGGCGGACGAGGCGAGGGCGTCAGCCGGCGCGTTCCTCGTGGACGCAGGCTCGTCCGAGATCCGCGTGCACGGGTTCCGGGACGGGTTCCTCCCGTACGTGGGCGGCGAGGTCAAGGACGTGTTCGAAGGGCTCAAGGACGTCGAGCCGGACCTGATCTTCACGCACGCCCGCGACGACCTCCACCAGGACCACCGCCTCGCGTGCGAGCTCACGTGGAACACGTTCCGCGACCACCTTATCCTCGAGTACGAGATCCCGAAGTACGACGGCGACCTGGGCGCGCCGAACGTCTTCGTCCCGATCGAGGAGAAGCTCGTCGACGAGAAGCTGCGGCTCCTGCGCGAGCACTATGGGAGCCAGGCAGCCAAGCACTGGTTCGACGAGGAGCTCTTCCGTGGCCTGCTGCGCCTCCGCGGGATGGAGTCGGCCACCCGCTACGCAGAGGCGTTCACCTGCCGCAAGCTGACGGTGACACCGTGAAGGTCCTCGTCACCGGGCACGGGGGGTACATCGGGTCCGTGCTCGCGCCGCTCCTCGGCGAGGCCGGCCACGAGGTCGTGGGTCTCGACACGTTCTTCTACGGGGGCTGCGACTTCGGGCCGCATCGCCCGGTGGCGGACGAGCTCGCGCTCGACGTCCGCGACGTCACTCCCGACGACCTCGCCGGCTTCGACGCCGTCGTCCATCTCGCCGCACTCTCGAACGACCCCCTCGGCGACCTGAGCCCCGCGTTCACCTTCGACATCAACCTCGAGGGCACGCTCGCCGTGGCCAGGGCCGCGAAGGAGGCGGGGGTCGGGCGGTTCGTGTTCGCGTCGTCGTGCTCGATGTACGGCGCTGCCGGGACGGACGACGCCCTCGACGAGGACGCCCCGCTCCGTCCGCTCACGCCGTACGCCGAGTCGAAGGTGCGGGCGGAGGAGTCCCTCCTCGAGCTGCAGGACGGCGGCTTCGACGTCGTCTCGATGCGCAACGCGACCGTGTACGGCGTCTCCTCTCGGCTGCGGCTCGACATCGTGCTCAACAACCTCGCTGCGTGGGCCGTCACGAGTGGCAGCATCCGCCTGCTGAGCGACGGTCGCGCATGGAGGCCGCTGGTCCACGTCCGCGACGTCGCCCGCGTCACGGACGCGCTGCTTCGCGCCCCCGCCTCGTTCGTCGCCGGGGTGGCCTTCAACGTCGGCTCGAACGAGCAGAACTACGTCGTCCGCGACCTCGCCGGGCTCCTCGCCGAGATCACCGGGTGCGAGGTGACGTTCGCGGACTCGGTCGAGACCGACCCGCGCTCGTACCGGGTCGACTTCTCGAAGCTCGCAGGCGCCTTCCCGGAGTTGCGCTTCGAGTGGGACGCCCGGCGCGGGGCTGCCGAGCTCGTCGAAGCCTATCGGGCCGTCGGGCTCACCGCCGAGCTGTTCGAGGGGCGCCGGTACTTCCGCCTGCGACAGCTGCGGCACCTGCTGGACAGCGGTGCGCTCGCCGAGGACCTGCGCTGGTCCGGCGACCGCCTCCAGGCCGCACGCTGAGCCTCACTCGTCCGCGAGCAAGCTCTTCGCGGAGTGGAGCCGCGCCTCGAGGCCCTCGTCGGCAAGCGAGTCACGAATCTCGTCCAGGTAGATCTCGTTCATGACGACGACGTGCCGCGGTGCGAGCGCGCGGATCGCGGAGACACCGACGATCGGCAGTCCCGGGCCGACGAGGAACAGCCCGTGCTTCTCGGGGTTGGCGTCGACGACCGCGGACACGAGCGGCGCGGCCCCTGTGGCGGTCAGGAAGCCGACGGCCTTCGAGCCCGCCTGCCAGAGGACGAGCGGCCCGTCGCCGGCGAGCGACTCGAGCCGTCGGCGCGCGACGGTGGTCGTCGCCTCGACGCGTGCGGCGAAGCTCGAGGCGAGCTCGCGCAGCTCACGCCCGCAGGCGCTCGATTCCTCCGCCCGAGCCCGTGCGCCCGGCCGCGCCGCGAGAACGAGGTACTGGTCGTCGAACTCCCGCCGGATCTCCTCGACCTCGAAGCCGTGGAGGGAAAACGCCGCCTGCAGCGAGCAGGGAGCGAAGTACGAGCAGTGCTCGTAGTAGAGATCCCAGAACGCGCTCTCCCGGAGAATCCGCATGACGTCGGGGACCTCGAACAGGTGCACCGCGTCGGGATTGCGGCCCGCCCACTCGCGGAGCCCTTCGAGGAACCCGCCGACGTCGACGACGTGCTCGAGCGTGTGCCGGCAGACGACCGCGTCGGCGGCGAGCTCGGACGCCCGGCCGTCGAACCGCTCCGGGACGAGCTCGAGCTCCCTGCTCACCGACACGTCGACCACGGGATCGACGCCGATCCCGGGACCGCCGGTGAGCGAGCACATGAGCTCCAGGAAGCTCGGCGTCCGGCCGCAGCCGATCTCGAGCGTCGTCTTCCCGGCGAGGCCCCAACGGTCGACCCATCCCCGAGCGAGCTCTCCGGCGAATGTCCGGTAGCGCTCGGACCACGCCTGGGTCTCGATCGACCGCTCCGAGTGCTCGATCAGCGCCTCGTCGGTGTCGGCGTTGAACAAGAGGCCGCACGACTCGCAGCCGACGAGCCGGAACGAGCCTCGCGGGTGGCTCCGGGCCTCCTCCTCGGTCGCGACGAAGAGCGAGGAGTTCGTCGGCACGCTCGGCCAGCCCACCACGTCGAAGAGCCGGCCCGACCCGCAGGCACGACAGGCGGTGTCCGCCGAGAGCACCGGGCTCGCCTCGTCGTTGCTAGGAGCCTGGCAGCAGCCCGCCGAGGCCGCCGAGGTCGCCCGGCAGGAGCCCTGACATCTTCGACTCCATGAGCCCGCGAGCGGAGCGGAGCGCCTCGTTGACGGCGGCGAGCACCATGTCGGCGAGGAGCTCCGGGTCGTCGGGATCGATCGCGCGCGGATCGATCGTTATCGAGACCACCTCGCCGGCGCCGTTCGCCTTCACCGTCACCATGCCGCCGCCCGCGGAGGCCTCGACGATCTCGCTCGCCGCCTCCTCCTGCGCCTTGGCGAGCTCCTCCTGCATGCGCTGGGCCTCCTGCAGCATCTTGTTCATGTCGAACTTCATTCGGGTTCCTCCACCTCCACCTCGGTCGCGCCGAACTGGTCCTTGAGCACCTCGATCAGCCGCTCCTCCCCGAGCGGCTCGTCGTCCTCCTCCTCGTCGTGCGCCTCGCCCTCGCCCGTCTCGAGGACGACGACGAGCTTGCGACCCGTGACCTCGTAGAGCGCGTCGCGGAGGAGCCCGATGTTCTGCGGCTCCCCGATCTGGCGCCGGTGGAAGTCGGCGCCGGCCGGGAACTCGAGCGTGAGCGTGTCGCCTGCGAGTCCGGTCGGCGTCGCCTCGGCGAGCAGGCTCGCGACCGGGATCGAGCGCTCGCGCACCGTCTCCACGACGCTCCTCTGCCAGGCGTCGGCGACCTGGTCGAGCTCGAGGTCGGTCGCCTCGCCCGCCGGCTGGTCGGCCTCGGGCTCGGGCAGCGACGAACCCTCGCTCGCGGTGACCGGCGGAGCGGCGGGGGGAGACTGGCGTCGAGGCTCGGGACGCGGAGCCGTGCCCGTAGCGTGCGGGCGGCTCTCGAGGAGCTCGACGCGGTGGGCGAGCGACTCCCGCGAGAGGTCGGCCTGCGGGCGGGTCACCTTGACGAGCGCGAGCTCGAGGGGAAGCCGCGGGTCGCCTCCCTGCTTCATGTCCTCGGTCGCGACTGCGAGGAGGTCGATCAGGCGGAGCACGGTCGGCTCCGGAAGCTGGTTCGCCTGCTGGCGAAGGAGCTCCTTCGTCTCCTCGGTGACCGGAAGCGACTCGGGGACGTGGCCCATGTGCTGCACCAGCAGCAGGTGCCGCAGGTGCTCGAGGAGGTCGGTGACGAGCCGTCCGAGGTCCTGGCCCTGCTCTGCGAGCTCCTCGACGAACGTGAGCGCGCCCGCGGTGTCGCGGTCGACGACCATGTCGCAGAGACGGAGCAGGGACTCCTCCTCGACCGCTCCGACGAGCTGGAGCACCGACTGCGCGTCGACCTGCCCGTTCGTCGCCGCGGCGAGCTGGTCGAGCGTCGAGACCGCGTCCCGGAAGGAGCCGCGCGCGCCGCGCGCGATGAGGGAGAGCGCGGCGTCCGGGGCCTGGATGCCCTCTCCGTCTGCGACTCGGCGCAGCAGCGTGACGAGCTCCGCGAGCCGTGGGCGCTGGAAGACGAACGTCTGGCAGCGCGAGCGCACGGTCTGGAGCACCTTCCCGAGCTCCGTCGTGCAGAAGACGAAGAGCAGGTGCGGCGGCGGCTCCTCGATGAGCTTCAGGAGGGCCTGCCAGGCGGCGTCCGTCAGCTGGTGGGCCTCGTCGAGGATGTAGACCTTGTAGCGGCCCTCGACGGGCTGCAGGACCACCCGTTCGCGGATCTCGCGGATGTCGTCGATCCCGCGCTGCGAGGCCGCGTCCATCTCGACGACGTCGAGGGAGGTGCCGTTGGAGATCGCGACGCACGTGTGGCACGTCTTGTCCGGCGACGGCGACGGGCCCGGCGTCCCCGCGCAGTTCAGCGCCTTCGCGAGGATGCGCGCCATGGACGTCTTGCCCGTCCCGCGCGGGCCGGCGAAGAGGTAGGCCTGCCGCACCTGGTCGTGCTCGATCGCGTTCGTCAGCGTGCGGACGACCGCCTCCTGCCCGACCACCTCGTCGAAGCCCTGCGGCCGGTACTTCCGGTAGAGCGCGGTCACCCTGCGGATTCAAGCAGGTGTGTCATCGTGCGGCGCTCGGGCAGAATCAGCGCGTGGGACGGGCGAGGATCTCTGCAGGCTGACGTCCTGCTCACGGGTGGGAGCGATCGCTCGATGATCGCGACCGCGAGGTCGCTGAGCCGCGGCGGGATCTCGTACACGGCCATCGGCCTCTCACCCTCGACCGTGATGGGTGTGTCCCGGTACCTCCGTCCCCACATCGCGGGTGTCGGGCCGGACGCGCGGGCCGAACCCGAGGCCTATGTCGACTTCCTGCTCGGGATCGTGCGCGAGCGCGGCATCCGTCTCGTGCTTCCCCTCACCGACCGCACGCTTCTGACCTGCGTGCGGTTCCGTGACGCGATCGAGGCCGAGGCCCGGCTCGCCGCCCCCCCGAGCGCCGCTGTCCACAATGTGCTCGACAAGACGGCGAACCTCGACCTGGCGCGCAGCGTCGGGGTTCCCTGCCCCGCCCAGTTCCACCTCGAGCACCTGGAGCAGATACCCGGGCTGATCGAGGAGATCGGCTTCCCGCTCGTCCTGAAGGACCCCGGTGTCGCGACCGAGGGCGAGCGCCCGCGGCTCGCTCTCGACTGGGTCGTCGTCCGTGACGAGCGCGAGCTCGAACGACGCCTCACGGAGTACGCGCGTCAGGGGACGTTCCCCATCGTCCAGGAGTACCTCCCGGAGCTCGGGCAGCGGCTCTACTGCTTCGCGGCACGCGGTGAGATCGTGGTGGCGCAGCAGACCCGGATGCTCCGCACCCTCCGCGGCCGGGCCGTCTATCGGGAGACGATCCCGGTGACCGCGGACCTGCACCGCTACACGGCGTCACTGCTTCGAGCGCTCGAGTGGGATGGCATAGCAGGCCTCGAGTTCAAGGTGCGTGCGAGCGACGGCGACGTGCGTTACATCGAGACGAACGGGCGCGTGTGGGCCGCGCTCGAAGGATCCGTCGGCGCCGGCTGGGACTTTCCGGTCTGGGTGCACGACTACTTTCTCCATGGCCGGCTACCTGAGCCGCGGCCTCCCGGACGGGGGGTCGGGAAGCGCGCGCGCTGGCACTTCGGCGACCTCCAGGCGCTCGTGCGCTTCCTCGAAGGCCATGAGCAGCCGGGTTTCGACGGGCGTACCCGCAAGGGCGCGATCGCCGACTACCTGGCCGGCTTCTCCCCCGGCGTGCACCCCGACGTCTTCCGGTGGGACGATCCAGTGCCCGAGCTCGCCGAGCACGCGCGGGGTGCGAGAGTCGGCGCCTACGAGCTTCTGCGGAAGTCGTCGGCGCTACGGCGCGTCATCAGGTTCCTCAGACGGAGGCGCGGGGGACGGTAGAAGCCCGGTCGCGCGCTCCGTCGTCGAGAGCGGCCTCACCGGAGGTATCTGCGTCGCCTGCTCGGATCGGGCGAGACCGCGGCACCTGAGAGGGAGTCCTTAGCGCTGCTTCCTTCCGGACCTGACGCGGTTCGGACGCTCCCAGTGCGCGGGACCCGATCTGTCAACGCCGCGTGCGCAGACCCAATCCCGACGAACCGTCCCTCGGACGGCGTTCGGTCCCGCATGGAGCGGATTTCGGGTTCAGGGAACCGCTGACTCCCCACCTAGCGCGACCGGGCAGGTAGGAGGGTAGCAGGGGCGCCTCCGCGCTACCGCGCGCCGCAGGGCTACGATCGTCGGAGTGACGGTCGTCCAGGCCACGCTCTACACGGATCCCGTCTGTCCGTGGGCGTACTCGGCGAGCCCGGCGCTGCGGGTGCTCGAGTGGCGGTTCGGCGAGCAGCTCGCCTGGCGTCTCGTCGTCATCGGCCTCCGCGACGAGGTCAGCGAGGCGGGCGCGCGCTCGTACGATCCCGCGCGCAGCCTGCACGGCCACGCGACCTTCCGGCGGCGGTACGGGATGCCGTTCGGGCTCGTCCCGAAGCCGCGCCAGGCGGCTACGGGCCGTGGGTGCCGCGCGATCGTCGCCGCTCGCCTGCTCGAGCCGGGCAGCGAGTGGCGGGTGCTGCGCGCGCTCCAGCTCGCGAACTTCACGTCCCCGCTCCTGCTCGACGACGACGAGCTGATCCGCGGCGCGCTGCGGGCAACCCGGGGTGTGGACGCGGACGCGATCGTCGACCGCCTCGACGACCCCGAGGTCGCGCGGGCGTACGAGCGCGACCGGGCGGAGGCACGCACGGCGGCCGGGACCGCGGCGGAGGCGCAGGACAAGACGTCCACGTCCGACGGGCCGGTGCGCTTCACCGCGCCCTCGATCGTCTTCGAGCGTGACGGGCAGAGGCTCGTCGCGGGGGGCTGGCAGCCGGTCCTCGCCTACGACGTGCTGCTCGCGAACCTCGACCCGACGCTCGCGCGAGCGCCGGCTCCCGACTCCCCGCTGCCCCTCCTCGAACGCTTCCCCGACGGGCTGACGACCGCGGAGGTCGCGGCGCTTCTCGCCGCCGGCGCGGACCCGATCGCGGACGTCGAGGGCACCGAGCGCCACCTGCTCGAGCTCGCTGCGGAGGGTGCGATCGTGCGCGTGCCTCTCGGCCAGGACGCGCTCTGGCATCCGGCGGTCGCGGTCGAGCCGTCGCCGACGCTGGCCGGCACCGCCGTCGCCGGGTAGAGCGCCGCGACGAGCCGACCGCCCGGCGACCGTCGCATGACGTCGGCGACGACGTCTACTGTTGGAGACGTGAAGCGGTCGCTCCTCTTCGGCGCGCTCCTGCTCGTCCTGGCGACGCTTGCGGCGGCGGGGTCGATCCCCGCGACCGCGGCGAAGCCGCTCGGTCGCGTCGAGGCGTCGTTCACGGCCGAGCGGATCGGGTTCACCTGCCCGACGTGCGGGCTCGGCAGGCTGGGATTGGTCACGATCGTCGTCGAGGCGATCGACCG
>Ga0207428_10001930_pt1 | contig 21005 bp, 21 predicted proteins | sample RhiMethybrSRZTD1_FD_187600 | JGI IMG/M metagenome (GOLD analysis project Ga0207428, IMG submission 187600) | Populus rhizosphere microbial communities from Tennessee, USA - Rhizosphere MetaG P. TD hybrid SRZTD1 (SPAdes) (version 3) | ecosystem: Host-associated > Plants > Roots > Rhizosphere >...
GGGACCTGCAAAGTCACTCTCTTGTTCTGACGAATGAAGATGGCTCCACGCGCGAGCGATACTCGATCTATCGAGCACTAATCTCGGACACGGCGTTGGAAGGTCATCCGGGAGCGTATCACCTTTGCGACGGCAACTGGTATCGCGTGTCGAAGGACTATGTTGAACGCTTGCGAGAATACCTTGACCCGCTATTTATCGACCTCCCGTTACCGCCGTACGAACACGAGAACGAAGCCGCATACAATCTGTCGGTTCACGAAGCCGATGCCTCTTATCTTTGCCTTGATACGGAGAACATAGCACAGGAAGGTCAGACCGCTGTCGAACCATGTGACCTACTATCGCTCAACAACGGTCAGGTTGTTTTTTGGCATGTGAAGATCTCCACACTTTCCTCAACTCTAAGCCATCTCTTCAATCAGGGAGCAAATTCACTTGAGCTCATTCGTGCTGAAGTTGAGGCAATGGACAACCTTAAGACCCTCATTGTGGCACGAGGGGGCGGTCAGATTATCGGGCCATTAGAAGCTTGGGCGCATCGAGTGGCTTACGCGATTGTCACGCACAAAGATAAGAACGCGAAGTCACTCAATCTCCCGCTGTTCTCGCGGATCAGCTTAATGCGAGTAGCCAGGTCCTTGCGCGTCCGAAACGTCATTACGCAGATTGGATTCGTGCCGGACAAGACTAAGAAGACCGACGGGAAAAAGAAGAAAAGAGCCGGCAAGAAACCCAAAGAGGGTGTTACTTGATGACTCTCTTTGGTCAACTCCGCAGCGAAACTCCCAACGACCAGCAAAGTCACCGCATCTCTCGTACTATCCCCTCGATCACCGCATTGATCTCCTCGTGCGCGTGCCCGTACCACGACCCATGCCCCATGCCCTCCAGCAGGTGGAACCGGGCGCCGGGGATGAGCCGCGCAAGTTCTTCGCCGTCCTGGGGCGGGGCTTCGACGTCCTCGGCGAAGGCGATGACGTGGACGGGGACCTTCACGCCGGGCAGCGCGGAGCGCTGGTCGAAGCGGAGCGAGGCGTCCCATTGCGGGACCAGGCTCTCCTCGTTGTCGCCGTCCTCCATCCATTCGAGCAGCAGCGCCTTCAGCTTCGGCCACAGCACGCGGTCGCCGAGCGCGCGCGCCGGGTAGAGCATCGCGGCGTAGTGCGTGACGCCCATCATGCCGTCCAGCTTGCCGCCGCGCCGGCGGAACTCGATCTCCGCCTCCTGGTAGTCCCAGCCCCAGCCGGTGCTCCACGCGCCGGTGCCCATCACGATGGCGGCCTTCACCAGATCGGGCCGGTCGATGCAGAGCTGCTGCACGATGGCGGAGCCCAAGGAGGAGCCGATGAAGATGGCGGGGCCGTTGCACTGCGCCGCGGCCAACTCGGCGAGGTCGCGCGCGAAGCTCTCGATCGGCCAGGGCATCGGCGCGCTGCAGCGCGTCTGCCCGATGCCCCTGTTGTCGAACACAAGATTCCGGAACTGTCCCGAGAAATGCGGCGTCTGGAAGCGTTGCCAGTCGCGCCCCCTGGCGCCGCCGCCGCCGACCCAGACCAGCTGCGGCCCATCCTGCGGTCCCTCCTGCTCGAACCAGATTTCGGATTCGGTGCCCTGGAAATGCGGCATGGCAATGCTCCCCCAACAATCGCGGCTGATGACATCTGACTAGACTTCCAGCCACGTTGGCAGCTTGCCGCCGTTCGCCGCGCCGCTGCCGAATTGCGACGTGGGTTTCGGCACCGTGCCTAGGCTTTCGCGCCGCCCGCCGTCCCCGCCCCATCTGTCCCCTGCACCCTCACCTCCACCGGCCCCCGCACATGCACATCGCGCTGCGGGTATGGGTAGTCGATGCCGTGCTCGTGGAAGCGGTCCCAGATGTGGAGCAGGACCTCGCTCTTGACGTTGGAAACGCCGTTCATCGGGTCGCGGATCCAGAAGCGCAGCTCGAGCTCGACGGCGTTGTCGCCGAAGCTCTTGAGGTTGCAGACCGGCGGGGGGTGCTTCAGCACGCGCTCCACCTGGCCGGCGGATTCGACGCACAGGGCGATGGCCTTGCGCACGTCGGCACCGTAGTCGATGCCGATCGGCACCTTCAGGCGGATCTGGTCGGAGCTGTAAGACCAGTTGATCACCTGCTGCGTCACCAGCTCCTCGTTCGGGATCAAATATTCGATTCCGTCGCGGGTGATGACCGAGACATAGCGCGCGCCCAGCGACTGCACCCGACCGTAGCTGTCGCCCACCACCAGCACGTCGCCGGGCTTGATCGACTTGTCGATGAGGATGGTGATGCCGCTGACGAAGTTGGACACCATCTTCTGCAGGCCGAAGCCGATGCCAACGCCGATTGTGCCGGTCAGCACGGCGAAGGCGGTCAGGTCAATGCCGACGCTGCGCAGCGCCACGAACACGGCGATCACCACCAGCACGATCTTCAGGAGCTTGGTGATCAGCACCTGGATCGAGGGCGTCAGGGTCACCACCGAGGTGATGCGCTGCTCCAGCACCCGGCCGGCGAGGGTCGCGATCCACAGCAGCAGCGCCAGGGAGAGCACCGCCTTCACCACCGTCAGCGCGGAGACGCGCAGCTCGTCCATGTTGATGGCGACGCTGTCCAAGGTCGCCATGGTCGGCGCCAGCAGGCCGAGGATGCTGAGCGCCGCGATCAGCCACACGATGACCGCGAGGAAGCGCGACCACAGGGGATCGCGCACCAGGGCGGAGATGAAGCGGATGACGACCCAGGCGGTCAGCAGGCTGACCACCGTCTTCATCACCTGGAAGGGCAAATTCGCGCCGGAGGCCAGGAGGACAGCCAGCCAGAGGAGGACCAGCCACACGATCGGCAGGGCCAGCGGCTCCACCGCGCGGGTCAGGCGCACGATCTGCGGCTCGAACCGGCCGCGGGCGATGCGCGCCAGCATGGGCCGGAGGCGCGGCGCGGCCAGGCGCGCGGCATAAAAGGCGAGACCCACCACCAGCGCCTGGGCCAGGGTCGCGAGGCTCAAGGCGAGGGCGTTCGCCTCCAGCCAGGTGCGCGCCGCCGCGATCTCCTCGTCATAGAAGGCCGGATCGAAGAGCTGCTCCATGACAGGTGCTCCTGCGCTGCCGCCGCGATCGGGTCGATCTCAGCCGGCGCAGCAGCCAGGGCCCGCCGGCCCCACCCCATTCCAAGGATTGTCCGTATCCGACCGGCGACGCAAGGAACAGAAGGCAGTGCGCCGCCTAATTCGCCGCACCGCCCAGCAGTGTCACGTTCAGCTTGCCACCGCTGAACAGCATCTCGTCGAGGGCGGCGCTCAGATCCGCCTCGTTCGGCTCCGTCGCCTTTTTCGCCGCACCGCGTTCGCTTGCCTGCGTGATCGCGGCCTGGGCTGTGCGGCGCATCAGCTCCTTGATGAAGGCGGCGCTCACGCCCTCGGTGCGTTTGACCGCCTCCGCCACCAGCGTCTCGCCAGGCTTCATGCCGCGGGCATAGAGGCGCACCAGCTTTTCGCGGCTGGGCGCGTCGGGCACCGGCACCTCGATCGCCTGGTCGATGCGACCCGGGCGGTTGGCGAGGGCTGCCTCCAGGTCCTGCGGGCGGTTGGTGGTGAGGATGAAGAGGATGTCGCTGTTCTCCTTGAGGCCGTCCATCTCGTTCAAGAGGGCGTTCAGCATCGTCTCATCGCACGCGCTGCGCATCTGCTCGCGCGAGCGGGCGATCAAATCCACATCCTCGATCACCACCATGGCGGGCTGCAGCAGGCGCGCCAGGCTCATGTAAGCGGGCAGCAGGCCGACCTGCTCCGCGGTGATGAGCAGGGTCGTAGTGCCGGGCAGATTGCTGGCCAGGTAGCGGATGGTGTGGGTCTTGCCGGTGCCGGGCGGGCCATAGAGCAGGATGCCGCGCTTGGTCTGGAAGCCCATGGCGCGCAGCTGCCCACGCGCCTGCATGAAGTCGATGACGCAGCGATCGAGCAGCTTGCGGGTCGGCGCGGGCAGGATGACTTCCGAGGGATCGATCCGCTTCATGCGATGGACTTGAATGGCGCCCACGCTGCCGTCGTAATGCTCCCGCTTCTCGAGCGAGAGCACCTTGCCGCGGTAAGACCGGGATTGCGCGATTGCGTCGCTCAAGGGCCTGAGGCACTGGCTCGCGAATTCGCGGCCGTCAGGATGATCGCTTGGCACCGCGATCTCCACCCGGATGACGCGATCCTCGGTCGGGTCGTTACCGGCGCTGACGAAGATCGCATGCGGCAGGGGTGCGTGCCGCAAGATGAAGGCGTTCATCACACAGCGCACCGGCTCCTCGTCTCCGATATCGACCTCGATGTAGGAGAGCGCGCCCACGGCAACGCGATCGCGATCCTCACGATTCATCAGGGTGGTCATGGTCAAAGTCTCGGAGCGATAGCGCGGCACTGCGCCGACGCAATAGTCGGCGTTCGCCATGAGCGCGTCGATCGGAGATTGCAGGTCGGCGCGCATGTGCGCCGGGAAGTGGCGCGACCACACTTTGAGGCTCGGCGCGCCGATATGCGGGAAGATGAAGCCGAAAAGGTCATTGGCATAGAGTTGCGGCGCCGACCGCTGCTTCTGTTTCGCCGCCTTCTTGAGCTTGGGCGGCGCCTTGCGCACCTTGGCGGCTGGCTTCTTGAGCGGTTTCCTGTTCGACAATCCGGCGATGCGGCGCATGGGCCTCTCCCTCTCCCAGACACGGCGAAGGCCTCATTTGGAACAAAAGACGAACGAATGTCAACGATGAGTTGTGGTTAATGCAACCCTAAGGTGCCGCCGCCGGACGATACCCGCGAGTTCACTTCGGGCCTGGATTTCCTTAATCCGTTCACCTGGCGTTCATCTGCTTGATTCCACACGATAATCAGAATCACGAAAGCGAGAGGTAACGGTCTCGTCACGAGGGGAATCGGGGGTGGTGACGTTACATGAGTGGCGGGACGAGCGGCTGGGGCCGTTCGACCGGGACGCCTAAAGGAGATCGGACATGAATACGCCTGATGCAGAGCTTCCGCGCCGCGCTGGTTTGGGACGGCTGGCGGTTGGAGCGCTGATCGCGGTCGGTGTTGCGCTGGCAGCGTCTTCGCCGGCCATGGCGGATAACTGGAAGCACAATAACGGCCACGGCAACAAGCACTGGAAGCACAACAGCGGCGGCTATTATTACAGCCAGCCTTATTACTACCAGCCGCGGGTCGTGTATGTGCAGCCGCAGCCGGTCTATGTGCAGCCGGCGCCTGTCTACGTGGCGCCGCCCCCGCCGGTCTATTACGTGCAGCCGCAGCCGGTCTATCGCCGGCCGTCGGTCAGCATCATCTTTCCGTTCAACTTCGACTAGCTTCTATCCTGGCGGTTTAGATCGCTAACCTGCTCATCTATCAGGCATCTTGACTGATGGATGGGCAGGTTTTTCTTTGTCAAATTCGTCAAACCGCACGCTCAGGCGTATCATGCGGCGACACGCCTCCCGCATGAGGATCGCCTATGCCCCTCATCCCCCGTATCGTAGAGCTGCAACCGGAGCTTTCCCGCCTTCGGCGCGATATCCATGCCCATCCGGAACTCGCCTTCGAGGAAAGCCGCACGTCGGACCTGGTCGCCGCCAAGCTCGCGGCCTTCGGTTGCGAAGTGCATCGCGGTCTTGCGAAAACCGGCGTCGTCGGCACCCTCCGCCGCGGCAATACAGCCCGCAGCATCGGCCTCCGTGCCGATATGGATGCCCTGCCGATCGAGGAGCGTAACGACTTCACCCACCGCTCAACCCATGACGGGAAGATGCATGCCTGCGGCCATGACGGCCACACCACCATGCTGCTAGGTGCTGCGCAATACCTGGCGGAGACGAGAAACTTCGATGGCACCGTGCATTTCATCTTCCAGCCCGCCGAGGAAGGCCATGGCGGCGGCCGCGTGATGGTGGAGGAGGGGTTGTTCGATCGGTTTCCCTGCGAAGCTGTCTTTGCTTTGCACAACAAGCCCGGCCTGCCCCTCGGTCAGATCGCCACGCGACCCGGGCCCATGTATGCCGCATCCGACAGCTGGGACATCCGTATCGATGGCCGCGGCGGCCACGCCGCGCACCCGCATCTGGCTCGTGACCCCTTCGTCATTGGCGCCGAGATCGTGCTGGCGCTGCAGACCATCGTCAGCCGAAACGTCAACCCAGTCGAATCTGCCGTTGTCACCGTCGGCTTCATGAAGGGCGGCACCACCTACAACGTGATCCCCGATGCACTTCATATCGGCGGAACAGCGCGCAGCTTCCGGCCGGAGGTGCGCGATCTGCTCGAGCGCCGCCTGGACGAACTCGCTCGCGGCATCGCTGCCGCCCACGGCGCCATCGCCACGCTCGATTATCGCCGTCGCTACCCGCCGACGGTCAACCACGACGCGGAAGTCACCTTCGCGGCCGAGGTGGCGGCAGAGATCTGCGGTCCCGGCAATGTGTCGAGCAGCTACCCGGCCAGCATGGGCGCCGAGGATTTCTCCTACATGCTTAACGTCCGTCCGGGCGCCATGCTCTGGCTCGGCAACGGGCCGGGTGAAGGCGGGCGCCTCCTTCACAGCGCGCACTACGACTTCAACGACCACGCGCTCCCGATCGGGGCGAGCTTCCTCGCGCGACTGACGGAGCGGTTCTTGGGGCGGGCGGATTCCACACTTTAAGCGAACGGCTCGCCCGCAAAGGCCCGCCCCTTTGCACATAAGCTGGCCGCCTGTGGTGTAGCTCACAGCTTTTGGGATTTTAACCATTACGTTTCAGCAAATTTGAGCAATATTCAAGAGATCAGCGATGGCTCAAATCGCGTAGAGGACAGGCAGTCATGAAGATCGAAACCGCACCGTTCCGGCTGCTCGCCGCCGCCCTTGTGGCGCTCGGCTTCACGATCGGCGGCGCCGCGCTGACAGCAGTGCCGGCGAGCGCCCAGGAAGTCCCGTGGTACATGCCCCAGGCCTGGGTGCATCCGCCCCATACCGGCCCGAGGATCCGGAAGCTGCCGGGCTATTACGGCCATAATCTGCGCTACCGGACCTACGGCAACTTCAGCACCAGCTGCTACGGCTTTTGCCGCAACCTGCCGGGAACCATCAGCACCGGTTATGGCGTGACCTTCTCGCAGCCGGTGGTGGCTTATTTCGACCCGCGCTATTACGGGGTGGCGCCGCTGCAGGACTATCAGGCGCAGCAGCCCTACCAGGCGCAGCAAGGCTATCAGGCGCAGCAGGACTACCAGGCGCAGCCGGACTACGTGCCGCAGCGCGCCGTTGCCCCGGTCCGTCCGAAGGTCGTGTCGGTGCGCGATGCGCAGCGGGCCAACCTTAAACCGAAATTCGCGACGCAGAACGGCGTGCGCATCATCCGGCCGGCGCCGCTGGCGACATACTGACGCGGCCTGTGCTCCCTTCTCCGGCTGCGGAGAGCGGGCGCAGATCACCGTTATTTGTAGCGGCCTGATGCAAGCAACTGCATCGCCGCGTTGTTGTTTGCCGTATAATCAGTGGCTCTGCGCCGTCGCCGCAACCGACATGAAGGACGGCAACCATGACCGCATCGCATCCGCTTTCCATCGCCGCGCGCACGCTCGCCGCACTGGCCGTAGCGCTGACGTTTGTCTTCATCCTCGCCGGCGGAACAGCCGCGCCAGCATCGGCCGACCAGAAGCAGTGGGTCTGGAACCAGCCGCATTGGTCGGGCCAGTCCAACGGGTGGCGCAGCCATAACCAGTGGCGCAATCAGTCGCACCACCGGCGCCACTTCAACAACGGGTTCAACGGCTGCTTCAATTGCGGGCGGCCGGTGGTCGTGTTCAACGGCGGGGGAGCCTTCTTCGCCAGCCCCGGATTCGTCGTGGGCAATCCGGGCTTCATCGTCAACCAGGGGCACTTCATCGTCAACCAGGGGCACTTCACCGTTGGCCAGCCTGGTTTCATTGGCCAGCCTGGTTTCATTGGCCAGCCTGGTTTCGTTGCGCGCCGGCCGAACATCATTTTCGCACGACCGGAATTCGCCGCCAGGCAGCGGGCCTTCTTCAACCGGCACCCGTCGCTGCAGCTGGGCCAGCCGATGCGCCACACGCCATGGATACATAACAGGCCCTGGAACAACCCGATGCCCATGGGTCAGCGTGGCATACGTGTCGTCAGGCCGGGAATGAACTAAAAAGAGACATCGGAACCAACCGGCAGCGCGCTTGTTCCCCCAGGGCAATCGATAGGGCGATCCATAATGCCTTGGGAGTCGTGCGATGCCCAACCTCACCATTCCGCTCGAGACCCTGACCTACATCATCGAAAAGGCGCGCGAGTTCGACGCCGAGGTCGAGCCGGTCAATCTCCATGACGGCAGCAACCCGATCGACGAGGAAGCGGGCGATATCGATATCCTCGAAGACACGAGCGACAATCCGACACAGGAGGAACTCTCCGCCGCGCTCGAGACGCTCAACGACGACCAGCGCGACGAGATCATCGCCCTGACGTGGGTCGGCCGCGGCGACTACGCAAAAGACGAATGGGACGAGGCGCTGGGCGCCGCGCATGAGCGCCACAACGGCGAAGAAGCGCGCTACCTGATCGGCACGCCCTTGCTGGCCGATTACCTGGAGGAAGGCGCCTCCCAGCTCGGCTATAGCCGCGAAGATCTGGAGACCGGGCAGCCGTAATTTTCCTGGCCTAAGTCTTCAATCGATAGCCGGTCCGCAGCCAGTAATGGACCCAGGCGAACAGCATTGCATTGATCGCGAGCGCAACCCCGACTGACACCCGCAGGTCGGCGGCGGCCTCGCCGATCGCGCCGTAGCGGAAGCCGTCGATCAGGTAAAAGATCGGGTTGAAGGCGATCAGACGCTGCGCCGTCTCCGGCATGGCGCCGACCGGCGCGAACACGCCGCTGAGGAACGCCAGCGGCAGCAGCACGAAGGTGTGGAGCGCCGTATACTGGTCCCACTTCGCCGCCCAGATGCCGAGCAGGGTGCCAATGAGGCCGTGCATCATGCCGGTCGCCGCCGCGAAGAACAGCATGACGCCCGGGTGGGCGATCGTCGCCGGCACGAACAGCAGGGTCATCAGCGCCACCGCGCTGCCCACCACCATGCCGCCGATGGTCGAGCTGAGCGCGAAGCACGCTGCCTTTTCCGTCGGAGTGAGGGGCGCCATCAGCCAGTCGAAATGGGTGCGCTCGTGCTTGTCGAAGATGAGGTTGGCGCCGGAGACTTCGAACGCCCGCTCCGCGATCGAGAAGGAGATGAGGCCGGGGGCGATGAAGGTGACGATGGCCTTGGGGTCGAGCGTCGTCAGCGAGGCGGACGCGATCACGAACAGCAGCAGGTAGAGCGCGTTGGAGATAACCGGCCCGAGGATGGTGAAATGCAGGTCGGAAAAGCCGTTCTTGAACTGCCGGCGCAGCAGGCTCCAGCATCCGATCCAGTTGACCGGCCCGAAGCGCCGGGCCTGCAGGGCCATGGTCGCCGGGCGCGCCACGTCGGTCATGCCTTCAGATGATAGCCGGTGGCGAACAGCCGGTGAGTCAGCCACAGCAGGATGGCGTTGGCGCCCAGCAGCACCAGGATGCCGGCGGTCAGCGACCCGTCGGCATGGCCGATGAAGCCGTAGCGGAACCCGTCGATCAGGTAGAACAGCGGGTTCAAATGTGCGATCCCCTGCCAGAGGGGCGGCAGGCGCTCGGCCGAATAGAAGGTGCCGGAGAGGAACGCCGCCGGCGTCACGATGAAGTTGGTGATGGCGGCCATATGGTCGAACTTCTCCGCCCACACGCCGGCCAACACGCCGACCAGCGACATCAGCAGACTCGCCATCACCGCATGGAACAGGATGAAGAGAGGATGCGCGGCGCTCAGCGGCACGAACGGCACCATCGCCACCCAGGTCGCGATCCCCACCGCGAGGCCGCGGGTGAGGCCACCGCCAGCCAGGCCGATGGTGCGCTCCAGCGGCGTCAAGGGCGGCATCAGCAAATCGACGATGTTGCCCTGGATCTTGGAAATGAGGATCGAGGAGGAGGTGTTGGCGAAGGCGTTCTGCGTGATCGCCATCATGATGAGGCCGGGCGCCAGGAACGCCATGTAGGGCTCGCCTGCTACCGTGTCGACGGCGTGGCCGAGGGCCAGCACAAAAACCGCGAGGAACAGCAGGGTCGTCACCATCGGCGCCAGGATGGTCTGGGTCGCCACGCTCATGAAGCGGCGCACTTCTTTCATATAGAGCGTCGAGAGCCCGACCCAGTTGATCGTGCTGTAGTGGCGCGGCACCAGGGTCTGGATGGGTGTTCGAACGAGAGTACGCTGGGAGGACATGGCGCCGGACGATAGTCACACAAGGCGCAAGGTGCAAGACGGGGGCGCAAGCCGCCCACCTTGGCATCTCCCACAGATTCTGGCACCATGTGCGCATGGGCCATCTGCGACCGCCGCGCCGGTTGACGCCCGCCGATCTGAAGGGCGCCGCGCTGGACTATCTCGATCGCTTCGCCGCCACCCGCGCGCGTCTGCGCCAGGTGATGCTGCGCAAGATCCGCAATTCCGTCCGCGCCCACGGCGACGATCCCGCGCCCATGCTGGCCGCGCTCGAAGACTGCATCCAATGGCTGGAGAAGAGCGGGTTCTTGAGCGACCGCGCCTATGCCGAAGCCAGGGCCCGCACCCTCTCGGCACGCGGCACCTCGCGCGCGCATATCATCGCGAAGCTGGCCTCCAAGGGCGTCGAGACCGACACCGCGCGCGCAGCGGTCGATCTCCTGTCGGTGGAATATGAAGAGCCCGAGCTGGAAGCCGCCCGGCGCTACGCCCGGCGCCGGCGCCTCGGCCCCTATCGTAACGCCGATGACGCGCGCGCCGAATGCCGCGACAAGGACCTGGCCGCCATGGCCCGGGCCGGCTTCGCCGGCCGTGTCGCCCGCCAGGTCATCGATTCGGAGAGAGAGGCCTAGGCGCTCCAGGGGCGGGATCAGCGTGGGGGGTCAACCGTGTCTCTGCAATGTCCGTCGATGTTCGGGGATCAATATTCGGATCTCTGCCGCGCCATCGACCATTATTGCGAACGGACCAGTCCAGACCTGGATGCAGAGCTGGTCAACGCATTCACCAACGCCGCTTTCCTGCTTGGGGCCTGCCTTGCATGGCGCATGCAAGGCAGGCAGCCACATTCCGCGGCAAGCCCTCTGATACAGGTCCTGATTGTCGCCATGGCCGTCGTCGGTCTCGGCAGCTTCCTGTTTCACACGGTCGGCACGCGCTGGGCAGAGTGGGGGGACGTGATCCCCATCCTGGTCTTCATGCTGCTCTATCTATGGTTCGTCCTTAGCTATCTCTTCCATTGGCCGACGGCATGGAAGATCGCCGCTTTGGCGGTATTCTTCGTTGCCACCTTTCTGCTGGAAGCGCGCGTGCCAGGCGACGTTCTGTGGGGTGGAGCCCTGTTCATCCCGACTATTCTGACTTTCATCGCGATCGGCGTGACCTTGAAGCATCGGGGGCATCCCGCAGCGAACGCAATGCTGGGGGCGATTGCCGTGTTCTTCTGCGCTTTCGCCGCACGCAGCAGCGACATGCCGGTTTGCGCCGCTTTTCCGCTTGGCACGCATTTTCTCTGGCACCTGCTGAACGCTACGCTGCTCTACCTGCTGATCAGGCTGGCAATTCTCAAAGTGCCGGCGAGCGTAATTCCCAAAGCGCAAGCGCAGGCGATCTAGCCACTTTTCCGCCCGAATGCCGCGCAGACACAGTGCGCCACTGACATCGGTTGCCGCGGGAAATCCCGCGCCAGCATCGCGGCGAGCTCGGCATCGAAGGCCTGCACCTGATCCGGCGGGAGGCTGGCGGAGATACCGGCCGAGGCGCGCATCCGGCCGCGCCAGCCCTCGTGGGTGTAGGGTATGTCGATATCAACCGAGAAGCTCTCGATCGAGTCGAAGCTCGCCGCGCGCAGGTCGCGCACGAAGCCAGGCTTCAGTCCGTCCAGGCCGTCCCACGGCCATTTGGGATTGTGCCGGCGCACGATCTCCTCCGTGCGCGCGACGACATTGCCATCGCGTGGCAGCCAATCCTGCGAGCAGATCACCAGCCAGCCGCCGGGCTTCAATAGCCGCAGAACCTCCGCGCTAATCTTTTTCGAGTCGAACCAATGCCAGCAGGTGGCCGCGGTGACCAGATCGAAGCGCGCGGCCGGCAGGCCGGTCTCCTCGGCCTTGGCGACGACATAGTCGATCCGGATTCCCTGCGCCGCATCCAGCGCCTTGGCCGCCGCCGTCATCTCCGCGGACACATCGATGCCGGTGACGGTGAGCCCGCGCTGCGCCAGGCCGCGCGCCAGATAGCCGGTGCCGGTGGCAAGGTCGAGCGCCCGCATGCCCGGCCGGATCAGGCCGCGCCGCATCAGCCGCTCGAACAGCCAGTCGGGATAGCCGGCGCGGTGGCGCGCGTAATCCTCGGCAGTCCTGCCGAAATCGGCGGTGAATTTCGCTCCCCGGGCCATGCGTCCTTGTAGCCGCTGGACAATCGGGCGCCAAGCCGCCACCTTGGCCCCATGCTGAGCGGGGGTATGGCAGACGAAAGCCAAGCGGAGTTGATCGTGGTCGGCGGCGGGCTGATCGGCCTGACGCTCGCGATCGCCTGCGCGGAAGGCGGCATCCGCACCATCGTGGTCGAGGCCGAATCGGCCGAAGCGCTCACCGGCACCGCCTATGACGGCCGCTCCGCCGCCATTGCCTATGGCTCGCAGCAGGTACTGCGGGCGATCGGCGCCTGGGACAGCATCGCGCCGCATGCGCAACCGATCCTCGACATCCGCGTCACCGACGGCGGCTGGCACATGAAGGGCCAGAGCCACGCCTACGTGCATTACAGCCATCTCGACCTGCTGGATCGCAAGCCGGCGGTTCCACTGCCCGACGACCCGGACTCGTCCGTCGTCATATCGTGCGAACCGGACGCGCAGCCGGCGAGCGCGCCGTTCGGTTACATCGTCGAGAACCGCGTCACCCGCATCGCGCTGCTGGCGCGGGCCAAGGACTGCGCCAACCTCACCCACCTTGCGCCGCACCTCGTGACCGCGCTCGATCTCGCCAGCGATGCCGCGCGCGTGACCTTGGATGACGGGCGCGTGCTGACCGGGCAGTTGGTGGTAGCGGCCGACGGCAAGCAATCGGCGCTGCGGCGCATGGCGGGCATCGCGTCACGGCAGTTCGGCTACAGCCAGACCGCCATCGTCTGCACGGTCGTGCATGAGAAGCCCCATGGCGGCGTTGCCCACGAGCATTTCCTGCCCGCCGGCCCCTTCGCCATGCTGCCGATGACGGATGAGGTTCGGCCGGATGGCAGCCTGCGCCACCGTTCCTCCATCGTGTGGTCGGAGGATCCGCGCCTGGTGCCGATGCTGCTGAAGCTGGACGACGATGCGTTCGGCAAGGAGATCGAGCGGCGCTTCGGCATGAGCCTCGGCCAGGTGCGGCCGCTCGGCCCGCGCTTTTCCTACCCGCTCACCATGACTCTCGCCGATACCTATGTGCGCGATCGCTTCGCTTTGACCGGCGATGCGGCGCACGGCATCCATCCGATTGCCGGCCAAGGCTTCAATCTCGGCGTGCGCGATGTCGCGGCCTTGGCCGAGGTGCTGGTCGAGGCGGAGCGCGCCGGCCTCGATCTCGGCGCGCTGGAGGTGCTGGAGCGTTACGCACGCTGGCGGCGCTTCGACAATTTGATGCTGTCCACCTTCATGGACGGATTGACGCGCCTGTTCTCCAACGATTTCGCGCCGCTGCGGCTGGCGCGCGACCTTGGCTTCGCGATCTTCAATCGCACCATGCCGCTGAAGCGCCTGGCCATGCGCCACGCCATGGGCATCGTCGGCAAGCTGCCGCGCCTGGTGCAGGGGCGGCCGCTCTGACGCTCCGGGTCGCCGTTCTCGGTGGCTATGGCGCCTTCGGCAGCCGCATCTGCCGCCTGCTGGCGCGCATCGACGACGTCGAAATACTGATCGTCGGCCGCGATGGACGGCAGGCGGAAGCATTGGCGCGCGAGCTGAAGGCGGAGCATGCGGCGCTCGACATGGCGAAGCCGGGCGATCTCGCCGCGCTGATGGCCCGCTCGCCCCAGATCGTCATCAACACGATCGGGCCTTTCCAGAACGCCGATTATCGCGTTGCGGAAGCCTGCATCGCGGCCGGCGCGCACTATATCGACCTGGCGGATTCGCACGCATTCGTCACCGGCATCGCGCGGCTGGACGAAGCCGCGCGCGCCAAGGGCGTCGCCGTCATCACCGGCGCCAGCACCGTGCCGGCCTTGTCCGGCGCCGTGGTGGCGGAAGCCGCCCTTACCCCGTCCTTCGTCCGCATCGGCATCAGCCCCGGCAACAACGCGCCGCGCGGCGTGGCCTTGGTGGACGCCGTGCTGGGCCAGGCCGGCAAGCCCTTGCCGGTCCTGCGGGCAGGAACCTGGACCGAGGTTCCGGGCTGGGGTGAAATGCAGCGGCGGCGGATCCGCATCGACCGCGACCGCAGCCTCGGCAAGCGCTGGCTGTCGGCGTGCGATGCGCCGGATCTGGTGCTGCTGCCCAGGCTCTATCCCTCGCTCAAGATCGTGGAATTCTATGCGGGGCTCGAGCTTTCCGTGCTGCATGTCGGGCTGTGGCTGCTGTCGCTGCCGGTGCGCTTGGGATGGCTGAAGAGCCTAGTGCCGCTCAGCAAGCCATTGCGCTGGACCGCCGACCGCCTGCACGCGCTGGGCAGCGATCGCGGTGGCATGCTGGTCGATGTCGAAGGGAAGAACGCCGCCGGCGCGCCGACCGCCTATCGCTGGCGCCTGATCGCCGAACAGGGACAGGGGCCTTTCGTTCCGGCAGCCCCCGCCGTGGCGCTGGTGGCAAGAGTGGCGCGCGGCGGGACGCTCGCGCCCGGCGCCTATCCGTGCCTTGGCATTCTCAGCGTCGATGAGATCCTGTCGGTGGTCGCGCATCTGCCGGTCTTCACCCTGGCGCGCACCAAGGATCGGAGCGATCTGTTTGCCTTGGCTTTACACCGGGATTTCGGCGCGCTCCCGAAGCCGATCCGCACCATCCACGATCGCAGCCGATGTTTCTCCGCCAACGGTCGTTGCGATGTCGATCACGGTCGAAACCCGATCGCGCTGCTGGTAAGCGCCCTGTTCCGCTTGCCCCGCGCCGGCCGCGATCTGCCGCTCACCGTCAAGTTCATCGCGCGCGGCGGCACCGAAACCTGGGAGCGGGATTTCGCCGGCCGCATCATGCGCTCGCATCTCAGCCGCGCGCGCGTGCCGGGCGAGATCAAAGAGCGCTTCGGACCCTTCACCTTTACGATCCGCCTGCGCTGGGACGGCGCGCGTTTGCACTACGAGATAGCCCGCGGGCGATTTTTCGGCATTCGATTGCCGCGCATTTTGCTGCCGCGATCGGACGCGTTCGAGAGCGTGGAGAATGGGCTGTTCCGGTTCGACGTGCGCATCGGCCTGCCCCTGGCCGGCCTGCTGGCGCATTATCGCGGCTGGCTGAAACCGGACGAGCCCGGAGCATTTTCCGCCGAAATGGATGCCGGTTCGGCGCAGAAAATGCGACCATCAACAAACGTCAGTGGCGGGCAGGCGGGTCGCGGCTGAGGCCCTTTTCGCCGAGCGCCTTCAGATATTCCGCCCAGATCTTCTCCTGGTCGCGCCCGAGCTCGTAGAGATAGCGCCACGAATAGAGGCCGGTGTCGTGCAGATCGTCGAACTTGATGCGGACCGCGTAGTTGCCGACCGGCTCCAGCGCCAGGATGCCGACATGGCGCCGGCCCGCGACGATGGTCTTCTGCCCCGGCCCGTGCCCCATCACCTCCGCCGACGGGCTTTCCACCCGCAGCAGCTCCGCTGGATAGCGAAAGCGCGCGCCATCGTCGAAATCGACCTCCAGCACTTTCTCGGCCTGCTTCAGCCGGATCTCGACCGGCCAATGCTGCGTGCTGACGTCGTCGTGTTTGTCGGTGGGCAACGCTCTCTCTCACTGTCAGTAATCCCCTCCCCCGAGTCGGGGGAGGTTAGGGTGGGGGCGAGGCGGTTCAGCTCGACGCAATCTTCGCAGGAGAGAACAACCCCCACCCCGACCCTCCCCCAACTTGGGGGAGGGAGTTCTTAGTTCGCAGCTAGCTCGTCGTCCGTGAGCTGGCGGGCTTCGTCGACCAGCATGATGGGGATGCCGTCGCGGATCGGGTAGGCGAGGCCGGCGCCGCGGCTGATCAGCTCCTGCTTCTCGCGATCATAGATCAGCGTGCCCTTGGTCAGCGGGCAGACCAGGATCTCCAGCAGCTTCGGATCCACGGCGAAAGCCGGACTGCGGTCGGAGGATGGCGTGACGTCGGTCATGGCGATGCCCTCAATGCAGAATACGGTCAGTGCAAGATTCTGTCGGGCGATTGCCGGTTGGCGACCGCCAGCTCGAACAAGGCCGTCATCATCGCCGTCAGTTGCGCTAGGTCGGCGCATTCCAGCAGGCTCTGCTTCTCCTCCGGCGAGAACGGCGAGAGCATGGCGAGCGAAACCAGCAGGTGATCGTCAGGCGCGCCCTTGATGGCGTCCCAATCGACTTTCAATTGCTTGGCCTCGACATAGGCCTTGAAGGCGGCGATGAACTCCGATTTGGACGCCATCTCGAAATCGCGCTCGGCCATATCCTCGGCGAAGGGCGCGAAGTCCGGCTCGACCATCCGGAAGCCGTTTTCGTGCATCGGCAGCTCGCGCCGGATCGCGAACCGGATGAGGCCGCTCAAGGTGATGAGATAGCGTCCCTCTTCATTCTCCTGAAAGGAGACGACGCGCCCCGCGCAGCCGATGCGCTGGACCGCGGGCCGTTCCGCCGGATCGGGATTGCGATCCGCATTGTGCTCTACCGGCTGCACCATGCCGATAAGGCGCGTCGGCTGCAGCAGCGCGTGGCGCGTCATGGCGAGATAGCGCGGCTCGAAGATATTGAGCGGCAGGCGGCCGCCGGGAATGAGGACCGCCCCGGTCAGCGGAAAGATCGGCAGCGCCTCCGGCAGCTCGCGATAGCCGGGATCGAACGGACCAAGCGACGTTGGGCCGGAGCGCATGCTGCCTCTAGCTGAACAGCAGCGACGACAGGCGACGCCGCGCGTTCAAGGTCAGCGGATCGGTCGGACCCATCGCTTCGAAGAACTTCACCAGCTCCTTGCGCGCCGCTTCCTCGTTCCAGGCGCGGTTGAGGCGGATGATCTCCAAAAGCTGGTCGACGCCGCCTTCGCGCTCGCCGCCGGCGAACAGGGCCTGCGCCAGGGCAAAGCGAGCCTCGAAATCCTTCGGGTTGGCATCGACCCGGGCGCGCAGTTCCTGCGACTGGCCGGCCGCCTTCTGGCCCGCTTCCGCCAATTCCAGCTGCGCCCGCGCGCCGGCGATCGCCGGATCACTGGCTTGGGCAGCCGGCACCTGGGCCAGGAACTTCTTGGCCTGATCCAGCTCGCCCACCGCGATGCAGCAGCGCACCATGCCACCGAGCGCCTTCACATTGTCCGGCTCATGCTCCAGGACCTGGGCGAAGATCGCGCTGGCGGCCTCGTGGTCGCCTTCCTTGAGCGCGGCCTCGGCATGTTCCAAGGCCTCGTCGATCGGCGAGGGGCCCTGCTCGCCGGCGCCGAGCTTGGCCAGCTTCTGGATGAACTGCTTCAGCGCGCTTTCCGGCTGGGCGCCGACGAAACCGTCGACCGGCCGGCCCTGGAAGAAGGCATAGACCGCCGGGATCGACTGGATGCGCATCTGCGCCGCCAGCTCCTGGTTCTCATCGACATTGATCTTGACCAGCTTGACCGCGCCGCGCGCGTCCTTCACCGCCTTTTCGATGATGGGGCCAAGCTGCTTGCAGGGGCCGCACCAGGGCGCCCAGAAATCGACGATCACCGGCACCTGCATCGAGGCGTCGAGCACGTCGGCGCGGAACGAAGCGGTGTTGGTGTCCTTCACCAGGTCGCCGGCCGCGGGGCCGGCCATGCCGCCGTTTCCGCCCTTGCCCGGCTTGCCGCCGCCAATCAACTGATCCATCTCTCAGAACTCCAAATAATCCCTGATCTTGGCCGTTAATTTGGCCCTTCGGCGGGCCCGGATCAAGCCGGGCCCGATTTCAGCCGATATCCAGGATGTCCGGCTTGTGCCCTTCTGCCTCCAGAAATTTCACCAGATCCTGGGGGCTGAGGGCCGTTGTCATGGTATTGACCAAAGGATGGGCGTTGACGGGGCTCATGCCCATCAGGTCGCGGTCCAGCACCACTTTCACCTTGCGGTCTTTGTCGTTGATGATGCCGAAGGGCGTGACCGCGCCGGGCAACACGCCGAGATAGCGCAGCAGCCGGTCCGGCGACCCGAAGGAGAGCTTGCCCGCGCCGAGCCGTTCGCCCAGCGCCTTCAGATCGATGCGCTTGTCTTCTTCCGCCACTACCAGCCACATCTCCTCCTTCTTGTTGCGGAGGAACAGGTTCTTGATATGGCCGCCGGTAAGTTCCCCGCGCAGCGCCTTGGCTTCTTCGACTGTGAAGACCGCCGCATGCTCATGGTTCTGGTAGGCGATGCCGAGCGCATCCAGCCGGGCCAGCAATTGCTGCGGGCTGGTGGGCAGCGGGGGCGTTTCGGCGGCGGGTGCGGCGGCGGCGTTGGACATGGCTGGGCGAACTTCCATTCACGACGAATCGAGGCCGTCAGATAGCGGAGCCCGGCACCAAAGGCCAGCCCAAGCCTTCGCCCAGCCGCCGCGGCAACGCCGGATTCCTGGTGCAAGCCTTTGAAAACGCTTGAAACCGGAGGCTTGCAAATGGCTCGCTGATCGCTATGATGCGCGCCGCCCACCGACGGAGCGCGGGCGTAGCTCAGGGGTAGAGCACAACCTTGCCAAGGTTGGGGTCGAGGGTTCGAATCCCTTCGCCCGCTCCAATATCACGATTTCGTCGGCAGTTCCGGGCACCGTCGGGACGCCGCCCTAAAATCATCCACACCTGTAGTCCTATCCGCTAAGCTGTCAGCGCCTGCCGCGATACGAGCGGCGGGCGAGTTTGGCACGTCGGCAGCGTTCGGACAGGGGCGCTCTGCACGCATACTGGGGGCTAGTACATTTATGTTCGAACAGGCATTCAAGAACATCGATGATGTTCTTCGAAAAGAAGCCGGCTGCACCACAGAGCTAGACTACACAGAACAGACCTCATGGCTGCTCTTCCTGAAATATCTCGACTCGCTAGAGCAAGACCGGGCGACAGAAGCTAAGCTGGCCGGCAGGAAGTATGACTTTATCCTTGAGCAGTCCTACCGCTGGGACAGCTGGGCCGCGCCGAAGGGCAAGGATGGGCAAATCGATCATAACCGCGCCAAAACCGGAGATGATCTTCGCGACTTCGTCAGTGGCAAGCTCTTCCCTTATCTTCACGGATTCACGCAGCGGGCAAGCGGGCCAGATACCATCGAATACAAGATCGGCCAGATCTTCGGGGAGATAAAGAACAAGATCAACAGCGGCTATAACCTGCGCGAGATCATCGACCACATCGACGAGTTGCGCTTCCGCTCCCAGGCAGAGAAGCACGAACTTTCGCATCTATACGAAGCCAAGATCAGGAACATGGGAAACGCCGGGCGCAACGGCGGCGAATATTACACGCCGCGGCCGCTCATCCGTGCCATCATCCAGGTTGTCCAGCCCAAGATCGGCGAGCGAATCTATGACGGCGCCTGCGGCTCGGCTGGCTTCCTATGCGAATCCTTCGATTACCTGAAATCGAAGAAGATCCCCACCACCAAAGACCTCAAGACGCTCCAGGAACGGACCTTCTATGGCAAGGAGAAGAAGTCCCTCGCTTACGTCATCGCGATCATGAACATGATCCTGCACGGCATCAATGCGCCGAATATCATTCACACCAATACGCTGACCGAGAACCTCGCCGACATCCAGGACAAGGATCGCTCCGACATTGTCCTCGCCAATCCGCCCTTCGGCGGCAGCGAGCGCAAGGAAGTGCAGCAGAACTTCCCAATTCGCACAGGAGAGACGGCATTCTTGTTTCTCCAGCACTTCATCAAAATGCTGAAGGCTGGCGGACGCGGCGGCATTGTTATTAAAAACACGTTCCTCTCCAACTTGGACAATGCTTCAGTCAGCCTCAGGAAGTTGTTGTTGGAGAGCTGCAACCTACACACCGTTCTCGACTGTCCGAGCGGAACCTTCCAGGGCGCGGGCGTCAAGACCGTGGTGCTTTTCTTTGAAAAGGGTTCGCCCACACGTAAGGTCTGGTTCTATCAGCTCGACCCCGGTCGCAACCTCGGAAAGATAAATCCACTCAATGACGCCGATCTTGCGGAGTTCGTGAAGCTGCAAAGGACGTTCGCCAATTCGGTGAAGAGCTGGAGTGTGGATTCCAAGAGTATCGACAGGACGACGTTTGTTCTCTCAACGAGAAATCCGAGCGGCGGCGAAGTGGTGGCGTCCCGTAGTCCGGAGGACATTATCGATGAGATTGCCGCACTAGATATTGAGAGTGCGGAAATACTGAAGGCGATACGAGCGCAGCTATGAAAATCAGGTGGCCAAGCGCAACAATCGGCAGCCTGTGCGACGTGGTGAACGGCGGCACACCCAAGACTGGCGTCGCAAAATACTGGGGCGGCAAGCACCTTTGGATCACTCCAGCCGAAATGGGTAACCGCCCCAGCCCGTATGTAAACGACACAGAACGCAAGATCACTGATCTAGGGCTGCAGGATAGTTCAGCAAAACTCTTACCGCCTGGTTCCGTCATCCTGTCATCACGCGCGCCGATCGGGCATCTGGTAATTAACTCTGCGCCTATGGCGACCAATCAAGGTTGCAAAGGCCTAGTTCCAAACAGCCAACTGAATGCGAAGTTCCTCTACTACTATCTCAGCAGCATCGTTGATCTCCTAAACTCGCTCGGGACAGGTGCAACATTCAAGGAGCTGTCCGGAACCAAGCTTAAAGACGTT
>Ga0207428_10001931_pt1 | contig 21005 bp, 21 predicted proteins | sample RhiMethybrSRZTD1_FD_187600 | JGI IMG/M metagenome (GOLD analysis project Ga0207428, IMG submission 187600) | Populus rhizosphere microbial communities from Tennessee, USA - Rhizosphere MetaG P. TD hybrid SRZTD1 (SPAdes) (version 3) | ecosystem: Host-associated > Plants > Roots > Rhizosphere >...
CAGGCCGAGTGAGTTGACAGTCGACGCGCGGATGGTGATGCGTCGGGCGCGCGCATGACGCACCGCGTTGGTGAGCGCCTCCTGCGCGATACCGATGACCTCACGCTCGACGCCGTCGCCGAACCGCGGCAGCTCGTCGAGCTGCACCTCGATCGGAACATCGGAAGTCTTCTGCGCCAGCTCCGCGACGCGGGTGATCGCCTTCGAGAGATCCTCGTTGTCGCTGACGTTCGGACGCAGCGCGCCAACCGATCGGCGCGCTTCCACCATGTGGGTGCGCGCGAGATCGATCGCGGTGTCGATGCTGCGCGCCACCGCTGGCGGCAGCAGCGCGCCTTCGCGCTGCGCGGCCTGGAGCTGCATCAGGATGGCGCCAAAGCCCTGCGCCAGGTTGTCGTGGATGTCGCGCGCCAGGCGGTTGCGCTCCTCGAGGATCGCCTTGCGGCGTTCCTCGGCGCGCTTCTGCTCGTAGATACGGCTCTTGTGCAGCGCCAGCGCGGCGTGCCGTGCGATCGCCTCGACCAGCGCGATGCGCCACCACGAGCCCTCGGTCGTGTCGGGCACGCAGATCGTGATCCAGCCGAGATTCTTTCCGGCCAGCAGCATCGGGGCCGCGACGGTGGACAGATTGCTGTGCGCGGCGTTGAACTCGCGCACGGCATCCGGAACCCGCGGATCGTCGGGACGATACTCGATCGTCGACACCCAGCCTGGCTTGTACTCGAACAGATGCTGCGCCTGCGCCTCGGCCTTGCGAACCGCGGAATACTCCGCCAGGTTTCTGGTGGTGACGACGGCACCGCCGAAATGCGCCATCCAGAACTCGCAGCACGGCCCGTCGTCGTTGAGCAGCCACACGCCCGCGACCTCGCTCTCGGCCTCTTCGGCCAGCGTCTTGAGCAGGGCGCGGAAGAACCCGTCGAGATTCGGCTCGCGCACGAGCAGATCGAGTGAGTATTTCGTGATCTCGGTCTGAATGTTGGCGAGACACTCGGCGCGGCGGCGCTCCTTCGCCTCACGCGCCAGCGCGACGCGCAAGGCGCCGGCATCGCCCGAGTCGATCACGCGCTGCACGCTCGCCTCGATCGCGCTACCGCATCCGGCGCCCTCCGGCGACGGCGATCCACTGGCGCTCTCGACCCCGACGGCCAACGTCTGTTCGGACATCGCCTGACTCCTCAGATCCGACCCTCATTATCGAACGGGTCTGTCACAAACGCGAAGCGGACGCATGGCCGAGCGGCGCATCGTCCAAAAGTCGTAGATCGCGCTGTGCATCTCGGCACGGATGGAGCTCGGGCTCAAGCGGTAGCCGCGTTTGCGTCCACTGCCCGATTGTGGGCGGGCGCTCGCGAGCGACACACTGCGGTCCATGAGTGCTGCCGTCAATCACAAGTTCCCACGCCTCTCGCGAGGCGCGCGCATCGCGCTGCTCGTGGCACCGATCGCGTTCACGTCCGTCCTCGCTGCGTGCACGAAGACCGCCGCGCAGCAGGGCCCACCCCCACCGCCACAGGTCAGCGTCGCCAACGTCATCGAGCGCGACGTGACCGAGTGGGATGAATTCACTGGACGCCTGCAGGCCGTCGACTCCGTGGAAGTCCGGCCGCGCGTGTCCGGGTACGTCTCCGCTGTGCACTTCACCGAAGGCGCACTGGTCCGCAAGGGCGACGTGCTCTTCCAGATCGATCCGCGTCCGTTCCAGGCGGAAGTCGATCGGTTGCAGGCGGAGCTCGCGCGTGCACGTGCGACCGTGCAACGTGCCAACAGCGAGGCTGAACGCGCCGAGCGGCTTCGCCGCGAGAACGCGATCGCGAACGAAGAGCGCGATCGTCGCGAGTCGTTCGCGCAGGAGTCGGCGGCGCAAGTCGCCGCCGTCGAGGCGGCGCTGCGCGCGTCCGAGCTCAATCTCGAGTTCACGCGTGTGACCTCGCCGATCAACGGCCGCGTCAGTCGCGCCATCGTGACCGAAGGCAACCTGGTGTCCAGCGGTCCCGGCGAGGCCACGCTGCTGACGACGGTCGTGTCACTGGATCCCGTCTACGCGTACTTCGATGCCGACGAGCAGATCTATTTGAGGTACACGACCGGCAGCGGCCGCAGCCGGGGGTCGATCGATCGACGCATCCGGATGGCACTGTCCAACGAGGAGGGCTTTCCTCGTGAAGGACAGCTCGACTTCCTCGACAACCAGCTCGATAGCGGCACCGGCACGATTCGCGGACGAGCCGTGTTCCACAACACCGACGGTCTGCTCACGCCGGGACTGTTCGTACGGCTGCGCCTCGCCGGCGCGGGCAGCTATCACGGACTGCTGATTCAGGACCGCGCGGTCGGAACCGACTTGAGCAAGAAGTTCGTCTACGTCGTCTCGCCGAAGAACGCGATCGAGTATCGGCCGGTGACGCTGGGACCGATCGTCGACGGCTTGCGCGTGGTGCGCAGCGGACTGAAGGCGGGCGAACCGATCGTCGTCAACGGACTGCAGCGCATTCGTCCAGGAATCCAGGTCAAGCCGATCGCTGATGGTCCGGCTCAAGCCGGACCCTACGACAGCAACGCGTCGCACTGAGGACGTCATGAACTTCTCGAAGTTTTTCATCGATCGGCCGATCTTCGCCGCGGTGCTGTCGCTGCTGATCGTCGCCGCGGGCGCGTTGGCGCTCGTCAGGCTGCCAATCAGCGAATACCCGCAGGTGGCACCGCCCACCGTCGTCGTGCGCGCCACCTACCCTGGCGCCAACCCGAAGGTCCTTGCCGAAACAGTGGCGTCGCCGCTGGAGCAGCAGATCAACGGCGTCGAGGACATGCTCTACATGTTCTCGCAGGCGACATCCGACGGCCGGATGACGCTGACAATCACCTTCGGGCTCGGCACCGACCTCGACAACGCGCAGGTGCAGGTGCAGAACCGCGTCGCCCAGGCGCTGCCGCGGTTGCCCGCCGAAGTGCAGCGCATCGGCGTGGTCACCGAGAAGTCGACCCCCGACTTCATCATGGTCGTGCACCTCGTCTCGCCTGACGAGCGCTACGACAACCTGTATCTCGCCAACTACGCCTACTTGCGCGTGAAGGACGAGCTCGCGCGCATTCAGGGCGTGGGCAGCGCGCAGGTGTTCGGCGCCGGCGAGTACAGCATGCGAATCTGGCTCGACCCGGATCGCCTGGCGTCGCGGCAGCTGACGACGACCGATGTCATTCGTGCGATCCGCGAGCAGAACGTGCAGGTCGCGGCCGGGGTGCTCGGGGCACCGCCGGCGCCGGTCGATACGCAGTTCCAGCTGTCGGTCAACGCGCGCGGCCGATTGACCACGGAAGACGAGTTCGCGGACATCGTCGTCCGGGCCACGCCTGAGGGGCAGATCACACGCGTGCGCGATGTCGGTCGGGTCGAGCTCGGCGCCAACCTCTACGCGCTGCGCAGTCTGCTCGACAACAAGCCAGCGGTGGCGATCGGCATCTTCCAGCGGCCCGGCACCAATGCCCTCGACGCCTCCGATCAGGTCCGCCACACGATGGAGCGGCTGAAGCAGTCGTTCCCGCAGGGCGTGGACTACCGCATCGTCTATGACCCGACGATCTTCGTCCGCAACTCCATCGAAGCGGTGGTCGAGACGCTGTTCGAAGCGATTCTGCTGGTCGTCATCGTCGTGATGGTGTTCCTGCAGACGTGGCGCGCCTCGGTCATCCCGCTGGTCGCGGTGCCGGTGTCGCTGATCGGCACGTTCGCGGTCATGCTCGGTTTGGGCTTCTCGCTGAACACGCTGTCGTTGTTCGGTCTCGTGCTCTCGATCGGCATCGTCGTTGACGATGCGATCGTCGTCGTCGAGAACGTGGAGCGGCACATCGAGCGCGGCCTCCCGCCCATTGAGGCCACGCGGCGCGCGATGGAGGAGGTGTCGGGCCCGATCATCGCGATCGCGTTAGTGCTGTGCGCGGTGTTCGTGCCGACGGCGTTCGTCAGCGGACTCTCGGGGCAGTTCTACCGCCAGTTCGCGCTGACGATTGCCATCTCGACGGTCATCTCGGCGATCAACTCGCTGACGTTGAGTCCGGCGCTGGCGTCACGCCTGCTGTTGCCGCGCGGGGCGGAGCGCGACCGGGTGCAGCGGATCGCGGATCGGCTGTTCGGCTGGTTCTTCCGCGGCTTCAACGCGTTCTTCCACCGTGCATCGGGGGCCTACACGAACGGTGTCGGTCGCGTGTTGCGGGTGTCGTTCGTCGCGCTGGCGTTGTATGCGGGGCTGATTGGGCTGACGGCCGCGGGGTTCTCGCGCGTGCCACCCGGATTCGTGCCGACGCAGGACAAGGAGTATCTCGTCGCGTTCGCACAGCTTCCCGACGGCGCAACGCTCGATCGCACCGATGCCGTGATTCGAAAGATGACCGACATCGCGCTGAAAAACCCGGGCGTGCTCAGCTCGGTCGCGTTCCCTGGGTTGTCGATCAACGGGTTCGTCAACTCGCCGAACACCGGCATCGCCTTCGTGGTGCTGAAGCCGTCGCAGGATCGTAAGAGTCCGGAGCTCAGCGCCGGCGCGATCGTGGGCGCGCTGAACCAGCAGTTCTTCGCGCAGATCCCGGAGTCGATCGTCGCGATCTTCCCGCCGCCTCCCGTTCAGGGGCTCGGGACCGTGGGCGGCTTCAAGCTTTACGTCGAGGATCGCGTCGGCGCCGGCTTCGAGGATCTCTACGGCCAGCTGCAGGCGAGCCTGGCGAAGGGACGGGCCGAGCCGTCGCTCGCGGGGCTGTTCTCCAGCTTCCAGGTGAGCGTGCCGCAGATCGACGCCGACGTGGACCGCGAACGCGTCAAGAGCTACGGCGTGTCGCTCACGGACGTGTTCGAGACGCTGCAGGTCTATCTCGGCTCGCTCTACGTCAACGACTTCAACCGCTTCGGCCGCACCTATCAGGTGAACGCCCAGGCGGAGTCGGACTTCCGCCTGCAGCCCGAGCAGATTCGCCGGCTGCAGACGCGCAACGACCGCGGCGCGATGGTGCCGCTCGGATCGCTGGTCACGGTGTCGCGCAGCTACGGACCCGATCAGGTGATGCACTACAACGGCTATCCGGCCGCGGAGATCAACGGCGGTCCGGCGCCCGGCTTCAGCTCCGGTCAAGCGCAAGCGGCGATTGCCGGCGTGCTCGAGCGGCAGCTGCCGGCGGGCATGTCGTTCGAGTGGACCGAGCTCGCCTATCAGGAACTGCTTGCGGGCAACACGATGCTGCTGATCTTCCCGCTGTGCGTGCTGCTGGTCTACATCGTGCTCGCGGCGCTCTATGAGAGCTGGACGCTGCCGCTGACCGTGATCCTGATTGTGCCGATGACGCTGTTCTCCGCGATCGCGGGGGTGTGGCTCACCGGCGGCGACAACAACGTCTTCACGCAGATCAGCTTCCTCGTGCTGGCGGGGCTGGCGTGCAAGAACGCCATCCTGATCGTCGAGTTCGCGAAGGAACGCGAGCAGGAAGGCGTGTCGCACGTCGACGCCGTGCTCGAGGCGTGCCGCATCCGTCTGCGGCCAATTCTGATGACGTCGCTGGCGTTCATCATGGGCGTTCTGCCGCTGGTGTTCTCGTCGGGCGCGGGCTTCGAGATCCGGCAGGCGATGGGCATCGCGGTGTTCGCCGGCATGCTCGGCGTCACGCTGTTCGGCCTGTTCCTCACTCCAGTCTTCTACACGGTCATCGGCCGGCTGACGGATCGCGCGACCGCGCCTGCGCATCGTCCACGGCTGGATATCGCCGCGCCCGCGGAGGGGCATTGATATGGACGCTCGCCGTAGTGTCCGCCTTCAGGCGGACCGTCGTCGTCCGGCTAAAGCCGGACACTACGTAATGATTCTCGTCGCCCTCACCGTGACCGCGTGCGCGGTGCGACCGCCGTACAAAGCGCCGACGATCGCGCCGACGAACATCTCGAGCGCGGACGCATCGCTCGTCGTCCGGCAGCCGTTCGATCCGCGGTGGTGGGGACAGTTCGAAGACCCGGTGCTCGATCGGCTGATGTCGCGCGCCCTCGCGGCGAACCACGACGTGCGCATCGCCGTGGCGCGGTTCGATCAGGCCCGGGCCATCTTCGATGATGTCCAGCTCGATCGGTATCCGACCGCCACGGTCGGCGCGATTGCGGATCGCCGGAGCGAAGCGATTCCGGGCTTCTCCGACCAGCCGCGCACGATCTCCACGTATCGCGCCGGGTTCGACGCGTTCTGGGAGCTCGACGTATTCGGGCGCGTTCGCAACCAGGTTCGCTCTGCCGCGGCGAACGCCGAGAACTACGCCGCCGCGCTCGATGACGTCCGCGTCAGCGTGGTGGCGGAACTGGGGCGCAACTACTTCGAATTGCGCGGGCTGCAGCAGCGGCTGGCGGTGGCCGAGCGGAATCTCTCCAGCCAGCAGGAGACGCTGCGGCTCACACGCGTCCGCGACGACGAGGGCTTTGGCGAGCCGCAGGACGTGGCGAGCGCGGCGGCGCATGCGGCGGCCATCGAGGCCAGCATCCCGCCGATCCGGAACGCCATCGCGCACCGTGAGCATCGGCTCGCGGTGCTGACGGCGACGCGCCCCGGCGAGCTCAACGAGGATCTCTCGCCGCGGCCGTACCCGGTGCTGGCCAAGGCACTGGCGATCGGCGATCCCGACACGCTGCTCCGCCGCCGGCCCGATGTACGCGCGGCTGAGCGCCGTCTCGCCGCGGCGACAGCCAACGAGGCGGTGGCGGCGGCGGACCTCTATCCGCACATCACGCTCAGCGGGTTCCTCGGCCTGGTGGCCGGCCGGGGCAACTTCTTCAACGTCGCGGATACGCGCGCGTGGGCGGTGTCACCGGCCCTGAGCTGGGCGGCGTTCGACATCGGAAGCGCACGGGCGCGGCTCCGCGGCGCCGAGGGCGGCACGCGCGAATCAGTGGCCGCATTCGAGCAAGTCGTGCTGCGCGCGCTCGAAGAAACCGAGAACGCGCTCGTCAACTATCGCGAGGACCAACACCGCCTCGTGAAACTCGCCGAGCAAGCGCGAGAGAGCAGCCGCGCCGCCGCGATCGCTCGCGTGCGCTATCGGGAAGGTGTAGCTGACTTTCTCGCCTTGCTCGACGCGGAACGCACCGAACTGCAGGCCGAGGACGCGGTCGCCGACGCCGAGGCCGGTGTGTTCACCAGCGTCATCGCTGTCTACAAAGCGCTGGGCGGCATCCCGGCCTCTTAACAAGTGGAAAAGTGGACTTTTCCACTTTTCCACGTTTCCACTTTTCCACTTTATACCGGGAGGAATCATGTCTCGTTGGATCACAGCGTTCATCACAGTCGTCGCACTCGGCACGGCAGGTGCCGCGCAGGCGCAGAGTCAGGAATCATCCGCGGGCCCGGGCAGGCTCGAAATCACCATCATCCCAGGTGGAGCGACCTTCTTCACCGAAGGCAAGGACACACAGGGGCCGAGCTTCGGCAACTACGATCTCGGCGCCGGCGTCGGCGTGAACTTCAACCGCTATATCGGTGTCGAGGGCGAGGTCAGCGGACTGATCGGGGTCTCGCAGAGCCTCGATTTCGCCGGCGTGACGTCTGACTTCAAGACGCCTCACTTCCTGAACTACAGCGGCAACGTCGTCGTCTCGGCCGGCCGCAGCTCGGTCGTGCCCTATGCCACCGCCGGCATCGGCGGTCTGAGCATCTTCGAGCGCGCCGACCTGGGCGTCGCCGATACCGACACGTTCTTCACCTCGAACGTCGGCGGCGGCGTGAAGTGGTACGCCGGTCGATGGGGACTGCGTGGCGACTATCGCTTCATCGCCGTGCAGTCGAAGGACGATGCCCCCGCGTTCTTCGGGCAGGAGACGCGATACGGACATCGGGTCTACGGCGGCGTCATTCTCAACGTCGTGCGGTGATCCGTACCGGCTGCAGGAGTTATCTCGTCACGATGTGAACGCCGGGCCTACAGGACAGGCCCGGCCTACACTGTCCCGTTTATAAACGTCTTTCCTACCCCGAAGCGCAGTGTAGGCCGGGCCTGTTCTAAAGGCCCGGCGCACAACCCGACGAAACGGTTTTCCGTCGCTCAGCAGCCGTTCACGAGCGACGCCCGCGAGATTTCCGGCCTCGGGCCATAGCCGTCGCGCGCATCTGCGCGCTCGAGAGCCGGCGCCGGCTGCCGGGCTCTTCTTGCTCTTCGTCGTCCTCGCTACTCGCCGCCTCGAGATTCACGACCGACTCGGCAATCTCGGTCAGCTTGAGGTCGGCCGCCTTCTCCTCCTCCAGGCTCTCTTGGAGCAGCCCGACCACGTCGTCGTGCTCGAGCAGCTTGGCGTGCGCGATTGCGGTGCCGTAGGCAGCGATCTCGTAGTGCTCGACGCGTTGGGCCGACCCGATGATCACCGCGTCACGGAGATCGTCATCGTCGTAGTCCTCGCCGACGTGCTCATCGCCTTCCTCGATGATGCCGCGCATGCCGGCGCAGGGCTTCGCCTTGGCGCGCTCGCCGAGGTGCTCGAACGCCTGCTCCAGCCGCTGCACCTGCTGCTCGGTTTCCTCGAGGTGCTCCTCGAGCGCCGCGCGAAGCTCCGCGTTGGTCGCTTTCTTCGCGAGCTTGGGGATCGCCTTCGTCAGACGCTTCTCGGCGTCGTAGATGTCACGTAGCTCGTCAACGAGCAACACCGTCATCGAATCGATACTTGCCATGATCAGGAGTCTCCTCTTGCGGCCCCGCGCTGCAAACGCAATACCGAACGCGCGACGCTGTTCAGCACTGAGCCGCACGACACGACTGTCGGCACGCGATACGAGTACCGGCGAAAGCTACGCATCGCTTCAACACGCGACGCCGCGCGCTCGATAGAACTCAGGAACTCTGGAACTCTGGAACTCAGGAACTCTGGAACTCAGGAACTTGGGGAACTCTCTGATTACTTCGCGACGTCTACGCCCGTGAGCTTGGCGCGTTCGATGGAGGCTTTGATGAACCCTGAGGTGCGTGCGGTGGCAACGAAGCGTTCGATGATCGGCAGCTTCGCGCGATCTCCCTTGGGAACGACGAAGGCCTGATCGACGGCGAGGAAACTGTCGGGCAGCGCGCGGAGACGCCCCGCGGACGCGGCTTCGGCGTCGAGCGCCCGCTGACGGTTGACTGCGAATGCGTCCACGCCACCGTCGACGAGCAGCTTCTCGACCTCGGTCTGAGCCGGCATCGAGGGGAACAGGCGTATCGTCGCGCGCTTCAGGTGGCTGCTGACGAAGAGCTCCTGCGTCTGCCCCTTGACCGCGGCGACCGTCACGCCGGAACGGTCCACGTCGTCACTGTGTTTGATCGCTGAGTCGGCTCGCACGACGTAGCTGTTGAACATCACGATGAACGGCGCGCCGAACTCCACCTCTCGCGCCCTCGTGGCGTCGTAGGCGAGGAAGCCGATGTCCGCTTTGCCGGCGCTCAGCGCCGCGATGACGCCTGCCGCATCGGGTGCCGGCGTGATCGCGTGTGACACCTTCAGGGTGCGGGCCAACTCTTGCACGAGATCGGGCACCGGGCCGGTTGCCGTGCCGGTCTTCGGGTCCACACGGCCATGCACGGGATTGGTACCGAGATACACCGCGCGCAGAGTCCCGGTGGGAGCCAACACGGCCGCTGGGGTCTGTGCTGTGGGCGACATCGACAATATGGCTGCGGTCACGCCAGCAACGACCGCCGAGCTGAGGACATGGCGACTCATGTTCCCGTCTCTTCCAGGATCTCGCGAACTCTTTTCGCCAGCGTGTCCAAGAGAAATGGCTTCTGCAGGAACGCGCCACCGACGTGCGTGCCGTGGAACGCATCGTCAGTGTAACCGGACACGTAGAGCACTTTCATGGCCGGGTGGCGTTTGGAGACGTACTCATAGAGCTCGCGCCCGCCAATGCCCGGCATCATGACGTCGGTCAGGAGCAGGTCGATCGGCGCATGGTGCGATTCGATCATGCGAATCGCTTCGGCGCCGCTCGACGCGTCCATCACGTTGTAGCCTTTGCGCCGCAGCATCATCGACATCAGTGATCGGACCTCGTCCTGGTCGTCGACCACGACGATCGTCTGCGCGTTTGCCAGCTGCGCGCTGACGGCGATGTCGCGATGCATATCGACGACCCGCGATTCCGACGCTTGCGGCAGCACGATCGTGAACACCGTGCCGCGGCCGACCTCGCTGTCGACGCTGATGTTGCCGCCGTGCTGTCGAACGATTCCGTAGACAGTCGAGAGTCCGAGTCCGGCGTCCGGACCGGCGCTCTTCGTCGTGAAGAACGGCTCGAAGAGATGGGCTTTCGTGCCGGCGTCCATCCCGCATCCGGTATCGCGAACGGTCAGCCGTACTTGTCCGCCCGACGACAATCCTGACAAGTCGCTGCCACGTCCGCCGCGGATCGTGGACGTCTCGACGGTGATCGTGCCGCCATCGGGCTGCATTGCGTCGCGCGCATTGGCGGCCAGGTGCAGCAGCATCTGCTCGAGCTGCGTCTGATCGCCTTCGATGCGCGGGAGCGCCGGATCGAGGACGAGCTGCAGCGCCGAGCGTGGACCGGCCAGCCGCGCCAACAGTGACTGCAATCCGGTGATCACTGCGTTGAGATCGAGAACGCTGCGATCGATCATCTGCTGCCCGCCGATCGCAAGCAGCTGCCGCGTGACCGCCGACCCGCGAAACACCGCGCTGAGGATGTTCTCGAGGTGGGTGCGCGCCGGAGTATCGGGCGCCAGCTCCGCCTGGAGCATCTCGGCGCTGCCGAGGATCAGCGTGAGCAGGTTGTTGAACGCGTGCGCCACGTGGCCGGCGAGACGACCAGTCGCGTCGAGGGTCTGCTCCTGGTTCTTGCGCAGCGCGGCTTCCGCCGTCACGCGTTCGGTCACGTCGATCGCGTGACCGAGAACGTACGGCTCCGCACCCACGTCGGTGTACAACACGTTGCGATACAGCCAGAGCCGCTCACCGCCATCCTTGCGGATGACACGCATCAGGCCGCTGTCGCGGCCGCGATCGCGAATGCGGCGCAGATACTCGTCGAACAGCATGCGGGTGTTCGGCGAGAGAAACTCGCGGAGGTTGTGGCCGACGCCGTCCTGCGGCTCGTAGCCGAGCGAGTCCGCGGCCGCCGGATTCACCGACAGAATCACGCCAGTGAGGTCGTGGGTGCAGATCAGGCCGAGGCTGTTCTCGACGAGGTGGCGATACCGCTTCTCGAGCGGGTCGACGCCTTCGCCGACCGTCAGGTCAGACGAGGTGTTGCGCGCGATGCGATCCTCCAGGCCAGCCAAATCGTTGAGGAACCAGCCCTTGGGATCCGACGGGAGAGACATTGATATTCCGTCCTGAACGAGTGTTCGGGACCTGCTCGGTGCGAACACGGCCGTCGACGCGGAAGAGCAATCCGGCGGAGAAAGAGAAATGGTACCGCAACTTGCATGGCTGAGCTGGTGATTGTGCCACGAATTCTGTGCAACGCGCGATCACCAATATCCGATCATCCGCCCCGCGGACACCGCCGTCAGCCACGACACGAGCGACACGATGCCCGCAATCGCCAGCTGACGCCGTTCGCCGTCGGTCGCTTCCCGAACCGCGCGCGCCTTCCACGCCGGGAGTCGCTCGATGACGGCCACGTTGATCAGCGCGATCGCGATCGCCGGGAATTTGATCAGCAGGAACGGGTTGCCGACGTACTCAGTCGCCTTGGTGGCGAGCAGACCGATGCCGCTGATGACCGCGACGACGAACCCTGCGCGCGCGATCGGAAGCGTCGTGCCGCTGACCGACACCAGCGCCACATCGCGCCAGGCACCGAGCAGACGCAGATCGAGCACGAGGACCGAGCCGAAGAGTGCGCTGACGCCGAGGATGTGCGTGAGGTTGACGAGGCCGTACGTCCACACGCCGGAGTTGCGCATGGCGTGGCCGAGGGAAGAGCCTTCGAGCCAGAGCAGGAAGTCGTACAAGTGGAAAAGTTAAAAGGTGGAAAAGTGGAAAAGTAGAAGTGACGAACTTTTCCACTTCCTACCTTTCCACTTTTCCACTTTCGTCTATCACTTCCGATCCGGGTAGACGTCGAACGTCTTGCCGTTCCAGGTGACGCGCTCGGTCTTGATCTCGAACTTCTTCGGATCGCTGTTCCGGTGGCCGTGCACGGTCACCGTGGCGCCGACGGGTATCACCTTCTCGGTCAGGCCCGCCCGTTCCGTGCGCGCAGGCGGCGCCAGCGTCAGATCCCACACCTTTCCTTCCGCGCGAATCTGCATCGTCGCGTGTGGTCCGGCCAGGTTGACCGCTTTCTCAACGGTACCGGTGAGCTCGAATTCCTGCTCCGAGTTGCCCGCCCACCCGTGATGCGCGCTGAGGGAGGATGAAGAGAGCGCCAGCACGGTCGCAGCAACTACGCCCATCATCGATCGCGAGTGCATCGGCTGCCTCCTGAACTGTGAACCCTGAACCTTGAACCCTGAACCTGAGTTATTTCTTCTGGCTCACCTTCGAGTAGTCGACCAGGGTCTGGTCCTTACAATGGTCCTCCGTAAACGTCTGGTCCGCAACCTCGACTACGTCTCGACCCGTGTACTGCCCCTTCAAGTACACGGGATCCTCAGCCGTGTATTCACGGGTCATCTTCACCGTCTTCGGGTCGAGTGAGAAGCGCTCGACGACGTGGAGCTTGTCGCTGTGGCGGACCGGCGCATTGAGAACACCCGGCAGGAAGCCGACGGTGTCGACGATCAGGACGTCGTTCTCCCAGCGGCCGATCGAGTGGCCGGCGCGTGTCAGCTTGACGTTCGCCGGATGGGTCTTGGCCTTCATGTCGATCGTCCGCTTCAGCCCCATCTGCCCGTACTGAATGACGATGTTGTCTCTGTTCTGCGTGATGCGGTTGACCGGTCCGTCGAACGTCCAGTCGAAAAGGATGCTCGTCGTCTGGCAACTGAAGCGCGGGTTGTCGTTGCGTTGGAACGCCGCGGCTTCTTTCGTGCCCTGCTCGGTGAGCTCGGTGCCGCCGTAGAGGCGCGGACCCGCTGGCGCAGCGCCGCGACCGCGACCGCCACCGCCGGCGCCGCCTCCGCGCCGTTCGCCGGAGTCGAAACTCGGCAAGCTGCTGAGCGGCACGAGCCCGCCGCCGGTACCTTTCGGATTCGCCATGACGACCTGCTCGGGGGCCCAGTCACCGCTGATGTTCGGCTCGCCGCTCGGGCGGCGAGCCTGACGTTTGGTGACGTCTGGTGGCGCCACTTGCCCGCGAACTTCCTTGAGCGCGCCACCCGCCTTCACGTACTGGCCGTAGCGATCCATGTTCGTGCCGTTGGCGAACTTGATTGTCTGCAGATAGCACGATGCGGGATCGGCGCGATCGGGTGACGCGTCGATCGCCACCTTCTCGCCGGACTTGAACATCGCGGGATCCCAGCCCGATCGCCGCAGCGTATGCGCCGACCGCATCTCGCAGCGATGCTTCATGATCTTGCCGTCCGCCTCCTTGGTCTCGAAGTAGAGCCAGGAGTGAGGGTTGATGAACTCGATGCGCGTGAGCGTCGCCTCGGGGAAGCTGACGTTCTTGCCCAACTCGAAGGTGCCGGGCCCATGATGCGCGAGCGCGGGCACCGTCAGCGCCGTGAACACGGTCGCGAGTACAGCGGATCGAATCATGCGTGAGTCCCCCATGAGCCGGAGGCTACCGCCATGCCCGAGTGCCGGTCAAGTTTCCGCAGGGAATAGGCGTACAGAGAGGGGAAAAGTGCTACACCCCTGGTGGTGCGGGCCTGCGTGCTCTGTTCACCATGCGTGTTCGTCGACGGCGCGGGCCGCACGCTCGAACGAACGCCACGGCGAGTAGATCGGCATCGGTCGTCACTTGGCGACAAGGGAGGAGTAATCCGGCGACGCACGCAGTCGGACGTCTTTTCGAGGAGTATCACCGATCGCAAGTCGGCGGCGCGACGGGTCGCAGTCGCGACTGGAGCGACAGCGGTGATCGCGATGGCGGCCCGCGCACCTGGAGTCCCTCCTCCTGCTGCATGCTTACATTAGCCTTCAGAGTGCAAGACGCTTGATTGCGGCAGGCTGCTATGGGCGGCTGATGACGCAGTAGCAATGTTCAACTAGAGTGCCATCAGCTAACCGATGAAGTATGTCCACCATCCTGTTATGACCAAGGAGAAAAGACTGATAAACGCCAGTCGCCTCCGTTATGTTCAGGTCGAAGGTTCCTACCAGGAACGTCCCACCTTGCCCGTCGGGGACAGGTGTAAGATTTTGGCCCGTGAAAACCATCGTCAACGCGCCCCCAGGGAGGTCGTAGGCAACAGGCTTACCCATACCTGGCGCCACGTAAAAGACGCATCTCGCCATCGCGCTCGGCCGCGCTGTCGTCGAAGCGGGCCACTCCGTCCTCTTTGTCAGCGCCACGGCCCTCCTCGCGGCGTTGGCGCGCGCCGAGACCGAGGGCCAGCTCGCGGACCGACTGATGTTTTTCAGCAAGCCGAAGCTCCTGATCATCGACGAGCTCGGGTATCTGCCATTCGAGCGCCGCAGCGCCCACCTCTTCTTTCAGCTGGTGGCCCGGCGCTACGAGCGCGGGAGCCTGCTCATCACCACCAATCAGCTCGTCACGCAGTGGGGAGCAGTCTTTGGCGACGATGTGCCGGCCGCCGCCATTCTCGATCGCCTGCTGCATCACAGCCACACGCTGATGATTCAGGGCGAGAGCTATCGGCTCAAACAAAAACGAAAGGCAGGTCTGCTCGGACGGACGCCGCCATCCGGCGGGTGACAGCAGTCGCGCCTCCAGCAGTCAGCTGAGGGCGTACTCGGTGGGCGCTCGTCGGCCCAGGCCGGCTCGCGCTGACGTTGAAATACGGATCAGGAGGGGATCAGTTTTAGTGTCGTTTGGGGATCAGTTTCTCCTGTCGCTTGACAATTGGTCAGGGAAAACTGCTACACCCCGCGCTCGCGGGCGGCGAGCGATGCGTTTCGGCGTGCGTCCGTGATTGCCGGCCAGAGTGCAAAGAGCGAGTACGCGATCGGCCTAGCAGCCCATGGTGAAACGGCCTACTGCACGTCTGTGCGGCGGGCCGCAGACCTGCAGGAAACGCGGTCGCTACAACCGAAAGCGCTCTGATTTCACGCGCCCTTTGCCGTCCCAAACCTCGAAGAGATAAAGAGTGCCTTGCGCAAGAGAAAAAGTGGGTGCCTGCGGTATCTCGGCAGCAAACGCCTGATGGCCCGCAGTGAACGATGATTGGTTGGACCCAATCTGGAACTTCAGATTCCAGCAGTTATTCCAGCACTCGCTTTGATTCGACAGCGGTTTCACATCCCAGACGACGGCGTTGTCGGCGGTGTTTGTGATTCGAATCCTTGAGATGTCCGGAGCGATCCTGCCAAGCACGTCGATGTGAGCGATGACCTGACCATCGTGCGGTGCCTCGAAGTCGAGGGGCGGCCCTCCAATCACATACCAGAGTGCAACTTGACCCAATGGCACGGCGCGCGGTCCGAGTAGACCGATGGAAACAAGAAGCCCCATGCCGAGCCAGAGCAGCGCTTTTTTCCCGATTGCTGCGGTTGTTGACCCGGGGTTCACGACCGTGGACATAGCGGCCTCCCTCCCAGCATTCAGTGTGGTGCCTGATTGTATCCAAAAAAAAATGCAGCGCCGGATGCGGGATCGACGCCATCAATCGCGCGTACTACACTGTCGCCCAATGGCGATGGGCAAACGAAAGCGGCACGCGAAGCAGGCGTCGATGTGGGTGGCGACCGAGGACCTGCCACGGAGTGCCGCCCATCCGTTCTACGCGCGACTGAATCAGATTCTCGACCAGCACGACTTCGACGAGTTCGTCGAGGGTCTGTGCGAACGGTTCTATGCCGACGAGGGCCGACCGAGCCTGCCGCCGGGCCGCTACTTCCGCTTGCTGCTGATCGGCTATTTCGAAGGCTTGGACGCCGAGCGTGCCATTGCGTGGCGTGCCGCGGATTCGTTTGCGCTGCGCGCGTTTCTCGGGCTGGTGTTGCCCGAGACGCCGCCCGATCACTCGACGATTTCGCGCACGCGTCGCTTGATCGATCTTCGAGGGACCTCACGGCTACCTGGAACTCGTTCGAGGCCGTGGTGTCTAATGCGGGATGCAGATGCGGCGTCTGATTCTGCTGGCAATACTGTGTGCGACTCCGTCAGCGTGGGCGGCCGCTCAGGCCGGGCGTTTCGACGTGGCATCGGTGCGAGCGGGTGGCATACCGGGTTCGTTTCCAAGCGTCAGCATCCTGCCGGGCGGGCGCATCTCGGCGCCGAACGTCACCCTGCGCGAGCTTATTCGCAATGCGTACAGCGTGGACGAGAATCGGATTCTTGGCGGCCCTGAGTGGATCGCCGAGGCTCGCTTCGCGGTCGAGGCGAAGGCCGCGCGCGCGGACGCGACGCCGTCCCAGCTGCAGGCCATGCTGGCGGCTCTGCTCGCCGAGCGCTTCGGCCTGAAAATCCGCCGTGAGCCGCGCGCGCTGCCCGTGTTCCTTCTGACGCTGGCGCGGAGCGATGGCCGCCTCGGCCCCGCGCTCCGTCGCGCCGGCGTCGCATGCGAGTCGATCACGCCACCTCCCGGTGTTCCGCCGCGGCCTCCCTGGGTCGACTCGCTCCCGCGTACCCTCACGTTGGCGAACACGGAGGGACGCTGCCCGACGATGTCCGTTCCGGGTTGGATGGTGGGACGCGCCATCACGATGGCGCAGCTGGCGGCACGGCTCAAACCGTACGCCGGGCGCCCGGTGATCGATCGGACAAACCTCGCCGGTGAATTCGCTTTTGAACTTCGTTATGGACCAGAGCTGCCTCCGATCGTCACCGGCGCTCGTGTTCCGCCAACCTCTGACGGTGAATCGCTCTTCACTGCCGTGCGCGAGCAACTCGGCCTCGCGCTCAAAGCCGCGCGTGGCCCGGTCGACGTCATCGTCATCGACGGCGCCCAACGCCCCACGGAGAACTGAACGATCTCAGCATTGTTGCCAACCACGAGTCGCGAGCGCGGAGCGCTTGCGCATCCTTGACGGGGTTAGCGATTAGGACGGGAAAACTGCTACGCCCGCGCGGCCGTGATGCTGATGCTTTCCGTTGCCATATTCGTGGCGAGTCGCCCGATCGAGCCGGTGCTCGCGCGACTGGTCGGAGGGGCGCCGCAATTCATGGGCGTGCCCGTGCCCATGGTGGTGCTGGGCGTTCTTGTCACTGGGCTGGTGCTGCGCGCCCGGCTCTATATTCCTCTCGGACGCTTCGCGTCACCTCCATCATCAAGCCGCGAGGCATGAACGTGTTCGCTGTTGCCGAAAAGCAAGTTGGGTTTCGCAACATCATGCCCATACTCAATCTCGCGCCCGAACGCCTCAGCACACCCGCTCGCGTTCGCGCCCGCCACACTGCTCGCGAACGCTAGCTTGGCCGATATTCTTTGCGACACTAGTTCGGTGTAATGCTGCGACCCAACACGTGCAGCGTCGATCGAGATAGGCTGGCGAGCTACGCAGGTGGCGGATGAGAAACCGGAAAGCCAAACCCGTTCTTCTTGCCTGCCTCCTCGTCGCCTGCGCTTCTCCTGAACAGCGCAGCGGCGGCGTCGCAGCCCTCCGCCCTTACCTGTCGGAACTCATAGCCGCAACGAACGCCGAGTTCGACGAGAAGGGGGTATTCCTCGGCAGTTCTCCTCATCGAGCGCGAGCAGATGCCCTGTTCGAGCAGGTGCTCGCCACACCTTCCCCGGCGGGAGACCAGTCGGTTGCCTACTTGCTCTTCATCTATACGGGCGAGCACTCCGGCGAGGAGCTTGTGTGTGAGGCCGCGCGGCGGGGCCACCGCATGGTGCCTATCATCGAGGCGTTCTCGAAACAGCTTCCGACCACCGGCCTCGAGCCGTATCCGAAGTTCATCCAAGGGTCTGGACAGCTTCCCCCAGAAGCACTGCGCCTCATCAAAGCGGGAGAGACATGCGGCTTTGAGTAGGCGCGGCGACCACTAGTTAGCCGAACAACACGCTGCGACTCGCGTTCGCTGCTCGGTGATCTCCTACGCCCGCGGGGTTTGCGATCTTGCGATTGCGCCTGAAAAATCGCACTCCCCCGCGCATTTGTCGAAGCGCACGCCAAATCGATCACGTTCGGCGTTAAGCTGCCGCGTAACAAACCGGTAATGCGCCTGTCGGATCCTCACGGCATGACGCACACTCTCGTCACGCCCCTGGTGGCAGCGTTCAGCCTCTGCGCGGCGTCCACGGCGCACGCGCATCACAGTTGGGGAGCCATCTATGACGTGTGTAACTTCACGATCGAGGGGCGGGTCGAATCAATCGAGTGGAAGAACCCGCACACCTGGTTCGTGGTGAAGACAGATGCGGGCACGATGTACCACGTCGAGTGGACCGGGCTCCAGATCCTCGACAGACAGGGCTTTGGGAGGTCGGCGCAGGACGCGGTGACGTACGGCGCACGCGTCGTGGTCACGGGTATGCCGCCCAAAAGCGCAGCGACCATCCGCGCCAACTATCCATCCTTCAAGGATGATCCCGACCCGAAGGTCATCGGTGCAAGGCGGATCCGTCGCGCGGACGCGAGCTTCGACTGGTTCGCCCTCCCCGGCCCACTCGCACCGGAGTGCGCCGGCCGGTAGAGCGTTGACACGCACTTTATTCGCGCGGGCGACTGCAATTGCGCGCGCGAAATCGCACTCCCTTGCGCCCGAAATTGTTCCAGGAATTCGCGATTTGCGCACGCGGGGCGCACGTTAACGGCGACAATGTGCATGCATGCATTGCGAACGGGACCCCATGCAGATGATTCGCGCTCAGGGGTGCGTCCCCATCCTGGATTTCGGCCTATCGGGGGAAGCCCAACGTAATTGGCCCGTGGCCATCGACCATCCATCGACACTGCTCTGACTCGCATCGAAAGGTGATGGTCGGCAGTGATCCCGCAATGGGCCAATCGCAACCACGGGCGCACGTAACCTTCACCTCTCCACGCGGAGCTTCGATGCTGATTTCAAAATCTGCCACACGGGCCTGCGCAGTACCACGGCCAGCCAACCAGCCAGCACCGACCAGAAGCACTGCGATGACGACGATGCGCGCCTCACGGTTCATGCTTCGGCCTCCTTCCTCTCGATCGACTTGATCTTACGCTCACATCGGTTCGCGCCACGAAACTGTGCGCTCCGAACGCATGCGCGTCGCGAACGCCAGCCGAGCGTACGCCGGGGACTCTCATGTTCACGCGCGCACCCCCTGCGGGGCACATTCATGTGCCCGCGTGAATCTCCCAATCACGCCGATTTCGGAACGCTGCTGTATCCAGATGGCGCCGATGCCCACTGGAACATTCGTACGCCGAGGCGAGATCCATCTGCGAACATCACGGGGGATATCTACTGGCGTATCGACGACACTTCTTCATCGTCGATCGCCATCGTCGATCGCTACTTCATCGAAACGCTGGGGTTGCTGCCAGAGGATCCGGACTGGGAATTGATCGGTCGGCTGAGTGCCGGTCTGACGTAGCTCTATAGGCCGCCCAACAAGCGTTTGCAGCCGTCGACGTGCCATTCACGTGCCGTCGCTGCTGAAACGCGGACGTTAGGCATCATTAGGAAACGCCAATGCCAGACCAATCGTTCAGGCCTCATCTCGAGCCAACACAGGAAGCCGGGCGGGAGTTCTTCAGCCGTAGCATTCAGGGACCGGTGGTGATGCTCAATTTGATGCGGTTCCGGAAGATCGCCGATTACTCGGATGCTCCGCATTTGGCTCCAGCCGCCCCAATCAGCGGTGAAGCTGCATACAAGCTGTACATGGATCACACGCTACCTCTTCTCACGAAGTCGGGTGGGGAGGTCCTGTTCTATGGAAGCGGTGGCAAGTATCTGATCGGGCCGAGCGACGAACGGTGGGACGCCGCAATGTTGGTGCGTCAGGCCAGTTTGGCGTCGTTCTTGGCGTTCGCCTCAGATCAGAGCTATCTCCTGGGTATGGGGCATCGCACGGCGGCGTTGGAAGACTCCCGCCTGCTGCCGTTGGTAGAGCAATGATGCCTACCCCGTCAAGTTTCCGCAGGGGTAAGTGATTGGGAGGGGAAAACTGCTACATCCACACGCCCACAATAGGGTCGCTCGCCACTTGGCGACTAGTCGTTAACCACGTTTGAAGAGCGGCCGACCGGACACCGCGAGTACGCGCAGTTCAATCGTGACTTTGCGAACGACGGGCGGGCGGCGAAAGCGGCCGGCAAGTCAGCGGAGCAGGTGGCGAGCGCCTGGAAAATTCCGGCGAAGTACGCAGGCTACGCCACGCCGACTCCGGTGAGGCTGCTGCAGAACGTGCAGGTCGTCTTCGACGAGTTGAAGTAAGACGTTCCGGCTGAAGCCAGACACTACGGACTACCAGTTCGGCCACTTCCACCCGTCCGACAACCGGCGCACCGACTTGAAGTTCAGAATGCGATTCTGCTCGAACTCGCGGTGGGGGTTGCCGGTGATGACAATCCGGTCTCCTGGTTTCAACGTGTCCTGCTGAATGCCCCTTCGCTGCAGGCTCAACGGCGCTTGCCACTCAAAGATGTAGAGGCTGGCATCGTCGGCTTTCACTCTGAGCAGTGAGTGCGGTGCGCGCCACTCGAAGTCGTCGATGACTCCTTCCACTTCGACGAGGCGATCGACGTGATAGGCGGCGTACGAGTGGTGTGCGGAAACAAAGCTGCCCGCAGCCACGGCGGCTATTGCGATGGCAAACAGTACGCGTCTCATGACGGCAGCGTGCCAGAGAGACGTTACCTGCGTGTTACGCAATCTGAGCGGCGGGCGCAATCATCGGCCTGGAGCCATCTCAGATCGAAAGGCCGGGGTCGCCCTCAATGACTTGCTGGCGCAGCAAAGGCCGCTCGCCCGGTTTCCAGAGCGATGCCGTGTGGACGACCCGGTAGCGAAGAGGACCGCCATCGGGACGATCGCTGCGCGTGATCGGGCGTGGAA
>Ga0207428_10001932_pt1 | contig 21004 bp, 23 predicted proteins | sample RhiMethybrSRZTD1_FD_187600 | JGI IMG/M metagenome (GOLD analysis project Ga0207428, IMG submission 187600) | Populus rhizosphere microbial communities from Tennessee, USA - Rhizosphere MetaG P. TD hybrid SRZTD1 (SPAdes) (version 3) | ecosystem: Host-associated > Plants > Roots > Rhizosphere >...
GCACGGAAGACGCTGCAGGGACTCGCGAGGCTGCGGAAACCGGCGAGGCTGCAGAAACCGGCGACGCTGCAGAAACCGAAGACGCTGCGGGGACCGGCGAGGATCCTGCGGGCCGTCCCGGTGCCGGCGACAAAGTGTCCGGCACGGAATGACGCTGCAGCGCCAATCCATCCCCGTCCTTGGCGTGGACGCCACTCCGCTGGATGTGGCCGGACTCACGGAAGTCCTCGACAAGTTCGTGGCTGACGGAACCACGCGGACCGTCGTCGGACATAACCTCCACAGCGTTACCCTCTTCCATTCCGAACCGGAATTCCGGACGCTTTACGAGAACAGCGACGTCGTGCTGATCGACGGCGCGCCCGTTCTGTGGCTCTGGGGGAGGGGACGGAAGCGGTCCGGGCCCGTCATGGACTACCGCCTGGGGTCGACTGACTGGATCCCCGCGCTGGGCCAGGTGAGCGGCCTGCGAAGCATCGCCGTTGTCGGGGCCGGCCCCGTGGCCAACGCCCGGGCCGTGGCCAAGCTGCAGGCTATTGCTCCCGGCGCGTCAGTCTCCGGCATGCCGGGGGAGGGCTGGGACGAGGAAGTCGAAGAAGAAGTCACCGCCTGGCTGGCGAAGCAGCGCCCGCAGCTCGTGCTCATCGGACTGGGCATGCCGTTGCAGGAAAAGGTGCTGCGGCGCCGCCTCGACTCCCTTCCGCCCGCGGTCTACTGCGCTGTTGGAGGTGCCATCGAGCAGATTGCGGGAATCCAGAAGCTGGCGCCGCGCTGGCTTGGCCGCCTCGGCCTGGAATGGGCATGGCGGCTCCTGCTGCACCCGCGGCGCGTGGCCTACCGGGTGTTCGGCGAGCCCTGGGTACTGCTCGGACTCCTGGTCCGGCGCCGGCTACGCGGGCAGCGCTAGCCGCCGGGTCTGCCGGCTGCCTAGTCTGCCGGCGCCGATGCTAGAACTTCTGGTCCTTCAGGGGACCGAATCCCTTGCCGCGGAGTCCTGCCGAGAACGGCCTGAACCAGTCGGCCAGGCCGCGGAAATCGCCGCGGCGCAGGAAGTAGCCGAGGTAGCCGCCGACGTCGGCAACCAGGGATTTCACGCGGAAGTGGCGGCGGATCAGGTAGCCGCGGTTGCGGTAGTAGTAATGGCGCTTGAATGCGGTCTCCGGGACGATAACGTGCCACCGGGCGCCAAAGACGTGCTTGGTTTCGGAGAACGCATGCGGATGGGTGATGGCCGCCGTGGTGACGGTGCCGAACCGGACGCCCGCCTTGCGCAGCCTGATGGTGAAGTCCACCTCGTCCCCGCGGATGAAGAGGCGCATGTCAGGCAGGCCCACCTTGAAGAAGACATCGGAGCGGATCAGCGCGCCGTTGAAGAAGTGGCCGTCATTCGGAAGGAATCCCACCTTCTCGAGTGCGCCCCGGTCGTGCGTCACCTTGCCGTCCAGGCGGAAGAAAAAAGAGAGCCTGTCAGGGTGGCCGGGGGCCACCACGAGCGGAACCACCGCCTCCAGGTCCCGCGCCTCCGCCTCGCGGATCAGGGTGGCGAGGCATTCGGGGTCTGCCGGCTCGGCGTCGTCGTCCATCATCCAGATCCAGTCAGCGCCGCTTGCCACGGCCTTGAGGACGGCCAGGGAAAATCCGCCGGCCCCGCCGAGGTTGGCTTCCGAGCGGATGTAGTCCACATTTTCGTGCTGTCCGGCAACGTCCGCGGCCGGCACGGTCCCGCTGTCAACGAGGCAAATGGACGCCACGGGCGCCGTCTGGCCGTTGATGGCTTTCAGGAGGACGGCGAGCTCACGGGGACGGTCAAACGTCACGGCGGCAACTGCGACCGACACTGGCATTGCGGGTTCCTTTCAGCACAGCCGTCGGCAAGTTTCCCGCCGGCATGAGGCCGTGTGACGCGAAGCCATGGAGCCGTTGGCGTTAGTATCTTGACTAGAGTCCACTGTAATACAGCCCCGTCAGGCACTATGCACTGCCTGTCTGTGCGCATGGCGACGGAGAAGTTTCATTTATTGCACGTCAGATCCACAGCTATTTAGCCCCCACAGCCCCCCACACCCCATCGCGCATCTGCGCCGGCCTGAAACCCGGTGCCATGCCGCTGCACGGCTGGCCGCTCCGCGCGTCTGTGGGTCGCAGGGTGCCCGGGAACAAGGTGCCCGGGAACAGAAGGCCGGGGACCGGAGCGCCACAGGGCAGAACGCCGGCCGGCGGCGGGTCAGCAGAGCGGGTGACGCGCCGTGATCATGTACCTGCTCATGATGCTGACCGCAGCCGTTGTCTCGTATGCGGCAACCTGGGGCGCGCGCCTGGTAGGCAACAGGCTCGAGCTGTTTACCCCCATCCGCAGCCGTGACGTGCATTCGAACCCGGTGTCACGGCTCGGCGGCCTGGGGATCTTCGCCGGAGTGCTGGTAGCACTGGTCGTCGCGAACCAGTCCTTCTTCGTCAAGGACATCTTCCACGCCAATTCAGCCCCCTGGGGCGTGCTGGCGGGGGCAGCGGTCATTGTGCTCGTGGGTGTCGCGGACGATCTCCTGGACCTGCGTTGGTGGGTCAAGCTCATCGGGCAGAGCGTCGCCGGCCTTGTTGTAGCCGTGTGGGGCGTCCGTATGACCATCATCCCCTTCGTTCCCGAGCCCGTCCGCTTCGACTCGGAACCTGTCAGCGTCCTCGTCACCGCCGGCCTGATCGTGACCACGATGAACGCGTTCAACTTCATCGACGGACTGGACGGGCTTGCTGCCGGCGTGGCCATCATCGGCGGCTCGGCCTTCTTCCTGACCGCATACTGGGTGCACCGGAACGCGCCGCTGCTGGACCGCTCAGACCTTGCCACGCTCCTGACCGCGGTGCTCGTGGGCAGCTGCCTGGGGTTCCTGCCGCACAACTGGTTTCCCTCGAAGATCTTCATGGGGGATTCCGGAGCGATGCTGATCGGCCTGCTGATGGCGTCGGCAGGCGTCGTGTCGACGGGCCAAATCAGCTCGGGGCTCTATGACCGCGTGAGCGGTATTCCTACGATCATCCCCATTCTGCTTCCCTTCGCCGTGCTGTTCCTCCCGCTGCTGGACCTCGGCCTTGCGGTGGTCCGGCGCACAGCCGTCGGCCGGTCGCCCTGGTCCGCAGACCGCGGCCACCTGCACCACAAGTTGATGGACATCGGGTACTCCCACCGCACGGCCGTGATGCTGATGTACCTGTGGACCGCAGTGCTGTCGTTCGGCGGACTTGCCTTTGCTGTCTACCCCTGGCAGCTGGTTCTCGCGATTGACATCGCGGCCGCCCTGGTGATGGGGCTCATCACGGCGTGGCCGTATCTCAGCCGCCGGAGCGCGGAAACGCCGCAATAGCCCCGGCTTTCTCGAATATTTCTATCTCGTGTAGAATTCAGGGGCAGGTGATTCCTGCGCCACTCCACCCCCTGGCCCCGAAGATTGGGTTCGCATGACCTCCAACGCCGAGCCCGGACCTGCGTCCGGCAAAGGATCCGTTGGTGTCTCCGGCCCCACCCGCTCGCTGTGGCTGGGCCTTTTGGGAATCAGCTCCGCCGTCTCGGCTGCCGCACTTGTCCTCACGGGCATCGTGGCCGTCGCCCTGAATGGCTGGACCGGACTGCTTTCGAGCAGCTTCGGCGGGCTGCTGGTCATGGCTTTCTTTGCCATCAGCCTCTTGATCGGCCACTTCGTCGGCCGGAACAACCCGTCCGGCGCCATCGGCCTGTTCGTGGCAACCTACTTCGTCAAGGTCATCGGCTTCGCCGTGGTCCTTTTTGCGGTGGGCGCGCCCGAGTGGCTGCACGGGCGCTGGTTCCTCATCGGAGCGGTCGTCGCTGTGGTGACCTGGCAGGCGGCTGAAATCTACGGTTTCAGCAAGGCCCGGCTACAGATCTACAACGACCCCGAACCAAACAAGGGCAACACCGATGTCTAAGCAAAACCACCCCGGCAAAAGCTCCTCCGGCGAACCCGGCAAACGCACCGGTGCCCCGGGTGTCTCAGCCGAAAATGGTGACGGCGGTTACAACGCTGGAATTGCCGTCTTTAGCTACATTATTGGCGGAATCATCGTCTGGAGTTTGATAGGGTGGGGTCTGGATTATCTGTGGGGAACCCGCTGGATTGTGCTCCTAGGCGCTCTGCTTGGAGCTGCGGGAGGGTTCTATCTGTCCCATATGCACGGCCTCACCAGTTTAAGAAATACAACTGGCGGGAACAGTGCAGCCAGCGGCCCGTCTGAGGATGGGAACAGTAATGCCAAATAATTTTACGAGGGGGAGGGCAAGCATGAAGCGCGCCGGAACCCGACCAACGCCCAACGATGGACACTGCAGAGAGGAAACGCGTTGATCGCGCTTGCGCTCCCGGCCCAAAATTCAGGAGAGTTCACTCCTCCTGGAATTGAAGAAATGCACCTGCCGGCAATCCTGCCGTGGGGTGCGGCAGACGGATTCTCCAAGCAGATGCTGCTGGTAATCCTGTCCGTCGTCATTATCGCTACATTCTTTCTGCTAGCTGCGCGGAAGCAGCAGCTGGTTCCTGGCAAGCTGCAGTTCGCGGGTGAGATGGCCTATGGCTTCGTCCGCAACAGTATCGCCAAGGACATCATCGGCGGCAGAGACTTCATGAAGTATGTCCCGCTGCTGTTCAGCCTGTTCTTCTTCATCTTGGTGAACAACATCTACGGCGCGATCCCCGTGATCCAGCTCCCGAGCTTCTCCCACGTTGGCGGAGCGTACGTGCTGGCCGTCATCGTGTACATCACCTGGATCGGCATCGGCATCAAGAAGAACGGCCTGCGGTACTTCAAGCTCGCAACCGTGCCCTCCGGAGTGCCGGTGTACATCCTTCCGATCGTCATCCCGATCGAGATCATCTCCAACTTCCTGGTCCGCCCGGTGACGCACAGCCTCCGTCTGTTTGCCACGATGCTGGCCGGCCACCTGATCGTGATGATCGCCGGTTCAGGAATCGAATACCTCGTCATGCAGGAAAACATTCTGCTCAAGGGCACGTCTGTTCTGGTCCTTGCCGGCGCGATCGCCATGTACATGCTCGAAGCGCTCATCATGGCGCTGCAGGCCTATGTCTTCACCTTGCTGACGGCAATCTATATTGAAGGCGCACTCCACGCCGACAGCCACTAGGCACCCCACAAACTTCCCCTCACGGGGATGAAGCAACCCAAACAACCTGCCACAGAGATGGCATCTTGAAAGGAAGAAAAATGGAAGGCTCCATCAACGGCTCCCTCAACCTCATCGGCTACGGCCTCTCCGCCATCGGCGGTGGTATCGGTGTGGGTCTCGTGTTCGCCGCTTACATCAACGGTGTGGCACGTCAGCCGGAAGCACAGCGCGTTCTGCAGCCGATCGCATTCCTCGGCCTTGCGCTGACTGAAGCCCTCGCCATCCTGGGTCTGGTCTTCGCTTTCGTTCTCAAGTAAACCTTCAGAACCAAGCGAACATTCAGAACCGAGTAGATAAGGACGGGTGAAATATGAATCAGCTGATCATCTCAGCCGCCACCGCCGAGGCGGCTAACCCGCTCGTTCCCAATGTCTGGGAAATGGGCGTCGTCCTCGCCGGCTTTGCTGTCCTCTTTTTCATCGTGGTCAAGTTTGTTGTCCCGATGTTCGAGAAGACGTTCGCAGAGCGTGCCGAGGCCATTGAAGGCGGCATCGCCAAGGCCGAGCAGGCGCAGGCTGAGGCTTCCGCCGCACTCGAAGAGTACAAGCAGCAGCTCACCGAGGCCCGTGCCGAAGCCAACCGCATCCGCGAGGAAGCCCGTGCCGAAGGCGCCCAGATCCTTGCGGAGCTGAAGGAGAAGGCTGCGGCCGAGTCTGCGCGCATCACTGCGCAGGCACACGTGCAGATCGAATCCGAGCGCCAGGCCGCAGTCGTGGCCCTGCGTTCAGAGGTGGGCACCCTTGCCACCACGCTGGCTGGCCGCATCGTTGGCGAGTCCCTTGAGGACGACGCGCGCGCGGCACGTGTTGTTGACCGCTTCCTGGCTGATCTGGAGACCCAGAACGCAGGTGTAGCAAAGTAATGGCAGGTGTATCGAGCGAATCGCTGACCAAAGCGCTGACCGAACTGGAGGCCAAGCTTCCATTTGCATCGCTGCAGTTGGCAAAGGAACTCTTCGGAATCCTGGGAGCGATAGACAGCTCGGCTGGCTTGCGCCGCGCCCTGACTGACTCGTCCCGCAGCGGTGACGAAAAGTCGGCGCTGATCAGGAAACTGTTCGGCGGAAAAGTCTCCGCTGAGGCTGCGGACATCGCGGCCGGGCTGGCCAGCTCACGCTGGGCATCGGCGCGAGACATCGGCGATGCACTCGAGACGCTTGCCGCGACGGTAGTAATTGCCGTCGCAGAAAACAAGTCGGCCGTTTCTGCCTCCGGAATCACGGGGCTGGAAGAACTCGAGAACGATCTGTTCTCCTTCAACCAGGCCGTGGCGTCCAGCCACGAGGTGCAGCGTGCTCTGTCTGAACCGCAGGCCAGCGCCGCAGCAAAGATTGTCCTGGCGGAGAGGCTGGTTCCTGGCGCTAGCGAGGAAGCCAAAGTCCTCATCGGCCAGGCAGTGTCGCAGCCACGCGGCCTCAAGCCCACCAAGCTCGTCGGCCGTTTCGCCGAGCTTGCCGCCAAGCGTCAGCAGCGGTGGATTGCAACGGTCAGTATCACGCGTCCCATCACGGAGACGCAGGCCAGCCGTCTGCAGGTAGGGCTCAACTCCCTCTACGGGCGAGAGCTCAAGATCAACACCACTGTTGATCCGACGCTGATCGGTGGAATCCGCGTACAGGTTGGTGACGAAGTGCTCGATGCTTCCGTCATCACCCGCCTGTTGGAGCTTCGCCGCCAACTGGCCGGCTAGCCGGACAAGCACAACTTAACTGATAGAAACCCCGGTCATCGTGAGCAACGATGATCACGAAAACAGGAGAGCAGGGACTGCAGATGGCCGAATTGACCATCAACGCCGACGACGTCCGTATTGCGTTGAACGAGTTCGCGGCGTCCTACGAACCCGGAAACGCAGAGCGCGTAGAGGTCGGCCGTGTGACCACCGCAGGTGACGGCATCGCCCGTGTTGAGGGCCTTCCCTCGGTCATGGCGAACGAGTTGCTTCGTTTCGAAGACGGCACGCTGGGCCTCGCCCAGAACCTCGACGTCCGCGAGATCGGTGTCATCATCCTCGGTGACTTCACGGGCATCGAAGAAGGCCAGGAAGTGCACCGCACCGGACAGGTTCTGTCCGTGCCGGTCGGCGACGCGTTCCTCGGCCGTGTGGTTGACCCGCTGGGCGTGCCCATCGACGACCTCGGCGAGATCAAGGCCGAGACCACCCGTGCCCTGGAGCTCCAGGCGCCCGGCGTGACCCAGCGTAAGTCTGTGCACGAACCGATGCAGACCGGCCTGAAGGCAATCGACGCCATGATCCCGATCGGCCGTGGCCAGCGCCAGCTGATCATTGGTGACCGCCAGACCGGCAAGTCCGCAATTGCCATTGACACCATCATCAACCAGAAGGCCAACTGGGCTTCCGGTGATGTGAAGAAGCAGGTTCGCTGCGTTTACGTGGCAATCGGCCAGAAGGCGTCGACCATCGCCGCCATCCGCCAGACGCTCGAGGACAACGGCGCGCTGGAATACACCACGATCGTCGCTTCCCCGGCTTCCGACCCGGCCGGCTTCAAGTACCTTGCACCCTACGCAGGTTCGGCCATCGGCCAGCACTGGATGTACGGCGGCAAGCACGTCCTCATCGTGTTCGATGACCTCTCCAAGCAGGCCGAGGCCTACCGTGCAGTGTCCCTGCTGCTCCGCCGTCCGCCGGGACGTGAAGCCTACCCGGGTGACGTGTTCTACTTGCACTCCCGCCTGCTGGAGCGTTGCGCCAAGCTCTCCGACGAGCTCGGCGCCGGCTCGATGACCGGCCTGCCGCTCATCGAAACCAAGGCAAACGACGTCTCCGCCTACATCCCGACCAACGTGATCTCCATTACCGATGGCCAGATCTTCCTGCAGTCGGACCTCTTCAACGCCAACCAGCGTCCTGCTGTTGACGTTGGCGTGTCGGTGTCCCGAGTTGGCGGCGCCGCACAGGTCAAATCGATGAAGAAGGTCTCCGGTACCTTGAAGCTGGACCTTGCACAGTACCGCGACATGCAGGCATTCGCGATGTTCGCGTCGGACCTCGATGCCGCATCCCGCCAGCAGCTGACACGTGGTGCACGCCTGATGGAACTGCTCAAGCAGGGCCAGTACTCGCCGTTCCCGGTCGAGAACCAGGTTGTGTCCATCTGGGCAGGAACGCAGGGCCACCTGGATGATGTTCCGGTTGAGGACATCAGCCGCTTCGAGTCCGAGTTTCTGGAGCACCTGAAGCACAAGTCCTCCATCCTCACCACGCTGGCGCAGACCAACGTTCTGGACGATGACACTGCAGAAGCACTGAAGACCGCGATCGTGGGCTTCAAGAAGGGCTTCTTCGGCGAGGGAGACAACCGTCTGGTAGGTGCCGGCCACGAGGAGCATGATGCTATCTCCGAGGGCCAGGTCGACCAGGAAAAAATCGTCAGGCAGAAGCGCTAGTTTCGCTGGCAGGGACTGCCGGAACCACACAAGGTCCCGGCAGTCCCGGCCATCGGGATCTTAGGAAAGGATAAGTATGGGAGCCCAGATTCGGGTCTACCGCCAGAAGATTGCCTCGACGACGTCGATGCGCAAGATCTTCAAGGCGATGGAACTGATCGCTACCTCGCGCATCGGCAAGGCCCGCGCACGCGTAGCAGCTTCACTGCCTTACGCGAACGCAATTACCCGCGCCGTTTCTGCTGTCGCAAGCCAGAGCGAAATCGATCACCCTTTGACCACCGAGCCGGAGAATATCCGCCGCGCCGCCGTCCTGGTAATCACCTCGGACCGTGGCTTGGCGGGTTCTTACTCCGCGAGCGTGCTGAAGCAGGCGGAAGGCTTGAACGAACTGCTCCGCGCCGAAGGCAAGGAAGTCAAGACGTACCTGGTGGGCCGCAAGGCACAGGCGTACTTCGACTTCCGGGGCCGCCCCTACGGGCGGGTCTGGACCGGCGGCACTGATGCACCGGAGTTTGCCACGGCGCAGGAAATCGGCACGGCATTGCTGGAGGACTTCGCAACGGACTTTGCGGAAGACGGTGTGGATGAAATCCACGTCGTTTACACCCGCTTCAAGTCCATGGTGACTCAGGAACCGACGGTCATCCGTCTTCTTCCGCTCGAAGTTGTGGAAGAGCAGGCCGCTTCCGAATCGGAGCTGCTGCCCTTGTACGAATTCGAACCGGAGCCGGAGCAGGTCCTCGATGCCCTGCTGCCCCGGTACATCGAAGCGCGGATTTTCGCGGCCATGCTGCAGGCAGCGGCTTCCGAGCTCGCATCGCGCCAGCGGGCCATGAAGTCTGCCGGCGACAACGCCACGGACCTCATCAAGAAGTACACGCGTCTGCGCAACACCGCCCGCCAGGCTGAGATTACGCAGGAGCTTTCCGAAATCGTGGCCGGCGCCGACGCTCTCGCGTCGTAGCCGGACGGTTCCGGATCCAGCTTTACCTGCACCAAAAGATAAACTTAACCCCCACGCCATCTACTGAGTGAAGTGAGAGAGATGACTGCCACCGCTACCGAACACGTAGCCGCAACGTCCGGTGCTACCGGCCGTATTGCACGTGTTATTGGCCCGGTTGTCGACGTCGAATTCCCGGCTGACGCAATCCCCTCGATTTACAACGCACTCACCACCGAGATTACTCTCAACGGTGAGACCAAGACCGTCACGTTCGAGGTTGCCCTGCACCTGGGTGACAACCTCATTCGCGCCATCGCCCTGCAGGCTACCGACGGACTCGTCCGCGGTACCAACGTGGTGGACACCGGCTCGCCGATCACCGTTCCCGTCGGCGACGGCGTCAAGGGCCATATCTTCAACGTCCTCGGCAAGCCGCTTGACGTTGCGGAATCTGAAATCCAGGCATCCGACTACTGGCCGATCCACCGCAAGGCACCGTCCTTCGCATCGCTTGAAGGCCAGACGGAAATGCTTGAGACCGGCATCAAGGTCATCGACCTTCTGACGCCCTACATCAAGGGTGGAAAGATTGGCCTGTTCGGCGGCGCCGGTGTCGGCAAGACCGTTCTGATCCAGGAAATGATCACCCGTGTTGCCCGTAACTTCGGTGGCACCTCGGTGTTCGCCGGTGTCGGCGAGCGTACGCGTGAAGGTAACGACCTCTGGGTTGAAATGGAAGAGGCAGGCGTCCTCAAGGACACCGCCCTTGTGTTCGGCCAGATGGACGAGCCGCCGGGAACGCGTCTGCGCGTTGCCTTGTCCGCCCTGACCATGGCGGAGTACTTCCGCGATGTGCAGAAGCAGGACGTGCTGCTGTTCATCGACAACATCTTCCGCTTCACGCAGGCAGGTTCCGAGGTTTCCACCCTCCTCGGCCGCATGCCGTCGGCCGTGGGCTACCAGCCGAACCTTGCAGATGAGATGGGCCTCCTCCAGGAGCGCATCACGTCCACCAAGGGCCACTCCATCACCTCGATGCAGGCCATCTACGTTCCCGCGGATGACTACACCGACCCGGCACCGGCCACCACGTTCGCACACCTCGACGCGACCACGGAACTTTCCCGTGAAATCGCCTCGCGTGGCCTGTACCCGGCCGTGGACCCGCTGACGTCGACGTCCCGAATCCTGGACCCCCAGTACATCGGCAAGGACCACTACAACACGGCAGTCCGTGTGAAGCAGATCCTGCAGAAGAACAAGGAACTCCAGGACATCATCGCCATCCTTGGTGTTGACGAACTGTCCGAAGAAGACAAGATCGTCGTGTCGCGCGCACGCCGCATCCAGCAGTTCCTCTCGCAGAACACGTACACCGCTAAGCAGTTCACCGGCGTCGAAGGTTCAACCGTTTCCATCAAGGACACGATTGAAGGCTTCACCGCCATCTGCGACGGCGACCTCGACCACATTGCAGAGCAGGCGTTCTTCAACGTCGGCGGCCTGGATGACGTGGAGCGCCAGTGGGCCAAGATCCAGGAACAGACCAAGTAATATGGCTGAGCTTGAGGTTGAGATTGTCGCGGCGGACCACTTCGTGTGGTCCGGAGCGGCCAAGATGGTCAAGGCCCGCACCAGCGATGGTGAAATCGGAATCCTGCCCGGCCACTCGCCCGTTCTGGCGATTTTGGCCGAGGGTGAATTGGCAATCGAGCCTGTTTCCGGTGACCGCATTGCTGTAGTTGTTGACGGCGGATTTTTCTCCGTAGACAACAACCGCGTGGTTATTGTTGCTGACAACGCCCAGCTGGGTGACGCGGCCACTGCGGGGATCCGCTAGCACGACCTTGATGGACGTTACTGGTTTTCCGTTCATCGCCATAGCAACCGTGTTCGCGTTGCTGATTTTTACGCTGTGCCTTTTCGGGGTGCGCCGCTTTAACCTGCGGCGCGCCCTGGGCACGGTGGACGCCTCCATTTGCACAGCTGGTAAAAGCTGGCAGATGGGGGTTTGTCGTTATCAGGACAACGAGCTGGAGTGGTTCAAGCTGCTCTCCCTCAGCGTGCGGCCCCGGCACCGCTTCAAGCGAAGCTCCCTTGAGCTCCTTGGGCGCCGGCAGCCCACGGAGGCTGAGCTGGTCAAGGTCCAGCCGGACGTCGTCATCGTCGAACTGCGCTATGAGGGCCAGGACGTCTTCCTGGCGATGAAGTTTGACGCCTACACCGGATTGTCCTCGTGGCTCGAAGCCGGCCCGGTCATCGGTGTCGGCACCTGGCGCTAAACATTCGCGGCCGTACCTGCCGCATGCAGTAAATGTTTCAGGCCCCGAAAATAGCTATGACACATAAAAAATGATCCCCGGCACGAATGCCGAGGATCATTTCTTTTCAAGGGCTATTTCCCGTCAGGGAAGTCCTCGATAAATTAGACCAGCGTAACGCCGGTGGCCTGGGGGCCCTTGGCGCCCTGACCGATTTCGAACTGAACGCGCTGGTTCTCGTCGAGGGTCTTGAAGCCACCCGTCTGGATCTCGGAGTAGTGAACGAAGACATCGCCATCGGAGTCGTCCGGGGTGATGAAGCCGAAGCCCTTTTCAGCGTTGAACCACTTGACGGTTCCCTGTGCCATTTATTTCTCCTCATTATGGAACTAAATTAAGGCCGGCACACTTCGTACCGGTCTTGGTCACTCCGCGAGAAGAATCCTGGCCTGCAGCCCCGGTCAGACCGGGGTTGCGTTGCAGGAGCTTCGCGCTCGCAACATGTCTTGCGAGCATGAAAAACACCTACACAAAGACTGGTACCAGAATTTCATGACAGCAGGGTCTGGTCAACGGGCAAAACGCGGAATCGCATAAATTTTGGGCAAATCCAAAGTAAACGGGTGATCACGGACGCATTGCCGTGTGCCCGGGTGCCTCAGAAGAGCCGGGACTCGATGTCGTCCACTCCACGCATGGCGTCGTAGTCCAGCGTGATGCAGTCGATCCCGCGGTCCGTCGCGAGCACGCGGGCCTGCGGCTTGATCTGCTGCGCGGCGAAGATGCCGCGGACGGGTGCCAGCAGCGGATCCCTGTTCAGCAGCTCCAGGTACCTCGTCAGCTGCTCCACGCCGTCGATGTCGCCGCGGCGTTTGAGTTCGATGGCCACGGTGGAGCCGTCCGCGTCCCTGGCCAGGATGTCCACAGGGCCGATGGCGGTGAAGTATTCCCGGCGGATCAGGGAGAACCCGGTGCCGAGCGTTTCAATCTGCTCGGCCAGGAGGCGCTGCAGGTCCGCCTCCACGCCGTCTTTGATCAGGCCGGGATCCAGGCCCAGTTCATGCGACGTGTCATGCAGCTGTTCGTGGATGTTGATGATGAGCCTGTCGTCCGTCTTGGCGGACTGGACGGTCCACTGCTCGATGACGCCGACTTCAACGTCGGTGTCATCCGGCGAGGACACCCGCAGCGTGGCGGGAGGGCTCATCCAGTTCAGCGGCTTGTAGGAGCCGCCGTCGGAGTGGACCAGCACAGACCCATCGGCCTTCACCAGCAGGAGCCTGGTGGCGAGGGGGAGATGGGCTTTGAGCCGGCCAACATAATCAACGGAACAACGGGCTATGACTAGACGCACGCCGTACACACTACCGCGTCGGCAGCAGGCGCCGCGCACCGGGCGGCGGGCATAACGCGGGACGCGCCGGACCAGGCGCGGCAACGGAGCCGTTCCCGCTGGGGCAGAATGGATGCATGCCCCGCTCGAACCGCCCCCGCCGTGCAAAGACGGGGCGTGCAACCCCTGGCAACGCTTCAGGCGGAGGAAAGCACGGCTCAGGGCCGGCCCCGGAGCTTGACCTGGAGCGGGCCCGGGCCGGGATTGCCCGCCGCGAGAGCGCCCCCGACGGCGAGTGGATGGTGCGCACCATGACCGCGCGCAAGGCGGAGAAGGCCTACATTTGCCCCGGCTGTTCCACCGCCGTGCTGCCGGGAATTGCCCACTTGGTGGTGTGGGCCGACGACCATCTCTTCGGCGCGGCCGCCGGGCTGTCGGAGCGCCGGCACTGGCACACGAACTGCTGGACGTCGCGAAATTTCCGGTACCGCTGACAGCGACCGGCGGCCGGCCGCGCCATCCTGCGGGGACGGAACGCGGGAACGGAAGGCGGCCGGCGCGGAAGATAAGCTGATAGGCATGACTTTTGACCCGACGTCGTACGTGTTCAGCCAGCCGTCCGAAACGACCGCGATCCGCGCGTCCACGGTCCTGCCGGCCCGCCGCGAAAACATTGAGATCCGCACCGAGGACGGCCGCACGCTCGTGGGCGAGCTGGCCCTGCCGGAGTCCGGTCCGGTCACGGCGACGCTGATAACGCTGCATCCGTTGCCGACGCACGGCGGCTTCATGGATTCGCACGTCTACCGCAAGGCCTCGTACCGGCTGCCGGCGCTGGCCGGGGTGGCCGTGCTGCGGTTCAACACGAGGGGAACGTCCTCGCCGCGCGGAACCAGCGACGGCGAGTTCGAAGAGGGCATCGGCGAGCGGTATGACGTCGAGGCGGCCGTGCGGTTCGCCGTCGAGCGGGGGCTGCCCAACCGCTGGCTCGTTGGCTGGTCGTTCGGAACCGAGCTGGCGCTGATGTACGGCGCGGTGGAGCCGGTGGCATCGCAGGTCGAAGGTGCCGTGCTGCTGTCGCCGCCGCTGCACCGCGCCACCGACGCCCACCTGCAGCTGTGGGCGGCCGCGGGCAAGCCGCTGACCGTCCTGGTGCCGGAGCACGACGACTATCTCCGCCCTGCCGAGGCTGCCAGGCGCTTCAGCCTGGTTCCCCAGGCACGCGTGTTGGGGGTCGACGGCGCCAAGCACCTCTGGGTGGGGGAGAAGCATGCTGCGCGGGTACTGAACGAAATCGTGGACGACGTCACGAGCAACGGTTCAGGCGCCGCCGGGCTGCCGCAGGAGTGGGAAGGGCCGGTGGCCACGGCCACCGTGTAGGAGAGGCGCGTGCCGTTCCTGCAGCTTTCCCTCTAGTGCTTGTCCTGGCGGACTATGTAGATTTCCTTGACCAGGAGCAGGATGGCGGCCGCGGTGGGGATGGCGATCAGCGCTCCCAGCACTCCGAGGAGGCTGCCGCCGGCGATCACCGAAATGACCGCCACGGCACCGGGGACGGCCACCGCCTTTTGCATGATCCGGGGCGAGATGAAGTACGCCTCGAACTGGAGGTAGGCGAAGTAGCAGATGGCGTACGCGACGGCCGGCTGCCAGCCCAGGGTCAGGGTAATCAGGATGACCACCACGCCGGCGATCATTCCGCCCACCAGTGGGATGAACGCGAGCAGCGCCACCACGAAGGCAAGAAGCACGGCAAACGGCACGCCGATGATGGACATCACGATGAAGGCGAACGTGGCGTTCAGCAGCGCCACGGCCGCCTGTCCGATCACGTAGTTGCCGACTGAACGGGTGATTGCCTCGGACAGCGCCTCCACCCGGGGCCGCCTGGACCGCGGCGCGAGCCGGTATCCCCACTTTTTCATGGCAGGCAGGGCGGCGAGGAAGTACAGGCTCAGCACCAGCACGATCAGCGTCCCGAAGAGGCCGTTCGCAACGGTGGAACCGAAACCCACCACGCCGCCGAAGATTCCGCCCATGGCCTCGGGGTTCTTGACGAACTTGTCCAGTTCTTCGGTGATGCGGTCGCGAACCCCGAACTGGTTGTCCAGGGACCTGAAGAACTCCGAGTCGATGAAGTCGCGGACCCAAACCGGCGCCTGCTGGACGAGTTCCGTCACCTGCTCAACGATCGTGGGAATGAGCGTGGCGAAGAAGCCCACCACCGCGATGATCAGGACCGATACGGACAACAGGATGCCGGCGGGCCGGGGGATCTTGCGGGTTTCGAGCCAGCGGACCACCGGGTCAAGACCAAGGGCAATGAAAAGCGCCGCCACAATCCACAGGAGAAGCTGGGTGGTGTTGGAGCCGATCCAGTAGACCAGGAGGGCAAGGCCGACGCCGACGGTGCCCATGAAGCCGACATACAGGGGATGCTGCGCAGAAATGCGGGGGCCGGGGGCGCCGAAGCGGGCCGTGTCACCGGCCGCGGCCGCGGGTTCGACGTTGTCCAGTTCCTCGGGGGGCATCTCGAACCGGAGCCGCGGCTGCGCTCCGGGGATGGGCTGGCGGAGCCGGCGCAGCACGGCGACGAGCGCAGCAGGGCGGGCCCGGGCTGCGGGCACCTTCGCCTGCGGTGCCGACGGATTCTCGGGGGAGCCGGCGTCGGGCAGGTTTTGCGGGCCGTGGGTGGACGGATCCGTCTGTTCAGTCACTGCTTTTGATGCCTTTTCCGTCCATGGCGCCGCGGCTGCGGGCCGGATGTGATGATCATCGCAAACACTATCAGCAGCCTTGTCAATAGACGGATGGGAGCCGGTCCAGGGGGTGGCCGGAGGCTGCTGCGGAGGGCCGAACTGACTGATTGGTAACAAAACGGTTACTATTGAAAGCAAACCCCCCGCTGATGATAGGTATACCTTTGCGTTTCAAGACTGCAGTTGCACTTGTGCTGCTCGGCCTCCTGACACTGCTGGCCGGAATCGGGCAGAAGACGATCTGGGCCCCGGCCGAGACCGTCACGGCCACGGCTCCCGCTGACTCGAAAGCCGCGCCGCTGACCGTTATCGACCACAAACTTCGCACCGTCGAAGGGGGCACGGTCACCATCAAGGTCAAGGGTGAGGGCAGTTTCCTGCTGGCCGCCGGCCGCCCGGACGACGTCGACGCGTGGGTGGGCAAGACCGCCCACAACACGGTCACCGGAGTCTCGGAAGACAAGAAGGCACTGCAGGTGGAACGCACCGACGGTGAGGCCACGGCGCCCACTCCGGCAGGATCGGACCTCTGGGTGTCCACGGAAACCGCCAGCGGCGAGCTGGAGTACACGTGGTCTGCGCCGGCGGACGGTGACTGGTCGCTGCTGCTGGCCAGCGACGGCACCAAGCCGGCGCCGTCGTCGATCTCCATGACATTCCCCAATGACACCTCGACGCCGTGGGCTGTGCCGCTCATGGTCCTCGGCGGGCTCCTGATGATTGCCGGCGCCGCGCTGCTCGTCCTCAAGCCCAAGGGCGGAACGCCCGGGCCGGGCGGTTCCATCGTCAGCCTGGGAAGCCAGTTTGCCAAGCGCGCCCGGGCCAAGGCCGCCGCGAGGGCATCCGCCAAGGCCGGCACCGGGTCCGGCGCCCGGCTCAGCATTCTGGTGGCGGCGCTCACGGCCGCGGTCCTCGCCGGTACCGGCGTGGCGGCCCAGGCCAGCCAGACGCCGCAGCCGGCCGCCACGGGCTCTTCCTCCAGCGCGGCTCCTTCCGGTTCGGCGGCCGCCGGTGATTCGCCTGTGCTCCTTGACGCCCAGTTCCGCCGCATCCTGGAACAGGTTGCAAGCGCCACCGACGCCGGCGATGCCGCCAAGGATGCCAAGAAGCTTGCGGCCCGCGTCGCCGGAACGGAGCTCGAAGTCCGGACGCAGAACTACAAGATCCGCTCCCGGGTGGCTTCCTACGATGCGCGCATGCCCGTGCGCTCCACCAAGCTCCTGACCACTGTCGTGACGAGCAAGCGCGCCTGGCCGCGGTCCGTCATGGCCGTCACGCAGGGCGAAGGCAACGTGGTGCCGCAGCTCCTCACCCTCGTGCAGAACTCCCCGCGCGAAAACTACAAGCTCGTGGGCACCACTCCGCTGCAGCCGGGCACCACCTTCCCGTCGATCGAACGCAACGGCACCGAGACCCTGGCCAAGGACGACAAGTCAGGGCTGCTGTACAGCGGGGAGGAAGCCCTCGCAGGGCTGGCGGACCGCCTGACCAAGGCCAACTCCACTTTCAAGGACAAGCTCGTCGAAGGGGAGTCCTCGCCGTACATCGCGGACACGCTGTCGTACCAGTCTGACGTGGTGAAGGAAGGCGTGAACGGCAAGTTCGCCTTTAGCCACAAGGTGGTGCCCGGGAGCACGGTGGTCTTCCGGACGGCGGACGGCGGCGCACTGGTTCTTGGCCGGCTCACGTTCAACTTCGACGGCACCCCCAAGTCCGAAGGTGACAAGCTCTCCATCGGAAGCGACGCGGCGGTCCTTGCCGGCGGCAAGGAAACCACCAGCGGAATGGTGCTGGACTTCGCGGAGTCCATGGCCGTCTACGTTCCGCCGACCGGGTCCAAGGACCCGATGAAGCTCGTGGCTGCCACGCGGGGACTCGTCGGAGCCAAATTCAAGTAGATCCAACCTCAGGTAAACCGGGCGCCAAGCAGGCCCGGGCAGGAGGCCCCGGCCCGGTGATCCGGCCCGGGGCCTCCTGCGTCCGCGGTGCTTCGCGGACGCAGGAGTGGCTAGAGTGGGAGCTATGAGTTCGCCAGCATCCCGTCCTGTCCCTCCAGCCGCCGCCAGCCAGCTCAACCTCCGCGGCGCCGTCGATCTTTCCTCGCTCAAGCAGCGGCCCGCACCGCCGGCGGCCGCGCCCGGAAGCGGCAACGCTCCGGCAGGCACTCCCGCGTCCGGACAGCCAGGCGCCGAGGGGCCGGCGCTCCGCGTAGAGGTCACGGAAGGAAACTTCCAGGACCTCATTGAATTGTCGGCGCAGGTGCCGGTCGTGTTCGCCCTTTGGGCGGCGTATTCGCCGGAATCCGCCGGCGTTCTGGACGCGCTGGAGCGGATCGTCCAGAGCTATGCCGGACGGCTGGTCCTTGGCGCCGCCGACATCGACGCGTTCCCCCAGCTGGCCCAGGCCTTCCAGGTGCAGGCCGTGCCCACCGCCGTGGCGGTGCTCAAGGGCCAGCCCGTGCCCCTGTTCCAAGGCGGAGCGGACGAAGAGCAGATCCGCGCCCTCCTCGACGAACTGCTCAAGGTGGCCGCCGCAAACGGCGTGTCCGGCAATGTGGGAGGCGGGACGCCGGGCGAACCTGCCCCCGCTCCCTTGCCGCCGCTGCACCAGAAGGCATTCGACGCCATTGAGGCCGGGGATTTCGCCGCTGCCGCCGCGGCCTACCGCCAGGCCCTCACCGAGATGCCCGCAGACGCCGAAGCGAAGGCCGGCCTTGCGCAGGTTGAGCTCATGGACCGCCTCCAGAAGCTGTCCGGACCCGACGGCGAGGCACTCCGCCAGCTCGCGGCGGACGAACCTGACAACATTGCGGCCCAGCTTGGCGTCGCCGACCTGGACATCGCCGGCGGCCATGTGGAGGATGCCCTGAGCCGGGTAGTCGGCTTCATCGGCAGGAATTTCGGTCCCGAGCGCGAGACCGCGCGGATCCGCCTGCTGGAGCTCTTCGACGTCGTCGGGGCAACCGACGAACGCGTCGCGAAGGCCCGCCAGGCCCTGGCACGGGTGCTGTTCTAGTGGCAACACCCGCGCTGTTCAGGCCCCTGGCCCTGCGGTCACTGGAACTGCAGCACCGCGGCTGGGTCTCACCCATGTGCCAGTACAGCTGCGACCCTGCCGCCGCGCCCGGAGTGCCAAACGACTGGCACCTCATGCACCTGGGCTCGTTTGCCGCCGGCGGAGCCGCGCTCATCCTGACGGAAGCCGCGGCCGTCAACGCCGCCGGGCGCATCAGCCCGCGCGACGCCGGCCTCTACAACGACGAACAGGCAGCGGGCTGGGAACGCATCGTCAGCTTCGTGCACCGCCACGGCGTGGCGGACACCAAGATCGGGGCCCAGCTCGCCCACGCGGGGCGCAAGGCGTCCACCTACTGGCCGTTCTCCGGTGACAAAGGCTCCGTGCCCGCTTCCGACGGCGGCTGGGGCACCGTGGGGCCCGGCACCGCCGCCTTTGACGGCTATGCGCCGCCGGCGGCCATGACCGAGGAGGACATCCAGGGCGTCATCGCGGACTTTGCGGCCTCCGCCGCGAGGGCCGTGGACGCAGGATTCGACACCATTGAAGTGCACGGAGCGCACGGTTACCTCCTGCACCAGTTCCAAAGCCCGCTTGTCAACGACCGCACCGATGCCTGGGGCGGGGACGCCGACGGGCGGAACAGGCTGACGCTGGCTGTTGTCGACGCCATCCGGAACGTGATCCCCGATTCCATGCCGCTGCTGCTGAGGATCTCCGCCACCGACTGGGCCGACGGCGGAATCGGCATCGAGGACTCGGTAAACCTGGCGTCGCGGGCCGCCGAACACGGCGTCGACCTCATCGACGTTTCGAGCGGCGGAGCCGTGGCACACCAGCGGATCCAGCCCGGCCCGGGGTACCAGACGGGATTCGCCGCCCGCATCCGGCGCGAAACGGGCATCGCCACGGGCACCGTCGGGTTGCTGACATCGCCCGGCCAGGCCGAGCACGTGGTGGCCACCGGCCAGGCCGACGGCGTGTTCATCGCCCGGGCCGCTCTCCGGGATCCGCACTGGTGGCTCCGGGCGGCGTTCGAGCTGGGCCATGACCTGCGGTGGGCTCCCCAGTACGAGCGGGCAGTTCCGCGCCACGCCTTCTGAGCGCGCGGTCATCCGGCTTCTCCTCCTTCCGGAGGATCCCCATTGGAGGGTGCGCGGCTTAGGGTAAGTTCATGACCCTTCCCGTTACAGCCCTGTCGATCCGGGGCCTCGCCAAGCGCTTCGGCAGCAAGATCGCCGTTGACGGAATCAGCCTGGAAGTTCCGGCAGGTTCGTTCTTCGGCATCGTCGGTCCCAACGGTGCCGGCAAGACCACCACGCTGTCCATGGCCACCGGGCTCCTCCGGCCGGATTTCGGCACGGCGGTGGTGCATGGCGTGGACGTCTGGGCCCGGCCGCTGGAGGCCAAAAAGCTGATGGGGATCCTGCCCGACGGCGTGCGCCTCTTCGACAGGCTCAGCGGTGAACAACTTGTCACCTATGCCGGCCTGCTCCGCGGCATGGACAAGGACGTGGTCGCCTCCCGGGTGGGGGAACTGCTGGCCGCGCTTGACCTCAGCCAGGACGCCGGCACGCTGGTGGTGGACTATTCCGCCGGCATGACGAAGAAAATCGCACTGGCGTCCGCGCTGATCCATGCCCCGAAAGTCCTGGTCCTGGATGAGCCCTTCGAATCCGTGGATCCCGTCTCCGCCGCCAACATCCGGGACATCCTGGACAGATACGTGGCCACCGGCGGCACGGTGATCGTGTCGAGCCATGTCATGGACCTGGTGCAGCGGATGTGCGATCACGTGGCGGTGGTTGCGGCCGGACGGCTCCTCGCTGCCGGGACGGTGGACCAGGTCCGTGCCGGCGCGAGCCTGGAGGAGCGCTTCGTTGAGCTCGTGGGCGGCCGCAGCCAGACAGAGGGGCTGGAATGGTTGCGCACCTTCTAAAGCTGAAGCTGGCGCTCCTGAGGAACGGCCTGCGCCGGAGTCCCTGGCAGCTGGTGGGCCTGGCAATCGGCGGGCTCTATGCGCTGGGCATCGTCGGCGTGTTAGTCACCGCGTTGCTCTTACTCCGGCAGCAGGACGCCGGCC
>Ga0207428_10001935_pt1 | contig 20989 bp, 19 predicted proteins | sample RhiMethybrSRZTD1_FD_187600 | JGI IMG/M metagenome (GOLD analysis project Ga0207428, IMG submission 187600) | Populus rhizosphere microbial communities from Tennessee, USA - Rhizosphere MetaG P. TD hybrid SRZTD1 (SPAdes) (version 3) | ecosystem: Host-associated > Plants > Roots > Rhizosphere >...
ACCACCCGTTGCTGGCGATCGCATTCAACTCTGACATCGCGGACGCGGTCCAACAGCAACAGGGAATCTTGACACCGGGTAGCCCGTCGCAAACGGCGTTGCTCAACGCCGTGCAGGTGTTCCAGGGCACGGTGTGTCCTCCGGGTGGACCAGTGACGCCAATCTGTCCCGCGGGCGTTGTGACCCCGGGCGTCGCGGCCGGCGCGCAATACCAGTTCGGCCGGCAGAGATTCAACGATCAAACCTTCCCCGGTTTTGGTCCAGTACTTCCCTTCACACTCCACGTGCAGAAGGACTTTGAGTACGCATACGCGGACCAGGGAAACTTCACGATCGAGCGCCAGCTCACCAATGACATGACAGTCTCGGGTAGTTATATCTTCGTTGGCGCTCATCACTTGCCGCACCCGCTCGATATCAACGCTCCCAGAACGGATCTTCAGATTCAAAACTTCTTCCGTCTGGCAGGACGCAATCCGGCAAACACAACGGAAGCGGTCGCCTTCTCGATTCCGACTTCCGGTGCTCCCTGTCCGTTTGGCATACCGCTTCAGTGCTTCACGCTGACGACGCCAACTGGCGCGCCCGCGTTCCCGAATGCCGGCCAGACATTCGCGATCATCGTGCCGGGAATGATTACGGCTCCGATAACGAATCTCGGCAGTCGCGTCGTCAATGCAGGCATCGCAAACTTCTTCCGTCCCAGTGCGCCAAACTATTTCCTGGCCCAGGCTCTCTCTGGTGGTCTGGTAACGCCGGCGGTCTTGAATGGCGCTCTCGTTGGTTCATTGCGAACGCCGGGAACGGTTTCACCATTCGGCTCAATCAATGCGCAGACCTCAGACGGCGATTCCCTCTACAACGCGTTGAATGTGGATGTGAAGAAACGATTCTCACACAACTTCCAGTTCCTCGCTTCGTACACGTGGTCACATTCGATCGACGATTCGTCTGACCTGCAAACGCTTTTGTTGCCGCAGGACAATCGAAACTTCGCCGCCGAGCGTGCGGATTCGCTGTTCGACCAGCGCCACCGTTTTGTATTCAGTGGCTTGATCTCTTCGCCGGGTGCCTGGGTTAAAGAAGGTGGCTGGCGTCGGGCGCTATCAAACTTTACGCTCGCGCCGCTTTTTGAAATCTCGTCTGGACGTCCATTTAATATCCTGAGCAATCAGGATACGAACAACGACCAGTCGAATCAGACAGATCGACCTACGGTCCTTGCTGACGGAACGCTCTGCGTTGCCGGCACGGCGGGTTGTGCGCCGTTGATTACCAACGGCCAATTTACCAGCGGCAGTCTCGGGCGCAACTTCGGTCTTACGCATCGTTACCTGTCTCTGGATATGCGTCTGACGAAGACGGTTCCGTTCGGCGAGCGCGTCAGGTTGGACTTGATCGCGGAAGGCTTCAATCTCTTTAACCGGTTCAACGAAGCCGCCGCATCGCCGTTTATCGACGATGTCCGGTTGTTCAATGAGCGGGCTAGTAACGGACGGTTCTATAGCCGCCCCACCGCAAGCTTCGACCCGCGCCAGTTCCAGTTTGGTTTGAAACTGAACTTCTAGCGAATTAGCCACAGATTTCACGGATAAATACGGATATTTTTTATCCGTGTCATCTGTGGCTTAACACAACCGAAATCCTCCTGCCCGCATCCGAAGGGATTGGTCGACGAGATCCTGTTCGTTCTGAGCTTTTAACCTAATCCCTCTCCCGCTACAATCATGGGCATTATGTGTAGACCTACGCTTGTTCAACGTTTTATCAGCGTCGGCGCAATCTTCTTGCTGGCAGTGGCAGCGATCCAGGCCCAAACAACCCGGCCCAGACGCACTAACAAGCAGACGCAAGCGACGACCAGGACACCCGCGGATGATCCCCTCCTGCGACCAGAGCCGACACCGTCTCCGACGCGCCGAACCAGTTCCAACGACTCTTTGCTCGATGTTCAGCCGGTTAAGCCGGTCGCGAATACCGTGGCTCCGGCGGATACGAAGCACGCCTACCTGATGCTTGAAACAAAACAGTTTGCGGCAGCAGCAAAAGAAGCAAAGGAACTGACGCAGTCACATCCCAACGATCCGGAAGCATGGAAAATCGCGGGATTTGCGGAGCTGAATCTGAAGCAGTACACGGAAGCGGTAAACGATCTGGAAAAAGCAGTCGACCTTCAGCGTAAAGCGAAGCAGGACGATCCGAACACAGAGAGCGCGCTCGGACAGGCTTACGTGCTGTCGGAGAAGTATCAGGAAGCGTTGCCGCTGTTGACGGCGGCGATCAGTCGCGAGCCTAACAAGCCCGACGCAGTCATGATTTACTACCGCGGAATCTCGGAGTACAAGACCGGGAAAACTGCCGAAGCGGAGAAGAGTTTCAATCAGGTCATCAAACTCAATCCCAAAGACTCATTGTCGTTGTTCTATCTCGCGCAGATCGCTCTTGGCAAGAACGACCTTGATGGCGCAATCGCAAACTTGAATCGAGTTACTGTCAATGACGCTCGAATGGTGGGTGCGTGGACGCTCCTGACTTCCGCTTATCTGCGTCGTGCTGCATCAAGTACCGACCAGGCTAAAGCCGATGCCGATTACCTCAGCGCAGTGCGTGCCGGCGAAGGATTGATAAAACTGCGAACTGATGCTGAAGCAGTCACGCTCTTCGGACAGGCTCTGATCGGTTCCAAGCAATATGCGCGCGCCGCAAGTGCACTCGAGCGCGCCACAACGGCACCGGATGCGACCGGTGTTACGTTTTACTTGTTGGGCGTGGCCCACTCGCGTGCGACGAACTTCCCGAAAGCGATTGCGGCCCTCGAAACTGCCGCCAAGAAAACTCCTGACGACGTGAATGTCTATCGTGAGCTTGGTTACGCATTTGAAGTGACGAAGCAATATGCGAAAGCAATGGGTGCGTATCAGAAAGGTTTGGCTTTAGCCCCCAACGATCCTGATTTCAAAGAAGCGATCGAACGCGTGAAGCCGTTCGCGAAGTAGGCCGCTAAAAGGCACAAGCAGGAAGTAGCCACAAAGAAGCACAGAAAGCACAAGATAGTACAAGACAATACAAGAGAGTTAATGACAGGTTTAGCCGGCACAGCCAGAGCTTTTGCGACTTTTTCTCTCGTTCCTTATCTCGGCATCCTCTTTTGCCCGGCGGCGGTGGTGCTCGGTGCTGTCGGCATAGTTAGATCGCATCGTTCACCGCAGGTGAGCGACTCAACTAGCATTTATTATGTAAGTGCAATCGTCGGTCTTGGGGTGCTCGGAATTCAGGTGTGGTTCTGGTGGATTCTTTATCATGTACCAATGTGGGTAGGTACATTCGGTCAATTCGATTGAGTCTTTCGGCAACAAGGAGAATGTTATGAAGATCATTTCCGCTCTGCTCCTGGTGGGAGCGTTATTAACGGGCGCATACGCACAGCGTCCACGCTCCATGGATCCTCAGCCTCAGCCGGCGGCAAAAGCTCCGGTAGTAAAACCGGCTCCGAAGACGGTGAAGGCAAAGTACGAGGGCGGAGTGTTTGGCTACAACAAGACCATGGAAGGCACGTTGACGTTTGACGACACTAACAATCGCCTATTCTTCAAAGACAAGAAGACGACGAAGGAGATCTCGATACCTTACGAAGCGATCACGCAAGCTTTCGCCGACACGAAAAAGGTTCAGCCATCCGCAGCGACCGTAGCGGGTGCAGTGCCGAGCATCTACTCAATACCGGCCCGCTTTATTAAGACCAAGGTTCGGTATCTGACACTGCAATACAACGATCCAGATTCGAAAGTCACCGGCATCACGAGCTTTAAGCTCGAGAACAAGGAACTGCTTGAGTCAGTGCTGGCGACGTTAGCGGAGAAGTCAAACATGGCGCTCCGTGGCGACGTGTACGTCAAGAAGAAAGCCGAAGATTCAAATAAAGCCACTCCGAACTAAAGACGCTGGATGTTAGTGAGCGACAGAGATTCAGGTTGTGAGCGGCCTCAGCGAGTCTGCCGTTTGATGCCTTGAGAGCATTATCAAATTCCTTTTCTGCCTCTTTCAAGAAACCGAGTTGCACGAGCATCACGCCGTAGTTGTTGTGACTTGCCGGCACGTGCTTGCCTGGATGAGACGCCGCCTCTTTGAAGAGTGCTGAGGCTTTCTCAAACTCGCCGGCTTGTGCCTCGAGTAATCCCAACCGGTAAGTCGCAGGTCCAAACTGTCTATTTGACGCTTGCTCATAAGCCGTGCGTGCTTCAGTTGATCTTCCCTGATCGTCGAGCGCGACGCCGAGTGCAAAAGATGCTCGTGGGTAGTTTCCCTGCTTCAACTCGATGGCTCGTTTGTAGAAAACAATTGCCTCCTCGGTTTGCCACAACTCGTAATGACAAACACCGATGTTATAGATAGCGCGAGCGTACCAATCGCCGTCGCGAGGCAAGACCTTGGTGTATTCGGCGATGGCAGCCTGGTAGTTCTGCTGGGCCACAAACGCCTGACCGCGCTTGAATGCTGATGTTTGCGCGTTGATGACTGACGGCGCGAGAGAGATCGCAATGAAAAGCAGAATCCTGATAATCAAAATGCACCTCCGTGGATAGTTCCAGGTTGAGGTGCATTGTGAAGTAGCGATGGGCTAATGGTCTTTCAGGTTCTTGCTTGCTTGGCCTGTTCTTGCTGGAGAGTTGGTGTTAGACAGGATGAACAGGATTTCTTCAGGATTTACAAGATATATCCTGTAAATCCTGTCTTAATCTTGTTCATCCTGTCTAAGCTTGCCTGGCAAGCCGGTACGCATTGGGTGTTATTCCCGTCACTCGCCGGAACAGCCGCGTGAAATGACTCTGATGACTAAACCCCGTCTGTAAACCAACCTCAATCAACGGCAAGTCATTCCTGCTGAGCAGGGTCTTCGCGCGTTCCACGCGAAATTTGATCAGGTACTGGTGTGGCGTGGTCCCTGTGGTTCGCTTAAACTCACGCGCGAAATGAAAACTACTCATCCCAGCAACGTGGGCCAGCTCTGCCAGTCTTAAATCTCTGTTGTAGTTCTCGGCAATAAACTCTGTCACTTCGCGAAGTCTTTTCGCCGACAATCCGCCAGTAAAAGTTACCGGCCGAGTCGTCGAAACTGAGTAATACCTGAGCAGGTGGACCGCGAGCACATTTCCCAGCGACTCCGCATACAACCGCCCACTCAAACCTTCAGATTCAAGCTCTCCAAGCAACGCCATGCCGACACTGCTGATGACGTTGTCGCGTCGCGCGTATCTCTCAACGATTTCAACACTGTTCGAGAGTTCCGCTTCCGACGCCGCTTTCAAAATCAATTGTGGATCGACGTAAAGAGCAAGATGCTCGGAGTTGCCTTCGAGAGCGGCCTGATGTTTGAGTCCCGAGGGTAGCACGCAAACGTTCCCACGCGTCTGCGTGCCACGCACTCCGATGCCGCTCGACGTGATCAGCTCACCCTTACATCCATCGGTTAATGACAGAAGAACAACGTGTTCGTGATGACTGTGCGCCGGCAGTTCGCCGGGGCGAAGCTCGCAGTGTTCCAGCCGGAGACCATCCCAGGCGGCTTTGCGTTTACGCACGACTGCCCTTGCCGGATTTGTGTTGACGTCATTCATGACTTAGCAATGGGCCACCGGTTGCGGTGGTGTACCTGTTCAAGCGTTCAAGAATCGCTTCGCGGGCGCGTTTGAATGCGCCGGGATCGCCATAAAGCTGGAACGCCCAGTTTGCGCCCAGTTCAAGAGAGTTGAATTCGAAAGCGAGTTGGGTAGCGTCGATCGCGTTATTGAGATGACCAGCGGTTTGTGCCTCGACGATCGCGTTACGCAAAGTTGCCAGCCACTCCTTCATGATCTCGGCGATGCGATCGCGAACCGGACCGGGACGACTATCGAACTCCGCGGCCACCGCGGCAAAGAAGCAGCCGCCACGAAAGACGCCGCTCTGGACGTAAGCCAGCCAGATGTCGCAGAGCTTCCAAAGTCGCAGCAGTCCCTGGGTGGCTTCAAAAGCGGGCTTGATGACCTCGCGAATAAAGATTTCGCGTGCCGCTTCAACCGTTGCCACTTGCAGCTCTTCCTTTGAGCCGAAGTGCGCGAAGAGACCACTTTTGCTCATGGAAAGCTCAAGAGCGAGCCTGCCGATGGTCAAGCCTTCGAGACCCTCGGCAGAGGCAATGTGTACGGCCGTTTCGAGAATGGCCTTGCGGGTCCGTTCACCCTGCGCTTTCCTGCCTTTTAGCTCCAGCGTCACAATGCAGGGCAGTATATAGCACGAACGTTCGTTTTGTCTCTATTTATGTGTGTTATGTGCCTTTTTGTGGCAAAACCCCGTTCCAGATCATTCGATGAAATAGCTCGTCCATCTCGTCGGGCGATTCACGCATGCCGCGATCGAGCCACCACGTCAGCAGTGAAAGCAGAGCGCCGGCATGGGTGAAGGCTATTGCGGGAAGTTGATTTGGAGGAATTGACCTCGCGCGTGGCAGTTCCGAGAGTCGACGTTCGATCCCACGCGCAAAGTGGCCACGAGCCAGCTCCATGTTTTCCTGATACTTGCCTGATTTGACCAGAGCCTTGAAGAAGGGTTGCACGTCGGAGAGATGCGTGAAAAACTCCTGCACGGGAAAGACACGATCCGACTTGTCACCATGAGCCGATAGCGCCATCGAGAGCGCTTCAAAAAATTCCTCCGCGTCGCTCATCAGTAGATCGTCCTTGTCGCTGTAATGCGAGTAGAAAGTCGAACGACTGACGTTTGCCCGGTCCAACACATCCTGGACAGTGATCGTGTCGAATGGCTTCTCCTGCATCAGCGCGACTAACGCGTCGCCCAGTGCATCGCGTGTGCGTCGCACGCGAGCATCGGTCTTCTTATCGGATCCGGCAAGAGGTAAGTGCTCGTTCTTGGACATTCAAGACCTCTTTGTTCGATAACAACTGCTCGTCCCATCTTAACGCTGGACAGCGAAGCCATCCACAGATTACACAGAACGACCTATGATCTCATTACACCAGGTAAACAAGACTTACGAGACACCCGCGGGGAAGTTCGCCGCGCTGAAGGATATCGACCTCGAGATCGAGCCCGGCCAGTTTGTCGGCATTGTCGGCAAATCAGGCAGCGGAAAGTCGACCTTGCTAAACATGGTCGCCGGTATCGATCGTCCGTCTGCCGGTTCGGTGGCGGTCGCGGGTACGGAGATCCAGCGCCTGTCGGAAAATAAACTCGCAGCGTGGCGCGGCCGAAATGTCGGCTTTGTCTTTCAGTTCTTTCAACTGTTGCCGACACTCACTGCCGCTGAGAACGTGATGCTGCCGATGGACTTCTCCAGAACCGTCCCTTTACGCGAACGCCGTAAACGCGCGGTTGCGTTGCTCGAACGTGTCGGCGTGGGCGCGCATGCAGATAAGCTGCCGGCGACACTTTCAGGCGGCGAACAGCAACGCGTTGCGATCGCGCGCGCCCTCGCAAACGAGCCGCCCCTGGTCCTTGCAGACGAGCCCACCGGCAATCTTGATTCCGTTACAGCCACCGCGATTCTCGATCTCTTTCGCGACATGGCCAACCAGGGCACGACTGTCGTGATCGCCACTCACGAAGCCGACATCGCCCGCGTGATCGATCGCAGAATCGAAATCTCTGACGGCACACTTCTTCATCAATGAACACAGTCTGGCGCAAAGCTTTTCGTGACTTCTGGCAGGAACGCGCACGCACGGCGCTCGTCGTGCTTGCGATCGCACTCGGGATCTCCGCGTTCGCAGCCATTCTTTCTTCTTACGCAATCCTGACGCGTGAATTGGACCAGGGATATCTTGCGACCAACCCGGCTTCGGCAGTGTTACGCGTTGACTCGGCCGACGACGACCTCATCAAAGCCATCCTGGAAAATCCTGAAGTCAGCGACGCCGAGCCGCGCCGAACAATCAGTGGACAGATCAAGGCTGGGCCAGTGCAGTGGCGTAACCTGATCCTGTTTGTCGTTCACGACTACGGCAACATCCGCGTCAGCAAACTCGTGCCGGAAAGGGGGGCCTGGCCGCCCGCAACAGGCGAGATCCTGATCGAACGTGATGCGTTTCAGGTGGCGAAGGCAAACATTGGCGATGCAGTAATCGTGAAGACTGCAAACGGCGTTGAGCAGCCACTGGTGATCAGTGGTCGTGTTCACGATGTGGGCCAGGCGCAGGCGCGCATGGAGAACATCGTCTATGGCTACATCAATCTCGCTACGCTCGTACAACTCGGCGAAGAGCCGCGGCTCAATCAGATAAATCTTCTCGTCGCGCAAAACCGATTTGACGAAACGCATATCAAACACGTCGTTAGTGATGTCGAATCGTTGATCAAGAGCCGAGGTCATGAAGTGCTGCGCGTGGATATCCCGCGACCGGGCAAGCATCCACATTCAGATTTGACCGGCATCATGCTGCTGGCGATGTCGAGCTTCGGGCTGTTTGTGCTCGTGCTAAGCGGCATTCTCGTCATCAACCTGCTCACGGCGATGATGGCTTCGCAGGTGCGCCAGATCGGCGTGATGAAGGCGATTGGCGGCACGCGCCGGCAGGTCGCGCGGATCTATTTCGTCCAGGCGCTTTTCCTCGGGATCGCTGCCTTGATCGTGTCGGTGCCGCTGGGAATTCTCGGCAGCCGCGCGCTGTGTCGCTCCATGGCTGTGTTTCTCAATTTTGACATCAACAGTTTTGCAGTGCCGTTTTGGGTTTACCTGCTCGTCGCCGCAATCGGTATTGCAGCGCCACTGCTTGCTGCGGCGTATCCGATTTGGCGTGGGACGGCAACGCCGGTCCGCGTGGCGCTCGCGGATTTTGGACTCTCGCAAACGAACTTCGGGGCAAGCGTATTCGATCGCGCGGTAGCGCGAATCGGCGGCACGTTTAGTTTGATCGCGTTGGCAATTAGAAACAGTTTTCGACGCCGTGCGCGGCTCCTGTTGACGCTCTTGACGTTGACGGCGGGTGGCCTGTTCTTTATGGCTGCTTTGAATGTGCGGTCGTCGATGATTAACACGCTCGATCACATGTTCGACCTGAGGAAATATGATCTAACGGTCTCATTTTCAAATCCATATGAATTCGAAAAGATTCAGAAAGCGGTCAGCAATACACCGGGCGTGACTCGTGCTGAAGGTTGGTTTACAACGGAAAGTTCGCATGGAGATTATCGTTTCGGCATCGTCGCATTGCCGCCTGATACACAGCTTTTGGACTTCGACATCATCGAGGGAAGAAAGCTGATGCCGGGCGACACCAACGCTCTCGTTATTAACAATGCGCTCGCAGGTCGAGATCCGAAGCTGCGGGTTGGCGAGTCGGTGACCTTGCGAATAGGCTTCGATGACAGAGTGTGGCGCATAGTTGGAGTTTCGCGCGAGGCATTCGCTCCGACTCCAGTGGGTTACATACCACTGACCGGAATGACAAACAGTCTGCGGCTCGCACTCAATAACACCGATCCTGATTCGGTCAGTGCGTTGAAGGCGGAGCTGGATCGAAATCTGGAAGCACAAGGCGCGCGTGCTCGTGGCAGTTCCACGAAGAGTGAAAGCCGGTTCGGTTTCGACCAGCACATGCTGATGATCTACGTGTTTCTAATCGTGACGTCGGCGATCGTTGGCGGTGTCGGGGGGTTGGGGTTGATGACGACGATGAGCTTGAACGTGCTCGAGCGTCGACGAGAGATGGGAGTGATGCGAGCGCTCGGTGCGACGCCACGACTTGTTTGGTTGATGATCGTCGCGGAAGGGATTGTAATTGGTCTGCTAAGCTGGACGATCGCGGGACTACTAGCTTGGCCGATCAGTAAGATGATTGGCGATTTCCTGGTCCAGGTGATGTTTCGGAGTGGGTTGGACTTTACCTTTGAGCCGCTGGGATTAGTGATTTGGTTGTTGGTATCGATTGGGTTGAGTGCGTTGGCGAGTTTCCTGCCCGCATGGAAGGCATCAAGAACTACGGTGCGTGAGGCGCTGGCCTATGAGTAACGCAGATGAACGCGGATGAAATCCGGATTTTATCGGTTGCGGTGAAGAATGAAATCCGCTATGCGTCGCAAGGTCTCAGTTGGCCGGTTGATTTGATCCAGAGCTGCGATGGCGTCGCGGTGGGCCTGCTGCGCAGCCACCTGCGTTTCCTCAAGCCCATGTAAAGCCGGGTAGGTCGCCTTGTTTGAGCGAGCGTCTTTTCCCGGAGTTTTGCCAAGATCCTCGACTGTTGCGGTCACGTCAAGAAAATCGTCCATGATCTGAAACAACAGCCCGAGATGTGCCCCATAACTGGTTATCGCTTCGAGTTCCTCATCACTGGCCTTTCCGATGATTGCTCCACAGCGTGCGGCGGCGACGATCAAGGCGCCGGTTTTGAGCCTGTGTATTTCCTCCAGTTGCGCGCCATTTACCTGTCGCGTCTCCCCTTCCATGTCGAGAGCCTGGCCGGCCACCATGCCGTACGGCGTTGCGGCGGCACGCCCGAGCTCCGAGATAACATAGATTCGTGTATCAGGGTTAATGCAATCGTCTTCAGCAATAGTTTTGAAGGCGAGAGTTTGCAGCGCATCGCCAGCGAGAATCGCAGTCGCTTCGTCAAAGCGCACGTGGCACGTCGGTCTACCGCGTCGCAAGTCGTCATTGTCCATCGCCGGTAGATCGTCGTGGATCAACGAGTAAGTGTGGATCATTTCAAACGCGCACGCGGTTCCGATTAAAGCCTCAAACGGCGCGTCAAAAGCCTGACCGACTGCCAGCAGCAGCGCCGGTCGAAAACGCTTTCCACCGGCAAACACGCTCCAGCGAATCGCCTGATGAATCTTTTCCGGAGCAGCCGCCGATGACGGCAGAAGCTCATTGAGTTCGACTTCCACGAGCGCTCGACTGGCAGCCAAAAGGCTGTCGAGCTCCAGTGAGTTTCCCAGAGAAGCTTTTGATGGTCGTGTCATTCTTCGCCTGTCCGACCATTCGTGGCTTCTGCAGGTGGTTCCTTAAACGCGGCCGCAACTGGTCTGCCCTGATTATCACGCAAGAGGACTTCGATTCGTCGTTCAGCCTGGCTGAGCCGCTCCTGGCATTCGCGCGAAAGGCGGATCCCCTGCTCAAACAACTCCAGACTCTTTTCCAGCGGCAAGTCGCCGTCTTCCAATTGCCGCACGATCTTTTCGAGAGCTTCGAGCGAAGCTTCAAAAGTGCGGCCCTGTTCTTTACCGTTTTCCATTTATTTATTCCGGCGCGATTTCCGCTGCGGCTTCTTGAACAGCGGATTGTTTGCGTCGATGCTGCCAATCGCCGGCAGCCCCTTCATCACATTATCAACTACACGTTGGACCAACGCGTCGTCTTTGACTTCCGTTACCTTCCAGGCCTCGGCGTCGCGTTGCATGGTGAATTCAATCGTGCGCTCCGGCAGCGGCGCTTTGACTTTCGCAGTATCGCCTTCGGTAGTGACGGTCATCAGCCGCGGTAGAGTAACTACAAGCAGGATAAACGGCCGTGGCTGCGAATTCTGTGCAAAAGCCTGCAGCTCCTTCACGACTTCAGCGTGAACCGTTTGTTTCAACTGCGGCAACAACGAAGGCACAGCCGCATCAATCCGCTGTTGAATCGAACTATTCAGCGCGAAGCCATACCGTGCCGCTGCTTTCTGGCTAACGCTCGCGGCCATATTTTTCGCGACTTCATCGTCGTTGATTAGTTTTTCGAACGCAGCGACGTCGTTTCGTTGTGCTGCATCGACGAGTAGAGTCACAGCGTAAGCAGGAGTCGATTGATAATGCCGCCACCAAAAGAATCCTCCTACAACCACTCCTATCACGCCAACCAAAACCAACAACGCGAGTATCGCGAGCACACGCGGCCAGCGCCTGCGCTTGCGCACTCGAACAGACTTTGTGCCTTCCGTCGGCGGCCCATCCAGATTGATTACAATTCGCTGCCGCATTGGCTCGATCCGCCACTAATCCGTGGCTTCGATCCGTTCAATCCGCGTCCCTAATTTGCCCTTTTGCAACCTGACGTTCACGACGTCGCCTACGGCAACGGAATCCGCCTCCCGCAAGAGTTTTCCGGACGCATCCTGCGCTATCGCATATCCTCGTTGCAATACCCCAAGCGGAGATAGAGCGTCAAGCGACGCCGCCGCGAGTCCCAGGCGTTTGCGTCCCTCCTGCAACTTCTCGGCGATGACTCCATCGCAAGCGGAGGAAGCAGTATCCAGGCGCCCACGCGCATTGGCCAAACGCGATTTTACTTCATCGAAGGCGTGCGACAGCGCCTGCTGTTGAACTCTCGCGCGCAAGTTGACGATCTGATACTTCGTGAGCCTGACAAGTTGCCGCCCCATGTTGTCCAAAGCTGAACAAATCTGATCTTCACGCGCAGCAACGATCTCAGCCGCTGCCGAAGGTGTAGCAGCGCGAACGTCAGCGACGAAGTCAGCAATGGTGAAATCAGTTTCATGGCCCACCGCTGAGATCACGGGAATCGCCGACTTGCGAATCGCGCGCGCAACCTCCTCCGTGTTGAATGCCCAAAGATCTTCCGTCGAACCGCCACCGCGGCCAACAATTAACACATCGACGAGATCGCTGTGACGACCTTCGCGCAGTGCGCGCTCTTGATAGGCGTTGATGAAACGGATTGCACGCGCGATATCGGGACCGGCCGCATCGCCCTGAACCTTTGCGGGTGAAAACAGAACGTGAACTGTCCTCGTGCGCCGTGAAATCACGTTCAGAATATCGCGAATCGCAGCTCCAGTCGCTGATGTAACTATGCCAACTCGCCGCGGAAAAACGGGCAACTGCCGCTTTAACTCTTTTGCAAACAGGCCCTCTTTCTGAAGACGTTCGCGAAGTTGTTCAAACGCGATCTGGAGTGCACCGGCGCCAACCGGATCGAGCGCGTCAACGACGAGCTCATACTCACCACGCGGCGCATAAACGGAGAGTTTTCCGCGTGCGCGAACTTTCAAACCGTTAGCAGGACGAAAACGAATGCGTGTATTTGTCGAACGAAAACACTTCGCGCGCAGTTGTGCGTTCTCGTCTTTGAGCGTGAAGTACCAGTGTCCGGAAGAATGATCCTTGAAGTTTGAGATCTCGCCTTCCACCCAAACCGAAACGAAACGCGATTCGAGAGCAATTCTGATCGAGTTTGTGAGTTGGGAGACGGTTAACGGGCGGCGCTCGGTTTCATCGAAAAGCGCGTTGAAGAGAGGTTGGTTCACAGGATTAACAGGATTTTAGCCAAGATGCACAGGATTGTCTTATGGAGTATTCAATTCGACAACCGGACTCAACCTCACCGAAGCACCGTCGCGGTTGGTACGCACGCGCACACGAGGCGACGCAGACGCGGAATTCGATGCGTAGGTGATTGTGTAAGCTGAGCGTAGCTGGGCCACCACGTCGTCGTACGCTTTTTGCAAATCCTCGAGACGTCGAATCGGATAATACATTCCGCCCGAAGCAGCAGCGAGCTTTCGTCCTTCCTCATCCGCTCGCGTGGTCAGTGTGAGATAGCGGGTGCGCAAAGGATCGATCGTGATCTCGGGTTTTGGCACACTCGACTCGGGAACCAAACCCGAAGGCACATAGAGCGGATAGACCAGCGCGCCCGATTCACCCAGCGCTTCCAGAATGGCCGGAAACGGCAGAAACGATTTGTTGTCGTCACCGTCTGACATCACAACGATCGCGGTGCGCTCTCCACGCAGGCGTTTGACTTGTTCGCTCAGAACGTAACCAAGCGCATCGTAGAGTGCCGTACCGCCGCCCGCGTCGATCTCATCCAACTTCCGCGAGAGCATTTCACGATCACGGCTGAAGTCTGAAATCACCTGGATGTCGTCGCGGAAACTGATAATCGAAATTTTATCCTGGGGGCTGGTCGTGCGCAGGAAGTCGCGCGCGGCCTTGCGAATGAAGTCCATTCGCTCCTCGATGCTTCCAGAAACGTCGAGCAACAACACGAGGTTGAACGGTTCGTTCGCAGGAGCGACACTCGTGACGCGGCGTTCGATGCCGTTTTCCCAAACTGTAAAGTCCGACTCGCGCATGCCGCCAATCGCGCGCCCGTTACGATCGGTAACGCTGGCATTGAATCGCATCAACTGCGGCGCCACCGCGGTAACAATCCGGCCGGGTGTGGATCCGCGTTGCAAGAGCGACGGTTCCTTCTCCGGGGGCGGCAGTGTCTTAGCGTAGTCGCCAAACATCTTCGGCGACAACTTGCGAATCGCTTCGACCAGCGACGGATCGCCGCCGCGAACAATCGCGCGTGCGGCTTCGGTTAAAGGCCGCTCACGCAGATCCGCAGGAGCGCGCTCCGGATCGATGTTCAGGAGCACAACCCCGCGTTGCGTGCGAAAGTCTAAAGCAACGAGGCCGTCTTCCTTCTTTATGTCTTTCTCGCCGAGCCGGCCTGAAAGTTTGTAAACGCCACCGGCCTTTTCCTTAATCGGAGGCAGTTCGACGTCGCTCATGTAACGCGGTTTACTGGCTTCCCAAACGAAGTTGAACTTGACTGCTTCGAGCGGCACGTCGGCGTGAATCGTGCCGGTGTCAGTTTTCACGGTTGCCGACTCAACGCTGCCAATCACATCCACGGCGCCCGCCTGGCCTTCGACTTCGACCCTCGAACGCGTCGGAATTGTGACCACGATATCGATGCGATCCTTTTCTCCGCGCGGGCGCACGTCGATTTGGATCGTGCTGCCCTTCGTCTCCACTTTGACGTCTTCGGGAGCGACTGCTGATCCGGTTGAATGGGCGTCGATAGTCACCTTTTTCTGTTGCTCTTCAGAGGCAACTACGCTGACTCGTCCGTCAAGATTCTTGACGACGAGCGACACTTTTTCAGGCGCTTCGAGCTCGGATTTAAACCCCTGGGCGAATGCTGAAAGGCACAACCCTGTTAATAGGAACAAAAGCTGGGCGAGGCGTTGGAACGACATTGCCGACCGATCTTGCCCGCCCGAACGCCAGTGGTCAAGCGCTCTCACGGAATTGTGTCAACCCGTGTGGATCCGGGGCTGATCGGCTATCATGTCCCGGCTGTGGCAACGTCAGAACCAACCAGGGGATCACGGCTGTACATCCATAACCTCGTCAAGCGCGATCCGCTGACGGGCCTCGCCGAAGATGTGCGCAAGGGCTTAACGGCACAGCCAAAGCGTTTTTTGCCGAAGTATTTTTACGACGAACTGGGTTCGCAGCTCTTCGAAGCCATCTGCCTCCTGCCTGAATACTATTTAACCCGCGCTGAAAACGAGATATTGCAGAAGTATTCCGATCAGATCGTTGGTGCGGTTGATGGTCACAAGACTCTGGTCGAAATGGGAAGTGGCAGTGCGTCAAAGACACGTCTGATCATTGAAGCACTTTTGCGACGCCAGCAGGGGCTGTTGTTCATGCCCGTCGACATTTCTGCGACGGCGCTCGAGAGTAGTTCGCGGATCCTTTTGCAATCGTACCCGCGGCTGACGATCGAGGCTTATGCGGCTGATTATTTTGCCGGTCTGGCAGAACTCGGAAAGAAACCACGCTCACGAACGCTCGCGCTCTTTCTCGGCTCAAACATCAGCAACTTCGATCTCGACGAAGCGCTACGTTTCCTGCGCGCAATGCGAAGCGTGCTCAGCCACGGCGACGCCCTCTTGCTTGGCGCCGATCTCAAAAAAGATCCGGCAATTTTGGAAGCCGCTTACAACGATGCGTTGGGTGTGACGTCGGCTTTCAATCTCAATGTGCTGGCGCGAATCAATCGCGAACTGAAGGGCACGTTTGATCTACGAGCTTTCCGTCATCGCGCTTTTTATAACGAAGAGGCGGGCCGCATTGAGATCTATATTGAAAGTTTGAACGACCAGCGCGTGCGCATTGAGAAACTCGATCTCGAAATCGAGTTTGGCGCAGGCGAACTAATCCATACCGAGAATTCCTACAAGTACGACATGAACGGCATTCGCGCGCTCGCAGGTCAAACAGGCTTTGAACTCTCGCGCACGTGGCTCGACTCTCAGGAACGTTTCAGCAGTAATCTGTTGCTCGCCAATTGATAAGAGAACGCCGAAGGCGTTGGCTAACCTCAGCGCAGGGTTGGAGCGAAGCGACAACCCTGGGATCGTGTTAAAAGTAAGAGTGCAAACCCTGAAGGGGTTGCTCGCTCGGCGAACCCTTTCAGGGTTGGAGCAAGTTTGTGTATATGATCCCCAGGGTTCCCGCTACGCTCGAACCCTGGGCTGAGGTTAGCGAACGCCTTCGGCGTAGATTTATCTGGCTCGAGTTAGCGAATGCCTTCGCGTATTCTCGAACTGTACCTGGATCTATTTCAAACTGAAACCTGCATTGTAGATGAGCCACGTTGACCATAATGCGCTCGTAGAATTTCAAAACGTCAGCTTCTCACTTTCCGGCACAAACATAATCACAGAACTCAATCTAACCGTTGAACGAGGGGAGACTCTTGTTCTGCTCGGAGAGTCGGGCTGTGGCAAGACGACGACGCTGAAGCTCGTCAATCGTCTGTTCGAACCCTCTGCGGGTGAAGTCAGAGTTGAAGGGAAGACGACGACGAGCTGGGATCCGATCGCGTTGCGGCGTCGCGTCGGTTATGTGATTCAGGAAGGCGGTTTGTTTCCTCATTTCACGATTGCGCGCAACGTGGGACTTGTACCGGCGCTTGCGGGCTGGGAGCAGAACCGCATCGATGAACGCGTGCGTGAGCTGCTGAGATTGGTCGGACTGGATCCCGATCGTTTTGCGGAGCGTTATCCACGCGAGTTGTCAGGGGGGCAACGGCAACGCGTGGGAGTGGCGCGTGCCCTGGCAGCGGACCCGCCGTTGTTACTGCTCGATGAGCCGTTTGGCGCTCTCGACCCGCTCACTCGCGCCAGCTTGCAACGCGAATTTGCTGACTTGACGACGCGCTTAGGTAAGACGGCGATCCTCGTCACTCACGACGTGCGCGAAGCTCTCATTCTCGCGCGTCGTATCGGCCTCATGCACAAAGGACGGCTGTTGCTGCTCGAAACGCCGGAGCAGTTTCTCGCCTCGGATCATCCGCAAGTGCGCGCCTATCTCGAAACACTCCAGCTAAAAGGAGGCGACCAGTGAGCTTTTGGCAGTTCCTGCAGCTTAACTGGTCGGAGCTGTTGTTGTTGGTACAACAGCACGTCGTGCTCGTATTCATCGCGATTCTCATTGCGGTTGTTATCGGGGTTCCAACGGGAATTTTTTTGACGCGTTATCGATCGCTCAGTGGGCCAATATTGGGCTTGGCCAACGTGATGCAGACGATCCCAAGCCTGGCGCTGTTTGGCTTTCTGATTCCGCTTCCGTTTATCGGCGGCATTGGAACACGCACGGCCTTGGTCGCACTCGTGCTCTATTCGCTCTTGCCGATCATTCGCAACACGGTGACGGGAATACTCGGCGTCGATCCAAATGTGCGCGAAGCTGCGGTGGCGATGGGCATGACGGGCAGTCAGGTGCTGCGACAGGTCGAGTTGCCGCTTGCGATGGGCGTGATCGTTACGGGGATTCGTGTGGCCACGGTAATTGCAGTAGGAGTTACGACGATTGCAGCAGCGGTCGGCGCCGGTGGTTTGGGTGTCTACATTTTTCGTGGGCTGCGACAGTACGATAACAACTTGCTACTCGCGGGTGCTTTGTCGGCTGCATTGCTCGCGCTCGCCGCGGATTTCTTTTTGGGTTTGGTGCAGAGTCAATTCAGTTTTGAAGGCAAGCGAAGTGTTGTCGGTTCTAACGTATGGAAGCTGGTCCTCGCCGCGGGCGTGTTGGCTTTGGTGGTTATTGGTCTGGCGTTGTGGCGCGGTAGTGCCACGGGTCAGACGCGTGTCAGTGTCGGATCGAAAGACTTCACGGAATCGGCTCTGCTGGCTGAAATCGCGGCCCAGATGCTAGAAGCGCGGGGTGTGTCTGTCGAGCGGCGTTTCGAGCTAGGCGGAAATCTACCTCACGAAGCGATGGTGAGCGGCACTCTCGATCTCTATCCCGAATACACGGGCACGTCTTACACGGCCATCCTTCATCATGCGCCGATCAGCGATCCGCGCGCGGTTTACGAACAGGTCGCACGGGAGTATGCGGCGAAATTCAATGTCGAGGTTAGCCTGCCGCTCGGTTTTGAAAACACGTTCGCGATGCTCGTTCGCGGCGACGATGCGAGGCGGCTAAACCTCAAGACGATTTCGGATGCTGCGCCGCATGCGCCGCAATGGCGCGCCGGGTTTGGGCAGGACTTTATGTCGCGCGCCGATGGTTATCCTGGTTTCTCGAAGGCCTACGGCTTGAAGTTCGCCGGAGTGCGCGAGATGGATCTGTCGTTGACCTACATCGCGCTCTCGTCACGGCAGGTCGATCTCGTGGCCGGCAACTCAACTGAAGGCCGCATTGCCACGCTCGATCTGTTTCAGCTTGCAGACGACCGGCATTACTTTCCGCCGTACGAAGCGGTTTACCTCGTGCGGCACGATTCGTTAGCGAGAGTACCGGCATTGCGGGAGGTCTTGGCGAAACTGGCCAACGGGATCTCGACGGACGAAATGCGGCGGCTGAATTACGAGATTGATGGGAATAAGAGAGATCCGAAGGAAGTTGTGAAGGAGTGGATTGCTAAGCGTGGTTTGTAATCCACAGATTACACAGATTGGTTTCTGTGTAATCTGTGGAAGTATTCAGTTGTGAGTCAGGCCTCTGGGAAGCCTGGTGGGTCATTCTGAGCTGCCGCCACCTCCCGTGTTGGTGGGAGGCTCGCTAGCCATCTGGGCCTCCTCATCTGGTGAAAGATCACTGAGCGGTGCATTTCCACCACCACCGGTATTTGTCGGCGGCTCGGAAGATTGAGGATTGTTTGGGTCGTCTGACATAGTCTGATCTCCTTGCGTTAATGGGAGTTGAGCCAGGTGGATCAACTTTTATTGATTGTAAACCTGAATATCAGGCCTTGCAGCATAAAGTTTAAAAGCTTCGGCTCCCCACTGTTGTTCCAGCTTCGAGCGTGCAGCTTCTGCGTTTTTCTGCTGTTCCTGGGCGCTACTGCTATCACCTAAGTCTTTACTGGCGTGTGCGGCAATGGCCCACGCTCTCCATTCCGATTCTAACTGAAGACTGCGCGCAAATCTTTCTTTTGCTTGAGTCGCTAGTGTTAAGGCGGTCTGGGCGTCCTTTCCTTTCAAGGCCACTTCAGCGCAGGCCAGCAGCGCACGGGAGTGCAAACCGAAATCACCGGCGTTTTCGCTGGCTTTCATGGAATCTTGACAGAGCTTAGCAGCCTCATTCTGTTCAGAAGCGGCTTTCGCTAATGCCAGGACGTACTGCGATTCAACAGTGATATTGGATTTCGGACCACCTGTCTTTATCGCTTCATTGCTTGAAGCGATGGCCTGCTGCAAGTCTCCTTGACTGAGACTCGCCTCGGCTCGATTGAGATGTAAATCAGGCAGCAAGCCAAGGAAAGCCTGCTTTGATTTGAAAAGGTCGTCGAGCAACTGTTTGGCTTCTTCGTAACGACCCAGACGTGCCAGAATATGTGCGCGATTCTCCTTACAAAAAGCGACGAGGTAATCGTTCGAGGAACCGTAAAGCTCAATAGCCTTGCCGTAGTGATCCAGAGCCGCTGGAAGCTGCTCCTGGTCCAGGAGTAGAGCGCCCAACTCAATGTAAGTATCTGCAATTGCGGCCTGACTCTTCAGCTGGTTCGCCAACTCAAGTTTCTGATTTAGAGCCTGCTGCGCGGCTGCGTAGTCTCCTTTGCGGCGAAGGCCACGTCCGATAGGAGTTAAACAAAGGAATGCGAGTCGCGGGTAATTCTCCTGTTGGAAATATTCGAGAGCTTGCTTAGCCATTCGGAGACCTTCATCGATGCGCAAGGTTTGCAGGTATACTCCCGCCAAATTGGTCATTCCCATCGCTTCACGCAGGCGACCCTTGTTCGCACGCGCAAACTGAATAGCTTGGTTGAAGTAGAATTCGGCCTTTTGAAAGTCGCCCTTGGCTGAGAAGGAGTTACCAAGTTCCAACAATCCGCTCGCTGTCAGGTTCTCCAGTTGTTTCGCTTGCGCAATGCTGGCTGCTTGCTGCGCGTAATTTTCCGCATCAGCGAACAATCCCTGTTTTGAGGCAAGGTAACTTAAATCAATCAAAGCGGTGATCTGTTGGGCCTCGTTTCCCATTGCTCGTGAGGCATCAAGTGACGTCTGAAATAGCGCTCTGGCCTTCTCATACTGGCCATTATTTCTAAAAAGAATCCCTCTCTGCCGCGAGACTTCATTCAAGCCTTCGTTACTGGTGGCCGGCTTGTACAATCGCTCGGCTTCGTCAAGCATTTTGGTCGCGTTGTTAACGTCGCCCTTGCGGTTGTAGACGATTGCTGCACGAAGATATGCCGTTGCATATTGTCCATTGTTTAGCTTTATCGCCTTCTGATAGTTCTCCAGGGCCTTATCGAGTTCGTTGTTGTTCTCGTAGGCATAACCCAAATCAACGTAAGCTCCGCTTTCATCTGGCAAGAGTTGAGCGATCTGAGCGTAGGCATTTATGGCGTCACCAAACTTTCTTCGCACAGAAGCCCGGATGGCGTCTAAATACAACGCGTCTTTCGGCGACAAAGGAGATCGTTCGGTCACACTCGTCGCTGCGAGTAACTCATCTTTGGCGCGCTCCGTGTAATCGAGCTCAGCCCACGCCTGGGCCAAACGTGCGTGGGCGAGCGCATATTTATCGTCAATCTCGATGGCTTGGCTCAACGCTTTGCTTGCCTGGTAATAGGCGCCGTTGCGCAGACTCTCAGTGCCCTCGTCGTACCAGTGAAGTGCTGCGGCAGGTGGTTGATAATAACTGCGAGGCCAGAAATAATAGATGGCCCAGATCGCGAGACCCGTTGCGATGAAGGCGGGAATGATTGAGACCAGCGAGAAGCGTTGGCGGCGCAATTGCATCGTGAGCGTCGCGAAGGCGT
>Ga0207428_10001937_pt1 | contig 20977 bp, 14 predicted proteins | sample RhiMethybrSRZTD1_FD_187600 | JGI IMG/M metagenome (GOLD analysis project Ga0207428, IMG submission 187600) | Populus rhizosphere microbial communities from Tennessee, USA - Rhizosphere MetaG P. TD hybrid SRZTD1 (SPAdes) (version 3) | ecosystem: Host-associated > Plants > Roots > Rhizosphere >...
ACCTGGCTCTCGGTGATCTCCAGCTCGAGGCACCCGGGCTCGAGCCCGCTTTCGGCGAGCACGCGCGTCACCATGTCGAGGAAGCCGCGGTCGCTGAACTGGCGCGCCGAGAGGTTGACCGCCATGCGGCGCTTGGGCAGGCCCATGTCCTGCCACTCGCGCGCCTGCCGGCAGGCCTCGCGCAGCACCCATTCGCCGATCTCGTTGATGAGCCCGGTCTCCTCGGCGAGCGGGATGAAGTCGCCCGGCGAGACGGTGCCGCCGTCCTCGGTCTTCCAGCGAACCAGCGCCTCGACCGCGAGGATCTCGCCGCTGTCCAGGTCGATCTGCGGCTGGTAGTGCAGCAGGAAGTCGCGGCGCATGACCGCGCGGCGCAGCGCCGACTCGAGCGTCATGCGGCGCTTCACCGCCACGTTCATCTGCGCGGTGAAGTACTGGTAGGTGTTCTTGCCCTGGGTCTTGCCGTGGAACATCGCCGTGTCGGCGTTCTTCATCAGCGTCTGCGCGTCGCGCCCGTCCTCGGGGAAGAGCGCGATGCCCACCGATCCCGACACGTGCTGGTCGGTGCCGCCGAGCACGAAGGCCTTGCGCAACGCGTTCAGGATCTTCTGCGCCACGAGCGAGGCGCCGCGCCCGTCGTCCAGCCCGTCGCACAGCACGATGAACTCGTCGCCGCCCTGGCGCGCGATGGTGTCCTCGGCGCGCACGCACTCGGTCAGGCGCCGCGCCACCTGCCGCAGCAGCTCGTCGCCGACGTCGTGGCCGAGCGTGTCGTTGATGTTCTTGAAGTTGTCCAGGTCGATGAACAGCACCGCGACCTTGCGGTTGGTGCGCTCGGCGCGCGCGATCGAGTGGGCGAGGCGGTCCTGCAGGAGCGAGCGGTTGGGCAGTCCCGTCAGGTTGTCGTGGTAGGCGAGGTGCTGGATGCGCTGCTGGATCACCTTGCGGTCGGTGACGTCGCGCGAGTTGAACACCACGCCGTGGATGTGCGGGTTGTCGAGGCAGTTGGTGCCGAGCGACTCGAAGGTACGCCAGGTGCCGTCCTGGTGGCGCAGGCGGAACTCCACCGGCTCGATCGACTGGCGCGCGTCGATGATGCGGCGCAGCGCCGCGCGCGAATGCTCCATGTCCTCCGGGTGGACGAACTCGGAGACGTTGCGGCCCACCGTATCTGGGGACTCGTAGCCCAGCAGGTGCTTGAGCGCCGGGCTCTGGTAGCGGATCACGCCCTCGGCGTCGACCACGGAGATGAGGTCGAGCGAGCTCTCGGTGAGAACGCGGAAGCGCGCCTCGCTCGCTTCCAGCGCGCGCTCGGCCTCCTTGTAGCGCTCGACGTGGCGCTCGAGGTCCGCGGCGGCGTTCTTGGTCTCGGTCACGTCGATGCAGGCGACCAGCAGCCCCGTCACCACCCCCGCCTGGTCGCGCAGCGGCGCGGCCGAGCCGTTGATCACGATCTCCACGCCGTCGGCGCGGCGCCGGTTGAGCTCCAGCCCGGTGAGCACCTCGCCGCCGAGCACGCGGGAACGCAGGCGCGCCGCCTCGTCGGCCTTGTCCGGCGTCACGAACGGCGCGCGCCGCCCGACCGCCTGCTCGCGCTTGTAGCCGAAGGTGCGCTCGGCCGCGTCGTTCCAGAAAGTGACGTTGCCGTTGGTGTCGGTGGTGTAGATCGCGACCGGCGAGGTCTCGACCACCGCCGAGAGGAATGCATTCGTGTTGTGCAGCTCGCGATCGCGGCTGCGCTGCTCGGTCAGGTCGAAGAAGGCGCCCACCACGAGCTTCGCCTGGCCCGAGGCGTCGCGCGCCACGGCAGCCACGCGCCGCACCCAGATCTCGCCCCCGCCCTTGCGCAGGTAGCGTTTGTCCACCGGCCCCGGGAAATCGACGCCGCGGCGGATCTCGCGCAGTTGCTCCTCGTCGCGATCGAGGTCGTCGGGATGAGTGAAGCGGCGGAACGACTGGCCCTCGACCTCCTCGCGCGTATACCCGGTCATCTCGCAGAAGGCGCGGTTCACGTGCCGGAAAACGCCCTCGGGCGTGATCACGACAAGCCCCACCGCGGTGCGCTCGAAGGCCTCGCGCACGAGCTCGAGCTCGAGAGTCCGGGAGCCGTCGGCCACGGCGCTCAAGCTGGACCGCTCCGGAGGAGTGTTTGCATTCGGAAGTCGGTCATGGAGGCCCTAGCGCACCTCCAGCGCGCCCCGCGCGGCCGCCTTGGCCGCGGAGCGCACGAACGTCTCGCCGAGGGAAGTGCCGAGCCGCTTGGACAACGCCTCGAAATAGTTCTCCTCGACCGTGAAGTTCACCAGCTTCTCCGCCTGGAACACCTCGCGCGCCACGTACTCGGTGCTGCCGAGCGCGTCGGCAAGGCCCAGCTCGATGCTGCGCTCGCCCGTCCAGAAGAAGCCCGAGAACATCTCGGGAGTCTCCTTGAGGCGCTTGCCGCGTCCCTCGCGCACCACCTTGACGAACTGCTCGTGGACCTCCTGGAGCAGCTTCTGCATGTGCTGCCGCTCTTCCGGCTTCTCGGGCTGGAAGGCATCGAGGAAATCCTTGTTCGACCCTGCGGTGTAGACGCGCCGCTCGATGCCCAGCTTCTCGAGCGTGCCGACGAAGCCGAAGCCGCCCGAGATCACGCCGATCGAGCCCACGATGCTCGCCTTGTCGACGTAGATCTTGTCGGCCGCGACGGCAATGTAGTAGCCGCCGGAGGCGCAAAGGTCCTCCACGACGGCATGCAGCGGGATGGACGGGTACTTGGCGCGCAACCGGCGAATCTCGTCGTTCACGTAGCCGGCCTGCACGGGGCTGCCACCCGGGCTGTTGATGCGCACCACCACCCCGGCGGTGTTGCTGTCCTTGAAGGCGCGGTTCAGGCCCTTGATGAGGCGCTCGGCCGAGGCCTGGTCCTCGCCGCTGATCACGCCCTCGATGTCGACCACGGCGGTGTGCTTGCCGAGGGTCGTGCGCGAGCCGCCTTCCTTGTCGGAAGGGCCCACCCAACCCAGCATCGCCGCCAGCAGCAGGAAGGCGAAGCTGAACCAGAGCAGCTTGAAAAGCGCGCTCCACTGGCGTGCGCGGCGTTGCTCCTCGATCGCCTTGAGGGCGACTCGCTCGAGCACCAGTCGCTCCCACTCGGGTGGGCCGACGGGATCCGTCATCGGGTTGCAATCCTGCTGGCGGGAGCTGGGTTCAGGAGAATCACCTCGCCGTCGCGCTCCCGGACGGCGAGCGGCTCGAGTGAAGCGCCGCGGCACGGGCCCGCGACGCAATGACCGTTGCCCGGCTCGAAAAGCGCGCCGTGAGTCGAGCAGATCAAGTATAGCCCGGTCTCGTCGAAGAACTCCCCCGGATTCCAGTCGAGCTCGGTGCCGGCGTGCGGGCAGCGGTTCACGAACGCGCGCACCGCACCACAGTGGCGCACGACGAAGCCCACGGGCGTGAAGTACGCCTTCGGGTCGAGCTCGAAGCGCACGCCGCTGCCGCCGTCGACGAGCTCGGCCGAGGCGCAGATGCGCTTCAAGGGGATCTCGCGGCTCACGCGTTGGCTCCCAGCCAGACGTGCAGCTCGCGCACGCTCGCGCATCGGGCGACGGCGGGCCGCGTGCGCAGCAGCTCCTCGTCGTGGGCGCCGTACGAGACGGCGATCGCCTCGACGCCGGCATTGGCCGCAAGCTCCAGGTCGTGCGTCGTGTCGCCGACCATGAGCGCGCGCGCCGGCTCCACGCCGGTCATCTCCAGCAGCATGAGGAGCATCCCCGGATGCGGCTTGGCGAAGCCCTCGTCGGCACAGCGCGTGGCCTCGAACCATGCGCGCAGCCCGGTCGCGTCGAGCACGCGGTCGAGGCCGCGGCGGGCCTTGCCCGTGGCCACCGCGAGCCTGCGGCCGCGCCCATGCAGCTCCGCGAGCATCTCGCGCACGCCGCCGAAGAGCGGCGCCTCGTGCTCGCGCGCGAGGAAATGGTGGCGGTAGCGCTCGGCCAGCCGCCGGCGCCCATCCTCGTCGAGATCGGGCACCACGCGCCGGAAGGTGTCGGCCATGTTGAGTCCGATCACGAAGAGCGCCTCGTCCTGCGTCGGAACCGGGCAGCCCACGTCGCGGCACGCCGCCTGGAGGCTGGCTGCGATCACGGCGGTCGAGTCCATCAACGTGCCGTCCCAGTCGAATATCACCAGATCGTATCTATCCGTGCCCATCCGTGTTCGCCTGCGGCGCCTTCGAATGGCGCAGCCAGAAATCCGCCAGGTCCTTCGGCAGCGGGGACTCGATGCGCATCGCCTCGCCCGAGAGCGGGTGGGCGAAGGCGAGAGCGCGCGCGTGCAGGAACATGCGCTTCAACCCCTCGCGGCGCAGGCGCTTGTTGAGCTCGAAGTCGCCGTACTTGTCGTCTCCCAGCACCGGGTGCTTCAGGTGCGCCAGGTGCACCCGGATCTGGTGCGTGCGTCCGGTGAGGAGCTCGGCCTCGAGCAGGCTGAACTCGGGTCCGCGCTCCAGGCGCCGGAAAACGGTCTCGGCCTCCTGGCCGGACTCCGACACCGTCACGTGCTTGCCGCCATCGGCGAGCGAGCGCTTGGCGAGCGCCGCGCGCACGCGCTGCATCTCGTTGCGGAAGCGGCCGGCCACGCCCACCAGGTAGCGCTTGTCGATGTCGCGCGTGCGGATCGCCTCGTGCAGCGCGGTGAGCGCGGGGCGGCGCTTGGCCACGAGCAGGACGCCCGAAGTCTCGCGGTCGAGGCGGTGGACGAGCTCGAGGAAGCGGGCCTCGGGGCGCATCGAGCGCAGCGACTCGATCACCCCGTGCGCCACGCCGCTGCCGCCGTGGACCGCGATGCCCGAGGGCTTGTCGATGGCGAGGAACGCGTCGTCCTCGAAGAGCACCGGCAGGCGGAAATGCGGCGCGGGCGTGGCGTCCTCGCGCTCGGCCACGCGCACCGGCGGGATGCGCACCCGGTCGCCCGGGGCGACGCGCTGCGAGGCCTCGACGCGCTTGCTGTTGATGCGCACCTCGCCGCTTCGCAGGATGCGGTAGACGTGGCTCTTGGGAACGCCCTTCAAACGGGCCAGCAGGTAGTTGTCGATTCGCTGGCCTGCTTCGTCCTCCGTGACCTCGATCCAGCTCACTGCTTTGCCATCGCCCGACATGCCCGGTATACTACAGGTCGTTGATTTCCAAGAGATCAACAACGTCCCCAACGGGACGAACGCAAGGGCGGCCGCGAAAGGCCCCCGAGCAGGCAAACGTCGCTCGCCTGCGAAACCAAGGGCGATGGCAAACGAAATACGCGCTCGACGCACGAATTCCAAAGGTTTCCGCCCTGTCGCCCCACAAGGAGGCGCGGCGCGAAGCCCAGACGAAGAAAACCAGAAATCGTCCATTTCGCTCACACCTCGTGACGCACCCCAAGACCGACTTCTGAAGTAACTCGTCGCCCGGGCCGGGGGACCCCATTCCAATGGGGTCGGGATCCAAGGATCCACGCCGACGGCCCACCTTCCGTGGCAGAGCGCGGGAGAGAATTTAGAATGAAACGCATGCTTTTCAATGCGACCCAGGCGGAAGAGCTCCGGGTCGCGATCGTCGACGGTCAGAAACTCATCGACCTCGACATCGAGTCCGCAGGCAAGGAACAGCGCAAGAGCAACATCTACAAGGGTGTCATCACCCGCGTGGAACCCTCGCTGGAAGCGGTCTTCGTCGACTACGGCGCCGAGCGCCACGGCTTCCTGCCCTTCAAGGAAATCGCCAAGCAGTACATGGTCGGTTCCGACGGCGGCGAGTTCGGCCGCTCGAAGATGGCCACGCAGCTGAAGAACGGCTCCGAGCTCATCGTCCAGGTGGACAAGGACGAGCGCGGCAACAAGGGCGCGGCGCTCACCACCTATATATCGCTCGCGGGCCGCTACCTGGTCCTCATGCCCAACAACCCGCGCGGCGGTGGCGTCTCGCGCCGGATCGAGGGCGAGGACAGGGCCGAGCTGCGCGAGGTGATGGACCAGCTCGACGTGCCCGAGGGCATGAGCCTCATCGCCCGCACCGCGGGAATCGGCCGCAGCGCCGAGGAACTCCAGTGGGACCTCAACTACCTCCTGCAATTGTGGCGCGCCATCGAGACCGCCGCCGAGGAGGAAAGGGGCCCGTGCCTCATCTATCTGGAGTCGAGCCTCGTGGTGCGCGCCATCCGCGACCTCTTCCAGCCCGACATCGGCGAGATCCTCATCGACACGCAGGCGATCTACGACCAGGCCGTGTCCTTCATGTCCACGGTGATGCCGGCCAACGTCAACAAGGTCAAGCACTACCGCGACGACGTTCCCCTCTTCTCGCGCTTCCAGATCGAGCACCAGATCGAGAGCGCCTATCGCCGCGACGTGACCCTGCCCTCGGGCGGCGCGATCGTGATCGACCACACCGAGGCGCTGGTCTCGATCGACGTGAACAGCGCCCGCGCCACGCGCGGGCACGACATCGAGGCGACCGCGTTCAACACCAACCTCGAGGCCGCCGACGAAGTCGCGCGCCAGCTGCGCCTGCGTGACCTGGGCGGCCTGGTGGTGATCGACTTCATCGACATGGAGAGCGCCAAGAACCAGCGCGAGGTCGAGAACCGCCTGCGCGATGCCCTGCGCCATGACCGCGCCCGCGTGCAGGTCGGCAAGATCTCGCGCTTCGGCCTGCTCGAGCTCTCGCGCCAGCGCCTGCAGCCGTCGCTGGAAGAGACCACGCACTCGGCCTGCCCGCGCTGCCACGGCACCGGCTACATCCGCGACACGGCCTCCACCGCGCTGCACGTCCTGCGCATCCTGCAGGAAGAGGCGATGAAGGAAAACACCGCCGCGATCCACGCGCAGGTGCCGGTGGCGGTCGCGACGTACCTCCTCAACGAGAAGCGCAGCGACATCTTCCAGATCGAGGCGCGGCTCAAGGTGAACGTGCTGCTGATCCCCAACCCGCACCTCGAGACCCCCAACTACCAGGTCGAGCGCCTGCGCCACGATGCGCCGCAGCTGGACGAGCAGACTCCCAGCTACGAGCTGGTGGCCGCGCCCGCCGAGCAGTCACCGGTGCTGCCGACCAAGGGCAACGAAAAGCCCGTGCCGCGGCCCGAGCCGCTGGTGAAGGGCATCACGCCGGAGCAACCCGCGCCGATCTCGGCCGCACCGGTGCAGGTCACCACGCCCGCGCCGGTGACTGCGCGCGCTGCCCCGCAGGCGGCGCACGCCGCAGCCGCGAGCGCCGAGCGCCCCGGATTCCTCGATCGTCTCTTCGGATGGTTCCGCGGCAAGCCCGCCGAGCCCGAGCGCATGGAGATCCGCCAGACGTTCCCGCAACCGCAACCCACTCCGGCGCTGGAAGATCGCGGCGCGCGAGGCGGTCGCGGTGGACGTGGCCGTGACCGTGAAGACGGCCGGGGCCGCAGCGGACGCGGCGGCGATCGCGCGCGTGGCGAGGGACGCCCGCAGGAAGGGCGCGAAGGACGCGAAGGACGTGGCGGTGAGCAACGTCGTGGTGAGCCGCGCCAGGGCCGCCCCGAGGGCCAGCCGCAACCGCAGCCGCAGAAGCGCGAGCGCGGCGAGGGTCGGGAGGGTCGCGAAGGTCGTGAGCCTCGTGAGCCTCGTGAGCCGCGTGAGCCTCGCGAGAATCGTGAAGGGCGCGAGCCGCGCGGCGAAAGCCGGCGTGATCGCGACGAGCCGCGCCGTGAGGCAGGACAGCGCGGTCCGCAGGGCGCGCAGCCCTCGCAGCAACCGCAACGCCCCCCGGCGGAGCCCGCGGCGCAGGCCGTCGAGAGCCAGCCCGGTCTCGAGGCTCATCCCGGTGCCGAAGCCGCGCCGCATGCCGAGGGCGAAGGCCAACGCCGCCGCCGCCGTCGTGGCGGTCGCGGTGGCGCCGATCGTGGAGAGCGTCCGGATCGGGGCGAGCGCCCGGATCGGGGCGAGCGCCCTGACCGCGGCGAGCGCAGCGAGCGTCCGGAGGACAGCCAGCCCGTCGAGCGTCCGCCCCAGGTGGAGCGCAGCGCGCACGAGGAGGCCGAGCCGATGCAGGCACGCGACTTCTTCGACGAGCCGCAAGCCGCCCCGAGCGAGCCGCGCCGTGAGGCCGCACCCGAGCCCGCACGTGCACCGGCCGCCGAGTATCGTCCCGACCCGCAGCCGCCGAGGCCCGCCGCAGCACCCGCCCCGCTTGCGCCCACCGTGGTCTTCCACGCGGTGAGCGAGCACGATGCCGCGGGCGAGGAAGCGCACCGCCCGGTGCGCCGCCGCCGCCATGGCCAGGAGGAAGGCGAGGCGGCTACGCCGTCGCTGCAGATGGTCGAGACCCAGGTGGAGGCTCCGGCCCCCGTGGCCCTGGAGGACGACCTGCCGCGCCGCACGCGGCCGCGCAAGCGCCGTGGCGGCGAGGTACCGAGCGAGCCGTTGAAGCTGGTCGAGACTCAACCCGGAGCGGACGGAGCGCGGACCGACAATCCGTGAAAGCCGAGGGGAACCCGATCGACTTCTACTTCGAGTTCTCCTCGCCTTACGGCTACATCGCGTCCAACCTCGTCGACGACCTCGAGAAGCGCACCGGGCGCGCCGTGACGTGGCGCCCGATGCTGCTCGGCCCGGTCTTCAAGATCACCGGGCAGCCTCCGCTGGTCGAGATCCCGATCAAGGGCGAATACGCGAAGCGCGACTTCCCGCGCACGGCGCGCCTGCACGAGGTCGCCTACAACCACCCGGCCAAATTCCCCATCGGGACGGTCGCGGCACTGCGCGCCTTCTACTGGCAGAGCGATCGCGACCCGATGCAGGCGCGCGCGCTCGCCAAGGCGCTCTACAAGGCCTACTTCGTCGAGGGCGTGGACATCAGCGCCCCCGCCACGGTGGTCGATATCGCCGCCTCGGCCGGAGTGGATCGCGCGGCTCTCACGGCGGCCCTCGAGGACCCCGCGATCAAGGAGCGCGCCAAGAGAGAGGTCGACGCGGCCGTGGCCGCGGGCGTCTTCGGTTCGCCCTTCTTCATCGTCGACGGCGAGCCGTTCTGGGGCTGCGATCGCATGCCGATGCTCGAGGACTGGATCCGCCGGGGCGGATGGTAGAGGCGGGCCCGTTGCCCGCGCCCGCTCAGGCCGGCGCCTTCTCCAACGCGTAGATCCGGGCCCGCACCGGGTGTCCGGCCTCGTGGCGGATCTCGAACGGATCGGACTGCACCCCGCGGAATCCGGCTCGCTCGGCCGCCTGCATCACGTACTCGGGCGCGTGGGCGTAGCGCCCGCCGGCGAGCAGCTTGAAGTCGCCGGGCGCCGTGAGCTCCTCGATGGTGAGCACGAAGCGCCCGTCGGGAGCGAGCGCGCTTGCCGCAGCGGCGAACACCCGGTCCAGGGCGCCCACGTAGATGAAGACGTCGAGGGCGAGCGCGAGGTCGAGGCTGGCGGGCGGGCAGGCCGCGAGCCAGTCACCGATCTCCGCGCGCGCAAGCTCGTCGTAGATGCCGCGCCCCCGTGCGATCTCGAGCATCTCGCCCGAGAGGTCCACGCCCGTGAGCTTGGCGGCATGCGTCCGCGCAAGTGCGCCGGAAAGCCCCGTTCCGCAGCCCAGGTCGGCCACGCGCAGCCCCGTGCGCGTCGCGAGCCACGGCGCGAGGAACTGCGCCACCACCTCGGGGGCCGAGTAGCCGAGCTCGCCCAGGAGCCGGGCCTCGAACTGCGGCGCGAACCGGTCGAAGAACGACGCCACGTACTCATCCGGCGGACGCTCGATGCGAACGCCCGCGAGCCCGTCGCGCAGGTAGCGGAATTCGACGTTCGAGGGATCGAACTCGAGCAGCCGGTCGAAGCACTCGAGCACCACGGAGGCGTCGGGCATCGGCGTTCCCGCCGCCTCGGCCGCCTGCGCCGCGCCGAGGTATTCCACGTAGAGCAGCTTGCCGAGGTTGGCCCAGCCGGCCACGAACCCGGGATCCGCGTCCACCGCCTGGCGCAGGCGCGTGAGCGCCTCCAGGGTGCTGCCCAGCTGCAGGTGCGCGAGCGCCATCTCGTTCAGCGTCGCGGCCGAGCGCGGCTGCATCGCGAGCGCGCGCCCCAGCGTGGCGAGCGAGTCCCTGGGCCGCCCCAGCAGGCGCTCGCAGTAGCCCAGGCGATTGAGGGCGATCCATTCGTTGGGCGCCAGCGCGAGCGCGCGCCGGTAGCTCTCGGCCGCCTCCTCGATGCGCCCGGTGTGCTCGAGCAGGTATCCCAGGTTGGCGCGCGCCTCGACGAACTCGGGCTGGTATTGCAGCGCCCGACGGTAGCTCGCGATCGCGTCGTCCACGCGGCCGAGATGGCCCTGGGCGAGGCCGGCCATGAAATGGAGGTTCGGGTTCACGCGCTCGTTGCGCAGCGCGCCGTCGAAATAGGCCAGCGCGTCGGCGTAGCGCTGCTGCATGAGCGCCGACAGGCCCAGCAGGTACTGGCCGCCGGCGTTCTTCGGTTGCCGGGCGAGGATCTCGCGCGCGCGCGCCTCGCCTTCGGCGAAGCGCCCCGCCTTGAGCAGGGCGTCGCCCTCGTTGATCAGCCGGTCGAGAAGTTCGTGTTGGGTCAACGGGGATTCCTAAGCTGGAAACGTGCGGGATCGAGTTCGGCCTGGATGATATCCAGCCAGCGGTGGGCGGCCTCTTCGACCATGTCGAGCACCTGCTCGAAGCCTTCGGCGCCGCCGTAATAGGGATCGGGAATGTCCTCGCCTTTCCAGCGGGCGCTGGCGTCGAGGAACATGCCCAGCCGTGCCCTGGAGCCCGCGGGGGCGAGCGCGCGCAGCTGGCGCAAATGCCCTCGGTCCATGGCGAGAATGTAGTCGTACTCGTCGAAGTGCTTGCGCGAGACCTGCATCGCGCGCTGGGCCGAGAGGTCGTAGCCGCGGCGGCTGGCGTGCTCGAGCGTGCGCGAGTCGGGGCATTCGCCCACGTGGTAGTCGTGCGTGCCGGCCGAGCGCACCACGACGCGCCCGGCGAGGCCGCGCTCGCGGGCGAGGTGGCGCAGCACCCCCTCCCCCGTGGGCGAGCGGCAGATGTTCCCGGTGCAGACGACGAGGACGGCGACCTTGTCCATCAGCTTCCGGCCACGGCCATCATGCGGTCGCGCAGGAGCTTCAGCTCGTCGCGCAGGTTCGCCGCGCGCTCGAACTCGAGGTTGCGCGCGGCATCGAGCATCTCCTTCTCGACCTTGCGGATCTTCTGGTCGAGCTGCTTCTCCGACAGCGCGTCGTATTTCGCCTCCTCCTGCGCCGCCTGCCGCGTCTCGCGCGCCTCGTCGGCGTCGTAGACGCCGTCGATCATGTCCTTGATGCGCTTGGAGATGCCCTTGGGCTCGATGCCGTGCTCGGCGTTGAACAAGACCTGCTTCGCGCGACGCCGGTCGGTCTCCTCGATCGCGGCCTTCATCGAGTCGGTCATGCGGTCGGCGTAGAGGATGGCGCTGCCGTTGATGTGGCGCGCCGCCCGCCCGATCGTCTGGATGAGCGAGCGACCCGAGCGCAGGAATCCTTCCTTGTCCGCGTCGAGGACCGCCACCAGCGACACCTCGGGGATATCCAGGCCCTCGCGCAGCAGGTTGATGCCGACCAGCACGTCGAACAGGCCTTTCCTCAGGTCGCGGATGATCTCCACCCGCTCGACGGTGTCGATGTCCGAGTGCAGGTAGCGCACCTTCACGCCGTGCTCGGCCAGGTAGTCGGTGAGGTCCTCGGCCATGCGCTTGGTGAGCGTGGTGACGAGCACGCGCTCGTTGATCACCACGCGCTTGTTCACCTCCGAGAGCAGGTCGTCCACCTGGGAGGAGGCCGGCCGCAGGATCACCACGGGGTCGATGAGGCCCGTGGGCCGCACGACCTGCTCGACCACCTGGGCGGCATGGGTGCGCTCGTACTCGGCCGGCGTGGCGGAGACGAAGACCGCCTGGCGCACCTGGCGCTCGAACTCCTCGAACTTGAGCGGCCGGTTGTCCAGCGCCGAGGGGAGCCGGAAGCCGTAGTCGACCAGCACCGTCTTCCTCGAGCGGTCGCCGTTGTACATGCCGCCCACCTGCGGGATGGTCACGTGGCTCTCGTCGACCACGATCAGCGCCTCGCGCGGCAGGTAGTCGATCAGGGTCGGCGGCGGCTCGCCCGGGGCACGGCCCGACAGGTGGCGCGTGTAGTTCTCGATCCCCTTGCAGAACCCGAGCTCGTTCATCATCTCGAGGTCGAAGTGCGTGCGCTGCTGCAGGCGCTGCAGCTCGAGGAGCTTGCCCTCCTTCTGAAAGTATTCGAGGCGCTCGCGCAGCTCCACCTTGATCGTCTCGATCGCGCGCAGCACGGTGGAGCGCGGCGTCACGTAGTGGCTCTTGGCGTAGAGCGTGAAACGCGGGATGCGGTGGAGCAGCTCACCCGTGAGCGGGTCGAAGAGCGTGAGCGACTCGATGGCGTCGTCGTAAAGCGACACGCGCAACGCCTGTTCACTGTTCTCGGCAGGGAACACGTCAATCGTGTCACCCCGGACACGGAAAGTCCCGCGGCGGAAGTCGATGTCGTTGCGCGTGTACTGCATGCCGGCCAGGCGCGCCAGCAGGTCGCGCTGCGGCACCGGGTCCTTCTCGCGCAGCACCTGGCGCATGTCCTGGTAGTCGCCGGGATCGCCGATGCCGTAGATGCACGAGACCGTGGCCACGATGACCGCGTCCTTGCGCTCGAGGATGCTCTTGGTCGCCGACAGCCGCATCTGCTCGATGTGCTCGTTGATCGAGCTGTCCTTCTCGATGTAGAGGTCGCGCGACGGGACGTAGGCCTCGGGCTGGTAGTAGTCGTAGTACGAGACGAAGTACTCGACCGCGTTCTCGGGGAAGAACTCGCGGAACTCCGAGTAGAGCTGCGCGGCGAGGGTCTTGTTGGGCGCGATCACCAGCGCCGGGCGCCCGGTGCGGGCGATGACGTTGGCCATCGTGTAGGTCTTGCCCGAGCCGGTGACGCCGAGCAGCGTCTGGTACGCGAGACCGTCGTTCAGGCCCTCGACCAGCTTGTCGATCGCCTGCGGCTGGTCGCCTGCGGGCGAGAACGACTGGTGCAGGCGGAAGGGGCTTCCGGGAAAGGTGACTACTTCCATTGCGGGGGGATTGAGGCGCGGGCAAACCAAAGATTATAGAAGGTAAAATGGAGGCGTCGCACCTTCATGTCTACCCCTCCGGAGACCCCGCAATGTCGCTCGTCGCCAATCGCCTCGATGCCATCAAGCCCTCGCCCACCCTCACCGTCAGCGCCAAGGCCGCGCGCCTGAAGGCCGAGGGCAAGGACGTGATCTCGATGGGCGCCGGCGAGCCCGACTTCGACACGCCCGATTTCATCAAGGAGGCCGCGATCGAGGCGATCCGCAAGGGGCACACCAAGTACACGGCGGCGGGCGGCACGCCCTCGCTCAAGCGCGCGATCGTGGCGAAGTTCAAGCGCGACAACGCCCTCGCCTACACCGAGAAGCAGATCCTCGCCTCGGTCGGCGGCAAGCAGACCTCGTTCAACCTCTGCATGGCGCTGCTCAATTCCGGCGACGAGGCGATCATCCCCGCGCCGTACTGGGTGTCCTATCCCGACATGGCCATGATGGCCGACGCGAAGCCGGTGTTCGTGCCGGCCGGCATCGACCAGGGCTTCAAGATCACCGCGGCCCAGCTGGAGCGCGCGATCACGCCGAAGTCGCGGCTGCTGTGGATCAACAGCCCGTCCAACCCGACCGGCGCCGTATACACCGCCGACGAGCTGCGCGCGCTGGGCGAAGTGCTGCGCAAGCATCCGCGCATCGTGATCGCCACCGACGACATGTACGAGCACATCCTGCTCGACGGCTCGAAGTTCGTGAACATCCTGAACGTCTGCCCCGACCTCTATCCGCGCACGGTCACGATGAACGGCGTCTCGAAGGCGTACTCGATGACCGGCTGGCGCATCGGGTATTGCGGGGGACCGCAGGAGCTCATCGAGGCGATGGAGAACGTGCAGTCGCACAGCACCTCGAATCCCGCGACCATCTCGCAATACGCCGCCGAAGCGGCGCTGAACGGCGACCAGTCGTGCATCGAGCCCATGGTGGCCGCCTTCAAGGAGCGTGCGCGCGTGGTCTCGGAAGGCCTGAACGGCATTCCGGGCGTGAAGTGCCTGAAGCCCGCCGGCGCGTTCTACGCCTTCCCGGATTGCCGCGAGGCGATCGGCAAGCTGCACGCCGCGGGCACGATCCCGGTGGCGACCGACCTGGCCCTGTGCGACTACCTGCTCTCGCGTCCCAAGGCCGTGGCGGCGGTGCCGGGCTCGGCCTTCGGCGCCGAGGGCTACCTGCGCATCTCCTTCGCCACCTCCATGGAGAACATCCGCAAGGCGGTCGAGCGCATGGACGAGGCGATCGCCCCGGAACGCGTCGCGGCCTAGGTCACCCCAGAGGCGGAGCAGGGGCCCCGCTTGCGGGGATGCGACCCGGCGGGGTGATCGGGGCCGACACGCATATCGTCGGGCTTCGCGCTCGCCACGGAGGCCCAAACGAAGGGCCGCGAACGCGGTCCCATGGAATGTGGGGCGCCCTGCGCGCCCCGTTTGTAGGAGCATTCCTATGCGGACCCTTCTAGCCGCCCTTTGCGTCGCTTTCGCCGCCGATGCCGGTGCGGCCGTCCTGTACAAGCTGGTCGACCCGGCCGGCAACGTGACCTTCGCGGACTCCGTCCCGCGAGCCTTCCGGGGCAACGTCACGCGCCTGGACATCGACACGGGCTCCAACCTCATCACGCCCTCCCCGGGGGCGGACATCGTCTCGAGCTCGCCGGCACCCGATCGCCTGGTCATGCGGGCCCCCGCGAGAGTGAGCGGCGAGGAGCGCCTGCGTGCCGCCCAGGTGCGCGTGGACGAGGCGCGCGCCGCCCTGGACAACGCGCGCGACAACACGACCGCCGAGGACTGGATCTACTACCCGCGCAACCCGGTGACGGGCGCGAGCCGCATGCCCACGCCCTCCTACCAGGCGCGCATCGACCAGCTGGCGGGCAACGTCGTGGTCGCCGAGGCGGAGTACGACGCGCTGCGCCGCGAGCTGCGCTGATCAGCGCTGGATGACGCAACGCCACTCCTGCACGTAGCCGGTGCCGTTCGCGGACTCGAAGCCGCGCAGCAGCAGCCCGTCGTGGCCGATGGCCACGAGCTCGGGCTCGTAGAGCGGCGGCAGCAGGTCCTCGGTGCGCGAGCCGCGCGGGTCCGCGGCGCGCAGCTGCGCCACGCGGTGCGACTCGCTGCCGCGCAGGATCGAATGCAGGTGGAGCTCGCCCACCACGCTGTCCTGGTCGTGGTGCGTGTAGCGGCGGCCGACCCGGCGCATGGCGAAGACGCGGACTTTCATGGGGCATCGTAGCGGCCGGCAGGGGTCAGGATCGACCCCGGCCTCGAATTGGGGATAACAACGCGGCGAATGCGGTTCCGGTCGCCAGTTGCCCACACTGCGGGATAATGCGGCGTCGGCGCCCGGGTGGTGGAATTGGCGATACACAGAGGACTTAAAATCCTCCGCCGAAAGGCATGCCGGTTCGAATCCGGCCCCGGGCACCATTCCTCCCAGCGCCCTGTCAAGCGCAAGTCCGACAGCGAACGGGCCGCGAGTTCGCCGCGCCGGCAGCCGAACGTTCCGCCTTCCCTCCAGATCGACTTGGGTACAATCTTCGCTCTCAGGGCGCATTTCGCAGCCTGTCAGGGAAGGCATACAAAAATGAAATACGAAGCGGACGACCCGCGCCGCCGCATCCTCATCCAGATGCTCGCCGCCGGCTTCTTCGGCACGGGCTCGGCCGCATCCAACCTCGCCTTCGCCCAGATCCTGGGCTCGCCGCCGACCAAGCTGCCGCCGGGCAAGTCGATCTACCGCATCTCCGGCGACGTGACGGTGAACGGCCAGAAGGCCAACCTCGAGACCAAGATCGGCGGCGGCTCGACCATCCAGACCGGCAAGGACAGCGAGCTCGTCTACGCCGTGGGCGAGAGCGCGTACATCGCGCGACCGAACACCCAGATCGTGGTGGAGACCAGCTCTGCGGATTCGGCCATCGTCTCGGGCCTGAAGCTGCTCACGGGCAAGCTGCTCTCGGTCTTCCCGAGCCGCCGCCCGGTGCAGCTGCAGACCAAGGTGGCGAGCATCGGCATCCGCGGCACGGGTGTCTACCTCGAGAGCGATCCCGAGCAGACCTACTTCTGCACCTGCTACGGCGTGGCCGACGTCTCGGCGCTCGACGACCCGTCGAGCAAGGAAACGGTCGCCGCCTCGCACCACGACAAGCCGCTCTACATCGTGGCCAACGAGCCCGCCGGCAAGAAGATCCGCAATGCGCCCTTCGTGAACCACACCGACCAGGAGCTCATGCTCATCGAGACGCTGGTCGGGCGCCAGCCGCCGTTCGTGTTCCCGAAAGCGGATTACTCAGGGCCGCGGAGAAGTTACTAGGCATCGCCTGACGGCGGGAATAAACGGGGTCAGACTCCAGTTTCGCCAAAGGCGCGAAACTGGAGTCTGACCCCCAGCTAGAACGGCGCGCCGTTCAGGATCCAGTTCAGGAACAGGTCATAGCGGGCGCGCTCCGGCGCGCCCGGTTCCTTGCTGGTGTCGAAGCCCTGCACCAGGCGCCCGCCGTGGTGGTTGTTCGAGGGCTTGCGCAGCAGCGGGCTCGCGCCCATCTCGGTGAAGTTGATCCGGCTGCGCACTTCCTCGTAGAACCATGCGTCGTCGGTCGCGTCGCCCACCGTGCCGTCGCCGTTGCGGTCCTCGTTGGTGTAGAACACCGGCGGCATCGGCGGCGTCCCCACCGGGTTGTGGCACTGGGTGCAGGACCCGGGCGACTGCATGATCGCCTTGATGTCGGCGAAGCGCACCGCCGCGGGCGCCGGGCTCAACAGCGGGTTCACGACCACGCGCACTTCCACCGGCGCGCTCTGGGCGGGGCCGTTCGCGGTCACCAGTCGCACCACATAGGTTCCGGCGTTGGGCGCGTTCAGCGTGGCGCGGGCTGCGCTCGCCTCGGCGATCGACGCCCCCGCCGGCCCCGACACGAGCGTCCACGTGTACGAGCTCGAATAGAGGCTGCCCTCGCCCGATAGCGGGATCGCGCCCGGCAGCGCCACCCGGCTCGGACCGGCATCGGCCAGCGGATGGCCGGGCCGGATCACGTTGCCGGCGGCGTCGCGCACGTTGTAGCCCTGGGCCTGCAGGAAGTCCGCGAGCAGCCCCGGGCGACGCGGGTCGTCCCAGAAGTTGTCGAAGACGATGAAGGCGAGCGGCATGTTGCCCCGGTCGAACACGTGGGTCTTGATGCGGTCGGCGTAGCCGACGAATTTCTCGTACGAGGTGAAGTCGATGTCCGACTGCGCGTTGGTGCCGCGCATCGCGTGGCACGTGCGGCACGAGGTCGCGATGACCTCCCGGTACAACGTGCTCTGCCCGTTCACCAGCCACGACTCGGGCACGTAGTTGTCGATGAACGTCGGCGACGGCAGGCCGTCGCCCCCATACGAGTTCTTGATCACCGCCGCGGCGGTCGCCTGCCACTCGCTCCCGCCGACGCCGCGGCGGCAGGCGTCCTCGGGAAACGTCGAGGGCGCCGGCAGCGGGTACGTGCACAGGATCGCCTTGTTGATCGCCTTGATCTTGTCTTCCTGTTCCGTGCGCGCCCAGCCTGCCCGCGTCGTGGAGAAGTCGAACGAGTCGGGCTCGAAGGGGTGCAGGCGTGCCTGGACGTCGCCGCGTTGCTGCGAAACGCCGTTCTGCACCAGGTTGAAGCGCCGCTTGCCGGTCGAGTCCGGCGGGGTGAGCGCATCGCCCCGGCCGCCATGGCACGAGATGCACGGGCCGGGCATGAACTTCTGCCCGCGGTTGTCGAGGTTCACCGACATCTGCCGCACGCCGGCGGCGTTGTAGTTGTAGAACTTCGGGAACGCCGCGCCGCCGTTGGGTCCGGGGGTGAACTCGATCGCGTTCACGCCGACGAGCCAGCGCGTGTCGCGCACGATCGCCGCGTCGAGGTTGAGCGGCGAGTACGCATAGGCCGGCCCCGCCTGGATCAGGTAGTTCTCGACGTAGAACGCCATCGTGTTGTCCGGGTTCTGGCGCACGTACATGCGCCGCCCGTAGCCCAGGTCGCGGCGATCCCCGAAGATCACGTTCCACTCGGTGCCGGTCCCGGTCTCGAACCCGTTCCTGGCCTTGTACTTCGCCAGCGTGTCGCGGTCGTTGTTCGGGTCGATCGCGCGGTAGTACGCCTCCGCGTACTCCAGCGTATTGGTCTGGAGGCTCCCGTCGGCCTGCTTCTGCGGGTTCGGGAACAGCAGGAAGATGTTGGGCTCGGACGAGGTGATCGGGTTGGGCTGCGGCCCGGGGGTCACGTCGGCCGGGCTCCCGCCTCCGCCGCCGCAAGCGGCGAGTGCCAGGGCGATCGCGAGGGCCGCGCAACGGGCGGCCAGGGTGCGGGCGTAGCGGCAATGTTTCATGATCAGAAGCGCATCAGGTACATGAGCGAGTACTGGTTGTCTATATACCGCAACGGCGCGCTCTCGAACGAAAGCGTCTTCTTCGACCTGCCCTCCACGCGCCGCCACGAAAGATCCACCGAGTCGCGCGCGCCGAGCGGGTAGTTCACGCCGACGGTTCCGATCAGCGTCGTGCCGTCGATGCGGTAGGCGATGTAGCCGAGGTCCTCGAACGCGTCGTCGGGCACGAACACGTCGGCCGCACCCACGGCGAGCGAGGGCGGCCCGGAGGAAACGCTGTCCCCGCGGCGGTACTCGCCGCTCAGGTAGAGGATGCCCTTGCGCCCGAGCGCGTAATCGATGTTGAGCTTGGCCGCGTACTCGCGCCAGTTGAACACGTCGCTGTTGCCGTAGCGCCAGTTGTGCCCGAGTTCGCCGAAGAGCTCGATGCGGTCGGTAAGCGCGCGGCGCGCGTTGAAGCCGAGGAAGTAGCGCGGGCCGGTGCGGTAGTTCGACTCGTACTGCTCGTAGAGCCCGCGCCCGACGACCGCGAACGTGGTCGCGTCGAACGCGCCCGAAGTGCGGTACTGCACCTCGCCCTGCGCGCCGCCGGTGAAGCGGCCGAGCCCGTTGTAGCGCTGGAACTTCTCGCCCGAGGCGAGCGCCGTGAGCTGGGCGCGGAAGTTGGTGGCGATCGGCCACGCGCGGCTCACGTTCGCCGACATGCTGAAGATGCTGTCCTCCAGCCGGTTGGGCTTCTCGCGCGCGCGGTTCACGTTGTCGTCGTAGCTGTAGCCGAAGTCGACGTTGATCGGGTAGCGGTAGAGCAGCGGCTCGAAGCGCCACGGGAGCGCGGCGCCCGCGCCCAGCTCCTGCGTGACCATGATGCGCACGCCCTGCGTGTTGGACGCCCCCGAGGCGCGCTGCGCCAGGTAGTCCAGGCCCACCTTGAGGCCGCCGCCCAGGACCAGGTCGGCGCCGACGCCGAGCAGCAGCGAGTTGCGGCTGACACCCAGGGGCGTGATCGAATAGACCTCGCCGGGCAGGTCCGCGTACCAGAGTTGCGCCCCGCTCGCGTTGCCCAGCTCGCGCCGGTACTCGAGGCGCGCGCGCGGCTCGGCGAAACCGAAGTCGGTCTCGTGGCGCGACTCGGCTCGCACGCCCACCACCGCCTGGCTGTTGCGCTGGTCCTGCTCGGCGAACCTCAGGGCGTAGTTGCCGACGCCGCTCTCGGTGACCGCGTCGAGGCGGTCGGCCGAGAAGTCGATGCGCCCGTACGGCGAGACCATCGCGTTGCCATGGCGATACTCGTAGGCGGCGGCAACGGAGCCGAAGAACTGCCGGCCCTTGCGGCTTGCGGACGCGAACGACTCGAGCGAGGCGACGCGGCGATGCGAGTCGAAGTCGAGCGTACCGTAGCCGAGCAGCATGTCGATGTAGGTCCGCGGCCCGACCTGGTAGCTGCCGTAGCCCGCAATCGACCCGGCTTTCGCCTTGCTGCGCGAGCCCGTCGTGCCGATGTCGGTGTCGTCGCGCGCGAAGCCGGCCGCGAGGCCCGCCGACAGCTTCGGCCCGAAGCGGCGATCGACGCCGAAGGTGATGCCGTCGGTGGTGAACTCGGAGCCCGTGCGCTCGCCGTTGCCGTCGAGGCGGCCGAACCATGCGTTGCCGGAGATCCAGAACGACAAGCCGTTCGTCATCGGCGCGCTGGAGCCGTTGAGGCTGCCGCTCGTGACCGCCTGGGCGACCGCGGCGATGAGCGACGGCGGTCCCACGTCGCGAACCGGCTGGCCCGTGACGCCGGCGGCCGAGGCGACGCGGATGGGCTCGGTCAGGTAGGCCGCGCGGATGGGCTCGGTGGCCACCGAAGGTGCGCTCGCCGGCTCGGCGGGACGCACGCTGCCCGTCTGCGGAGCCGTCGCCGGCTTCTCCTCGGGCTTGACCGGGACGACGGCCTCCGTGCGATGCAGCGATTCCAGGCGCCGCGAGAGGTTGCCGATCTGCGTGCCGGCGAAGCGGCGCGCGGCTTGCGTTTGCGCCTCGACCAGCCCCACGACGTCGCGATCCTTCGTCGGATCCGGACGGCCGATCACCTGGATGTTGATCGTCACCGGGCTCGACTGGCCGAGCGACCCGTAGACGATGTAGCGGAACGCGTCCGCGCCGAAGTAGTCGGTCCTGGGCGTGTAGGTGACCTTGAGGCCGTTCACGGCCGTCGTGCCATGCGCCGGCGCCGTGTGGATCGACACGCCGGTGACCGCCGAGCCCTTGATCAGCGGCTTGAGATCGAGGACGGTCGCGGTGTTGAGCTGGACGGTGAAGAGCGCCGTCGAGCCGGATGGCGGCAGCGGGAAGACGTTGATCGACACGGTCGCCACGGCGCTTGTGCCCGCGACGTTCGAAACGGTGTAGCGGAAGCTGTCGGCGCCGAGGTAGCCCGCTGCCGGCGTATAGGTCACCACGTTGCTGCCCGGTGTCACGCTCGCGAGGCCGTGCTCCGGCAAGGTCACGATGTTG
>Ga0207428_10001939_pt1 | contig 20971 bp, 13 predicted proteins | sample RhiMethybrSRZTD1_FD_187600 | JGI IMG/M metagenome (GOLD analysis project Ga0207428, IMG submission 187600) | Populus rhizosphere microbial communities from Tennessee, USA - Rhizosphere MetaG P. TD hybrid SRZTD1 (SPAdes) (version 3) | ecosystem: Host-associated > Plants > Roots > Rhizosphere >...
TGTAGTGGCCGGCTTTAGCCGGCCTGGTGTAGTGGCCGGCTTTCTTGGCCTGAGCGAAGTCGAAGGCAGCCGGCCCATCCAAGCACAGGGGCGCGGACGCGGGTTCTCATTCGGCCCGCCCAGCGGCGCCCAGCTCTTCGACGCCAACTGCGCGAAGTGCCACGCCGCAGAACCGGTCGACGTCGGGGGACGCACGGCGCCGTCGTTGCCGACGTTGAACACGCTGCCGCCCGAGCGCATCTATCAGGCGATCACGACCGGATCGATGGCGGTCCACGCTGCAGCGCTACCCGACAAACAGAAGCGCGATCTCACCGAGTTCGTCGCCCGTCGTCCGTTCTTCGATCTCGAGGGCACCGGTGTCGCGAAGATGGCGAATCGATGCACGTCGAATCCGCCGCTTGGCGACATCGCGGCAACGCCCGCATGGAACGGCTGGGGAGGCGCGAACAACGCCCGCTTCCAGACTGCGGCAGCCGCCGGACTCTCGGCGCGCGAGGTGCCGAAGCTGACCCTCAAATGGGCGTTCGGCTTTCCCGGCGGCGGCGTCAGCTCGTCTCAGCCGACCGTCGCGCTCGGACGCGTCTTCGTGGCCAGCGACAACCGCGTCGTCTATTCGATCGATGCGCGATCGGGCTGCGCCTACTGGTCGTTTCATGCCGACAGCATCGGCCGCTTCGCTCCTACCGTCGGTCTTATCTCGGGATATGGAGGCACACGCTACGCGGTGTTCTTCGTCACCGGCCCCGGCAATGCGTTCGCGGTCGATGCGCACGATGGAAAGCTGCTGTGGCGAAGCGAGGTCAAGGGCTTCCATAACGTCAGCGCTTCATCAACGCTTCACGACGGCCGTCTCTACATTCCGCTCGCCGGCACAGAAACGATGTCGGGCGCAAATCCGGCGTACGAATGCTGCCGTTCGCGAGGCGGCGTCGCGGCACTCGACGCCAACACCGGCAAACTGCTCTGGAAGGTCGACAGCATTCCCGAACCGCTTCGACGCCTCGGCGAGAACGCGAGCGGCCGCCCGCTGTGGGGTCCATCGGGCGCGAGCGTCTGGAATGCGCCAACGATCGATGCGAAGCGCCGGCGCATTTACGTCGGCACCGGCAACAGCTACGGCCCGATCGCCGCGAACACGAGCGACTCGGTCCTCGCGCTCGATATGAACGACGGTCACATCATCTGGAGCCATCAGGAGTTCAAGGGCGACTCGTTCATGGTCGGGTGCGGCCCGAAGAACCCTGCTGGCGGCAACTGTCCTGAAACGTTAGGACCGGATTGGGACTTCGGCGGCGCGTCCATCATGCTGCAGACGCGTGCCGACGGAAGAGACGTGCTCGTCGCCGCAGGTAAAGGAGGCGTGGCGATCGCGCTCGATCCGGACGATGGCGGTAAGGTGCTCTGGCGCACGACGCTCTACGAAGGCCAGCCGCCCTCCGCGCTCGGCCTCGTGCTGTTCGGCGGCACCGCGGACGGAACGCGTGCCTACTTTCCGCTGCAGCAACCGGGAGGCGGCTTGACCGCCGTGCGACTCGACACCGGCGCGGTCGACTGGAAGGCACGAGTCGATGCGGATCGTCGCGGGCAGGGCGGCGCCGCCAGCTCGATTCCTGGCGTCGTCTTCACCGGCGGCTGGGACGGCATCTTGCGCGCAGTGGATAGCAACGGCAAAGTGATCTGGAGCTACGACACCAACACCGAGTTCAAGACGATCAACGGCGTCCAGGCCCGCGGCGGCTCACTCGGTCCGCCGGGCGCGACCATGGTCAATGGGATCGTCTACGTCGTCTCCGGATACATCGGAGTGCAGCAGGGGACTGCCGGAAACATCCTCCTCGCATTCGCGGTCGATTAGAGCGATTTCGAGTTGTCCGTAGCGTCCCAGCGGTGGCCGCACGTAGGCCAATCGACGACGGTGTGGCCGGGGCTACGCTCCGGGTTCGACGCCGCGGAAAAACGACTCGTCCGCGCATGTGCTGACGCTGCCGGCGGCGGCTGATCTGATCCGCACGACCGTGAACAATCGTGTCGATAACGAGTGACGCGGTGCGCCAGTGGCGAATCACCGCCGCCGCCGATCGGACCGCTCCCGAATCGTTTTACCCCCTGTCGCGTGTCGCGGCGCGAACAGTCGCTCCGCCCAGCCACACCGTCGTCGCTTAGCCAAGGGTACGGCGGCTCACCGGGCGAGCCTGGGGTCGGCGACCTGTTCGCGGCGTGATGGGCGAAGTGGGTAAATCGGGTCTGTAGGCGCTGCGAGCGCCGTCGCCCTGGATTCGCCACTGACGCACGGGCTCGCTGGTTACCGACACGATTCTTGGCTGTCCCTCGAATCATCCAAGGCGACGGCGTCATCGTCAGCACACTCGCCGGAAGACCCGATTTTCCACGCCGACGAACCCCGGGGTCCCCAACGCGCACGCTTGCGCGTTGGGGTGGGAATCGGGAGCCGACTCCAGGCTCGCCCGGTGAGCCGACGCTACGAACATCTCGAAAACGCTCTAGCCGCCGCTACTTGGGCTCGATCTGAATGTCGGTCCTCGCAGCGGTCCGGCCACCTTCGCGCGAAGCGCTTCGGCGAGGTCTCGCCGTAGCCTTGGCGGAGGCGGAAGCCGGGCTTCGTGCCACAGCAACGTCAACACAAGTGCATCCACGTCAGGCTTCACGGAGAATCACTCGGTGGCCCCTCGACGATGCCGGTCTAATCGGTGCTCCTCGCTCATCTCCCAGTTGAAGTCGTAGAACACACGCAGCTGATTGCCGTCCAGGTCCGCGACCCTGAACTCACGCAGGTTCCACGGTTTGTCCTCCACTGCCTCGACAATCTTCGCCCCAGTACCTTTCCAGCGCTCGAACAGTTCGTCGACTTCCTGTTTGCTGTTGAGATTCAGCCAGACGATCACTGGGCTTTTCGACCCGTGGACGGCGCGGAACGGAGCATTCGTGAGGAACATTCGGCAATCCCCCTGCGAGATGCCTCCAATCCCGCCGTCATCATGTCCCCAGTCAAAACTGAATCCGAGCACACTCACGTAGTACTCCGCGGCTCTGTCAACGTTGCTCACCGGAATCTCTGGAACCGCTTGTGGGAAGTGGGTCAGCATTGTGCCTCCCGTGTGAGTCACGCCGGCTCGTTCGGATAGTTGAAGAAAAGCTGGTTGCCGTCGAGATCCTCGACCACAAGCAGCCGGTAGCCCCAGTGGCCGTCCTTGACCGAAGCACCGCGGTCTTCGAGCTCGGCGCGTAACGCGTCGAGTTCCGCGACCGCCGCCTCGCGCGTCTCCGGCTCGATATTCAGTGAAATGAACATCAGACCCTTGCCGACCTTCTCCGGCCAGTGTTCGCAGAGGATGAGCGCGCAGCCCTGACGATCGACCTGGGCAACGTCCGCCCGGCCATCTTTTGGGGCGCGCCAGGGAATCGTGAAGCCGAGCCGTTCCACATAGAAGCGGAGCGAGGCCTCGACGTTCGAGACGTGAAGCACGGGGCGCGCGAACCACTCGGTCATGGCGGCACTTCTTTCGCGTTGACTATTCCGCGCGGAGCAACTGCGACGGGTTGGCCGACGCGGCGCGCCGTGCCGGGCGCCAGCATCCGAGGAAGGCTGCTGCGGGCAACAGCAGCAATGCGAGCCCGAAGCTCACTGGATCCGTGGACGAGACACCGTAGAGCACCGATCCGAGCCCAGTGCCGGCAGCCAGCGCACCAAACAGACCGAGCAGCACGCCAGCGACGACCAGCGCGACGCCTTCGCGCAGGACCAGGCGCAGGATATCCCCCGTCGTCGCGCCCATCGCCATGCGCATTCCGATTTCGCCCATTCGCCTCGAGACCTGATAGTTGAGCAGACCGAAGATGCCGGTCGCGGCGAGCAACAGTGCCAGCGCCCCGAACAACGCGGCGAGCGCCGCGGTGAAGCCGACCGGCGCCACCTCTCGATTCACGTATGCCGACATCGGCAGCACCTTGTCCATCGCCATCGCGGGGTCGAGCGCTTGCAGCGTCGCCCGAACATCCGGAAGGAGCGACAGCGGCGGCACGGTGGTTCGCAGGACGAACGTCTGAGGGAAACGCTCGCGCGTATTCTGAGCGAACGGCGAGTAGATCTGCGGACGCGTTTCATTCGTCAACGAGTGGGTGTGGACGTGCTCTACGATGCCGACGATGACGCTGGGGACGAACTCGAACGGGGTTCCGCGTCTCGTCATGTGCTGCGCGTCGATCGTCTTCCCCAACGCTGATTCACCCGGCCATACCGTGCGCGCCAGCAAATCGTCGACGATGACGACGTAGGGAAACCGCTCGTTGTCCTGTGCCGTGAAGTGGCGGCCTTCGACGATGCGTGCACCGATCGCCGGCAGGTAGCCCGGCGTGACTGCGCGGCTGTCGGCGGTGAAGCTGGAACGCTCGGCGCCCTTCGTCACGAAGAAATCGCCGAACCAATTTGGCAGCGTGCTGTCGAACGGCAGATGCGAGATGGCGCCTGCGCGTGTGACGCCGGCGACGCTGGCAAATCGTTCTTCCCATTGCGCCAGGCGCGATGGCGGCATGCCTGGCAGCTGAAACGCCAACAGTTGTTCCTGGTCGAACCCCGGACGGATTCGCTCGACGTTGAAGAGCGTGCGCGCCGCGAGCGACGCGCCGGTCACGAGGACGAAGCCGACGGTGATCTCGCCCACGACGAGCGCACGGCCCGCATGACGCTGAAGACGGCCCAGCCACCCTTGACCTTTGGCGCGAAGCGCCTCGATGTCGCGCACGCGAAGGTTCTGGAGCGCAGCGGTGAGCGCGAACGCCAGCGTGGCGGCGAGCGAGGCCGCGGCGGCATAGCCCAAAGCCGACCACAGGAGATTGGGCTCGTCGATGCGGGCGAGCCGTTCTGGACGAATGGCGAGCAGACCGCGAAACACGACCCACCCGGCCGCGACGCCGGCAGCGCCGCCCACGATGCTCAGCGTGAGCGCTTCGGCGACGAATAAACGCACGATGCGTGCGCGCGATGCGCCGAGCGCCATCCGAAACGCGATCTCGCGACGCCGATCGTTGCCGCGGGCCAGCACGAGACCGGCGACGTTGACGCAGCAGATCAGCAGCACGAACCCGCCGCCGGCAAACAGCACCGTGAGCGCAGGCGCGACGTCGCGAAACGCGTCGGCCTGCATCCCGACCACGGCGAAGCGTCCGTTCTCACGCGCGAATTCGGGGCGGTCCGCGCGCATGTCTGTAGCAATGCGATCGAGATCGCGTTGCGCGTCGGCGATCGTCAGGCCGGGACGCAGGCGAGCCACCATCCGGATGATCGTGTTCGGTTCCTGTTCGAGGGCGCCAGCACCCCACGTGTGAAAGACCTGAACGTCACCGGGCACATTGGCCGCCGGCGCGAAATGCAGCTGGAAGCTGGGGGGGAGCACGCCAATCAGCGTGGCGTCGCCGGGTTCGGCTCTCCCGACGAGCGTGCGGTCAGCTCCAAAATGCTGACGCCAGAAGGTGTCGGCAAGCACCGTCACAGCCTGCCCGCGGTCCGGCGCGACAAACGTCCGCCCGATCGCCGCCGGCACGCCGAGCACGTCGAAGAAATTCGTGGTGACGAACGCTGATTTGACTTGCACGGGAGGATCGCCCGGGAACGTGCTCGGCGGCGTGACCCAGATCCCGGCCACGCCGGTCATCGAACGCTGTCGACGCTCCACTTCGCTGAAGATCCCACCGTTCGCAGAGATCTGGACCGTGCCTCGTGTCTTCAGATTGACCCAGATCAGCACCAGCCGGTCGGGATCCTGATACGGGAGTGGGCGCATCAGGACGGCGTAGAACACGCTGAACACAGCGGTGTTGACGCCGATCCCGAGCGCGAGCGTGATCAGCGCAATGCTGGAGAACGATCGCTGCTTGCGCAGTCCGCGCCACGCGTAGCGCAGGTCCTGCAGGACAATATCGATCCCGGATCCGAGCAGGTTGTCGCGAACGCGCTCCTTGACTTGCTCCAAGCCCTCGAATTCCAGCTGCGCGGCGCGACGTGCCTGCGCCGGCGATAACCCACGCGCCTGGTATCGATCCACCAGGATCTCGAAGGCACCGCGCAATTCCTCCTCCAGCTCGGCCTCTACATGGCGCCGATGCACGAGGTATTGGAACAGGCGACGTATCTTCCGCAGCACCGTTCTCGTCGTGTGGATGTCCATCGCAATCGAGATGGCGCGCGACTATATCAGACATCGTATAGAAATCCTATACGTGACCGGTCTGGTGGGCCGCCGGCTCACAGAAACTTGGGCCAACTCGTTGCTTGGTGAGCCCGTTCGATGTCCGCACTTGCGTTGACGTTGTCTGCGTCACGAAAGCCCTGCGGAGGTCAGGCCGACACGATTCGCCTGACCGCGCGAGAAGACTCTGGGCTTCAGCCAGCTCACGGAGCTGGCGGCCAGCGGCCCGCACTCGTCCTCGCAGCGCGGTCCGGCCACCGCAGCCGGGCTTCGTGACGCAGACAACGTCAACGCAAGTGCGATCAGGGAAGCTTGATTTCTTTCGTCGGGTCGAGCAGGAAGTCGTACTCTTTCGCGTTCTCCGCGCACATGTACTCTTCGACCCGCTTGAACTCCGGGTGGTAGGTGTAGCGGCTCGTCCAGCCCCACGGGCCTTCGAAGATCTTCGGGTCCTCGAGGCGCGTTTCGATCTCGATCGTATTGAGATCGATTCGTCGAAGGCGCTCGACCATGTGCAGTTGCTCGGAGTGCCGGTAGGGCTGATGCCGATCGCCGGTGCCGCCGACCGTGCTCTTCAGATTGAATCCGATCGTGTCGATGACGAACGTGTCGCCGTCCCAGCGGCCGATCGAGTCGCCCATCCAGCTCTCGCCTGGTTGATGCACGCCGACGTCGATCGGAACGATGCGGAACAGGTGCATGTACTCGTAGAAGAGCACGATGTACTCGGGTGTCTGGATGATCTGAAACGAGTAGGGGCCGAAGCTTGGAGGGACGGACCCGACGACGCAGTCGCTGACGATGGTGTTCGGATCGTAGACGACGCGGTACGATTCCATCCCCTTCTTGAGTGTCGGCGTTCGAGGGAGCGCGTTCGCGGACGGTGCATTGCCCCGGCCCGGACCGGCTCCGCGAGCGCCGAATGGGCTGAAGACGCCCTGCAGATTGGGCTTGCCATCAGCCATTCTCGGAACGCCCTGTGTCGGAGCGGCTGCCGCAGCAGCCGCCGACACAGGCCCCGCCGAAGCGCTTCGCGCGGAGGCGGGCCCCGCCACTGTGATGGTAATCGTTCTGGTGAGCACCTGGCCGTTGGGACCACCGCCGACCGACAAGGTGTAGGTCGTCGTCGCCGCGGGTGACACGCGCGCCGATCCGCGCGCGATCACCGGGCCGACGCCTGGCGTCACCGTCATCGCACCAGGGTTCTCCGCAACCCATGAGAGGACGACCGATTCACCGGGCGTGATCGCCGTGCGGTCGGCGTCGAAGCTCATGATCCGTGCGTCGGGGCACGGAAACTGCGGCGGCAGATTACATCCACGTGTCGTCTGCGCAAGCGCGCTGGGTGTTATCGACGCGAGCACAGCGAGATGCGATGCGACGACGATGACCGCGAGCCTCATGACAATCATTCCTCGCCTGACGCCGTCCGGCTGAGGCCGGACGCGACGTTACGAACGCAGCATCCGCCCATCGGGCAGCTTGATCGCCTCCGAGTACATCGCTGCCGCCCCGTTCTTCGCCGGCCGGCCGAACGCCGTGATCGTGTCGCCGGCTTTGACCGTGTCGCTCAACCAGCCAATCATCTTCAGCGCTCTGATGCTCATCAGCTCCAGCGCCCACACCCGCGTCTTGCCATCCTCGCTCGTGACCTCGAGGTAGATGAAGGCGTGCGGGTTGGTGAACTCCACTTTCTTGACGACGCCGGTGATGGAAATCGCACCGCTCGCGTCGGTGTACGACGCTTGCGAGTGATGGGCCGAGACGATGGGGCTGCTCGTGGCAATGAGCGCCGCCAGGAGTGCCACGACAACGCGCTTCATACCGTCGCTCCGCGCGCTCACCGGCGCCAGGTCTCGTTCAAGGCCAAGAATGACGGCGGAAACGAACCTGGTCCGCCGCGAAACACGCCGCCCGGAGCCTTCTTGCCGTTGATGATCACGTCGGCGCCGCTCGCCATCACCATCGTGAATGTCATCAGCACGTTGGCGCCCGGCTTGATGTCGACCCACGTCGGTTCGCTGAAGCCGCGCCAGACCAGCTCGATGTTGTGCGTGTCGGACGTGCAGGTCTCCCGGCGCTCGTTCACCGTGTCGCCCGACTGCGCGATCGTGCCGCGCACCGGCGTGTATGGCGGCGTGTTGAAGTTCGTCATCAGACTCGACATCAGCTCCTTCGTCACGTAGTCGAGCACCTTGGGATTGTCGTGAACGGCCACGCGCAAGTCACCGCTGCCTTGCCCCGTCACGGTGACGAAGCACACGGCGCCGGAACCCACCGGACTCCAGTGCACGCGCCAGAAGTTGACGCTCGTCAGCGCGGCGCCGCCTTCTTTGTCGCGCAGCGTGATCGCCGGGTTTTCACCGGCGACGAGGATCTTCTGCGGCGGCGCCTGTGGTGCCGCTGCGGTCTGCTGCGCGCGTGCCTCCGCCAGCATCGCGAGTGCGCATGCGGCGATGATGCCGATGAGGTGAAGTCGTGGTGTCGTCATGAGAGTCGAATCCCGTATCGAGCGCGCAGTCTACTGCAACGTGCACGGCTGCTGTTTCGACCCTCGACGCGGACTCCTGTCCCGCGATCACGGTGTTAATCCCATTTGATCTCTTGGGGCCGCACGCACGCGTACACTCGCGGCGCATGACGATGAAGACGATGGTCGCCGCGCTCGCGCTCGCGGCGCTGACGACAGCACGCGTGCATGGCCATCACTCGTTCGCCGCGGAGTTCAGCAGCACGAACATCCAGACGATCAAGGGCACGGTCGTCGAGTTCCAGTGGATGAACCCGCACGCCTACATCATCCTGGACGTCACCGACAGCAAGGGAACGACCGCGCGCTGGGGAATTCAGTCGCGGAATCTCAGCATCCTGAAGCGGCAGGGATTGAGCAAGCAGACGTTCCAGGCCGGCGAGGTGATCACCGTGGAGTTGTTCCATCACCACGACCCGATGAAGAACGTCGGCTTCGCGCGATTCATCGTGAAGGCAGACGGCACGAAGTACGACGTCATCCCTGGCGGCCGCGGTGGCATCGTTCCACCCAACCCGTAACCGTCAACTCCCAAGGCCCAACTCCCAAGAACGGGCATGATGCAACGCACAGTCGGATTGATTGCAGCGGCGCTGCTGGTGGCGGTTGGATGGAGTCAACTCGACGCGCCCGCCGCCGCGCAGGGACGCGGTCGTGGCGCAGCGCCGCCGGCTGACGCAGCACCGGGAGTGCCGTTCACGCGCACTTCCGACGGCAAGCCAGACATGAATGGCGTCTTCTCAGCCGCCGAGACTCGAGGCGGCCGCGAGTCGATTGCGTTTCAGCCCTGGGCCAAGGAGAAGCACGACGCGTTCGTCGCCAGGAAGCTCGCCGACAACCCGACCGCGCGATGCTTGTCGCCTGGTCTGATCAACCTGACGACGGTCAGCTTCTTCCCACTCCAGTTCGTCCAGACGCCAGGTCAGATGGTGGTCCTGTACGAGTGGGATCACTTCTTCCGCGTCATCCCGACCGATGGCCGCAAGCAGACCGACGATCCCGATCCGCTGCAGTCACTCGGACACTCCGTCGGACGCTGGGAGGGCGACACGCTGGTGGTCGATGTCGTCGGCTTCAGCGACTACACGTGGATCGACAACAACGCCGGCATCCACACCGACGCGCTCCACGTCGTCGAGCGCTTCCGGATGATCGACCAGGACACCATCGAGTATCGCGCCGTGCTCGAGGACCCGAAGGCGTGGACCAAGCCATGGAACGTCGCGGCGACGTTGAAGCGCCGGCCGCCCGCCGACGCGCTAATGGAATACAACTGCTCGGAGAACAACAAGCCTGACGACTTCCCGTCGAGCGACAAGCTCTTGAAATGATCGACTAAACCGGTCCGCTTGAAAGCGGACACTACAACTGTAGTGTCCGGCTTCAGCCGGAGGTGTAGTGTCCGGCTTTAGCCGGACGTGTGGTGTCCGGCTTCAGCCGGACCCGACCTTCGATACCACCTCTCCGGCAATTGGATCGCTTCGAGAATCTGCTCCACCGTATAGACGCGCGATCCGGAGAACGGATAGTTCTCGATGCGATTCACTAATCGCGCCCTCACCGGGTTCTCCATGATGTAGCGCGCGACGCTGACCGTTGCCTCTTCACTTCGGACGATGTGCTCGAACCCGTATCGCTGCCACAGCGGGTGACCGAACTTCGCCTTGTAGTGAAACCCCGAGAACTGCTTCGCTCGAGCGATGAAGAGCAGGCAGTCTGAATCCTGGGCCTTCCCTTCTGCGAGCAGATGGACGTGGTCGGGCATATAGCAGTACGCGAGAACTGCCATCTTCTGGGCCCCCGCAGCGCGCTCGATCTGCGTACGAACGGTCTGCACCGCATCCGCCGTGATGAAGTGTCGTCTCCGTTCGTGCGTGCAAAACGTGAGGAAATACTGGCGGGGACCGAGATACTCGGTGGCCTGCAGGTGTCTGGGCCGATCCGTGCGCATGCCATGGTCACGGCAAGCGGTGTTCCACGTCAGTCCGGCTAAAGCCGGACGCTACAGGTCCGCCTGAAGGCGGACACTACAGCTGTAGTGTCCGGCTTTAGCCGGACGTGTGATGTCCGGCTTTAGCCGGACGTGTGATGTCCGGCTTTAGCCGGACGTGTGGTGTCCGGCTTTAGCCGGACGTGTGGTGTCCGGCTTTAGCCGGACGTGTGGTGTCCGGCTTTAGCCGGACCTACGGTCGCAACTTCGCAGGATCGTAGACGCGGCCGCCCTTGACGACCTGCCAGATGCTCTGCGTGTTGCGGATGTTCTCGAGCGGATCGCGGTCGAGCAGTACGACGTCGGCCAGCTTCCCCGGCGTCAGCGATCCGAGATCAGCCGATGCGCCCACCTGCGCAGCGCCGCCTTCGGTCGCCATCCGCAGCACATCGATCGCAGGGAACCCCGCATCGGCGAACTGCGCGATCTCCCAGTGCAGCGACAGGCCGAAGAACACGCCACCCATCAGCGAATCGGTGCCGCCGAGCAGATTGACGCCCGACTTGCGAGCGGTCAGCAGGCGATCGAATCCAGGCCGCGCGCGCGTGCGAAGCATCTCGGCGGTCACGCCGGGGCCGCCGCCGCGTCCGGGACCAGCCGACCGCCGCGCTTCTTCCGGCACGAACTCCCGCACCCGCCAGCTCGCCTCCCACTCCGGCTCGTTCGCGCGCATCAGCGCACCGTTGCCGACGTTGAGCGTCGGATCGATCGACGTCCCCGCCGCTGCGGCAAACGCGAGGATGTCCTGATAGGCCGCAGAAGAGGAGTGCTCGAGCGTGCTGAAGCCGAGCAGGATGTGACGCGTGACCTCCTCGGGTGAGAGTCCGTGGCCGACCAGCGGAAGCCCAACGCGATGGGCTTCGTCGGCGACCACCTGCTGGAGATGCCATGGCAGCGACGGATACACCTTGATGAAGTCGGCGCCGGCCGACTTCCAGTGTCGCACCTCCGCACGCGCCTCCGCCTCGGTGCCGACCTGCAGGAACGCGTCGCCCCAGTGCGGCATCAGTCCTTCGAAGATCTCGCCGGCGTAGAAATAGCGTGGTGCGGGAAGCGACGTGATGTTGCTGCGCTCGTCGAGGGCCGTGAACAGATCGAGCGTGCCTCCCGTGTCGCGAACCGACGTCACGCCGAACGCGATGAACGCGTCCTCGTTCGCCTGCTGATTGGACCAGGCCGAGTGCACGTGCGAATCGAACAGACCCGGAATGGCGTAACGTCCTTCCGCGTCGAGCCGCACGGTGTTCGCGGGCAGCTGCTTTCCCTGCTCCGCGCCGATCCACTGGATGCGTCCGTTCTGAACGAACATCGACGTCGCATCGCCAAAGCGCCCCGCCGCAAGGTCCAGCACTCGCACGCGCTGAATCAGCAAGGCCGCCGGCACCTCGCGAGGCAGCGTGGCGCGGAACGGGATCTCGGCGCGCGAGCCGCCGCCAAGACGCTGCCGCCACACCTTGCCGCCGTATGTGTAGACCAGCGCCGACGAATCAGGCGTGAACGCAAACGAGCGCCCGCCTTCGGCACTGACGCGCATCACTTGCGCATCGGCGATCGGCGACCCGCCCATCGGCGCCATCCAGATCTCCGAGTTGCTCCGGAACGCGAACCACTTCCCGTCCGGCGAGACGAGCCCTTCGTGCACGTGCCGCGACAAGTTGGTGACCGCCTGCGGCTGCGCATTCGGCTGGAGAGCGATGCGATACAGCGCGGCATTTTTGCCGACGCGGCTCGTGAAGAAGACGCTTCGGCCGTCGGTCGCGAAATGCGGACGCGCCGTCCACGCGCCGACGCCCTGCGCGATCTCGCGCGGCATCCCGCCAGCGGCGTCGACGATCAAGATGCGATACGGATCGAATATGCCGCTGGTGTGCTGGAAGACGATCTGACGACCATCGGGGCTCCAGCTCGGGTAGAGCGCCCACGACGCTCCGCCCGTCTGAAACAGCGACGTCGCCTTGCGCGTCGAGAAGTCGTAGACGCGGAGCTCGCGCGTGCCGTGCTCACTCGCGACGAACGCGAGCCTGCGGCCGTCCGGCGAGAACACCGCGTCGCGCGCGAACGCGCCGCTCTCGACGATCCGGCGCGCCGCGCCACCGCTGATCGGCTGCTCCCACAGAAATCCCGCGCCCATGACGACCATCCGCTGGCCATCCGGCGAGATCGACGGGCTGAGCACCGGTTGAATCGGAACCGCTGACGCCGTCGCCGCCGGTGCCTGCCATTTCGGCTTCACCGTCGGCATCACCTCCATCGTCATCGACGCCGTGAACGCGATGCGTTCCGGAGTCCCCGACGGTAGCGAAGCTCGGAAGATCTGTCCGCGATCGCCGAAGTAGATCGTGCCGCCGTCTTTCGAGAGCGCGACGCGCGCTGAGCCGTCCTGAATGCGAGGTCCTGCTGCCGTCGTGGCATTGGGCGCGAATGGCAACCACTGCACGCTGCCCCGACCGCCGAAGTAGACGCCGTCGCCTTTTGGTCCCGGAACCACGCGACCGGGATCGCCGCCGATCGTCGCCAGCACGGTGACGCTGCCATCGGGCGCGCGCGCTTCGATTCGCGTCTGCTTAATCGTCTGGAACATCCCGCCGCCCGGATTGCGCTCGGTCACGGTCCATGCGAGCCGTCCGTCAGGCAGATAAAACAGCGACTCGAGCGTGAGCGGCGCGCCGACGACCGACGGTTGGCCGCCCGCCGCGGCCACCGTTCGCACTTCGCGCAATCCGTTGTCGGCGAAGCCCGGCATCAGCTCAATCGGATGATCCTCGCGGAGAACGTTCCGGGCGTACGCGATCGTTCCGCCGTCCGGACTCCAGACCGGCCTGGCTGCGTCCACTTCGCGCGTGAGCTGTGTGATGCGCTTCGTCGCCCGTTCGAGCACGAAGATGTTCGATCCGCTGCCGTCGCGATTCGACGCAAACGCCACGCGCGTGCCGTCCGGAGACATGGCCGGGTCGAAGTCGTACGACGGTCCGAACGTGAGCTGTGTGGTCGCGCCCCCGCTTACCGGCAGTTCGAAGAGGTGACCGAGTGCGCTGAACACGAGCGCTCGGCCGTCGGGCGTCGGCGCAATCGTCGGCGTCGTCACTTCGGACGACGTCAGCGTGATCGTTCGAAGCGACGCCTGTTCGTGCACGCGCGCGGGCGCGAGCACGAGTAGAAGCGGGACGATCGCGATCCGCCCGACGACGGTCCGCCTAAAGGCGGACACTACAGGCCTTCTCATCAGAAATCGAACTGGCCACTCAGGCGGAACTGCCTCGGTGCTTCCACCGTCAGCGGGCGATGCAGATTGGCGCCAAACGTCGTGTTGATGCTCGCCACCGCGTTCGTGTTGAAGATGTTGAAGAAGTCGGTCATCAGCTGGAAGCGGTACCGGTTCACTCTGAACACCTTCGAGAACCGCGCATCGAAGATATGGCGCATCGGGAAGAACTCGGTCCCTGGCTCCATCAGCGCCACAGTCTTGGTGGCGCCCGACGTGAGTGGACGGCCCAGGCCGGCGGTGATCACCGCATTCGGCGCGGCCCAGCTCGCCGTTGCCTGTGGCCCGGACAGGCCGCGATACGTGGCGGCGACCTGCACGTCGTACGGCAACAAATACGATCCGTTCAACTTGAAGTCGGGCCGGTACGATGTGTCCGTCTCACAGAAGCGGACCTCCGGGCTGTCGACGAAATCGCACGCGAGCGCACTCGTCAACGAATAGTCCAGGTGCTGGTTGTTGAAATTGACGCCGCCCGTCAGGAACGCCCGACTGAAGCGTGCATTCACCGAGATCTCGTACCCGGTGATCACGTTCTCGCGGCTGACGCCCAGCGTGTCGGCGAACGTCACAAAATTCTGCGGCGCCCGAATCACATTGACATCATAAAGCCCGCACACCTGCTGTCCGATGACGTTATCCGGCAGGTGGTTCCCTGGTGGAATCGTCGTCTGCGGAACCGTCACGCAGAACGGCCCGCTGAAGTCGCTCGGCGCGATCGCACGATTGTCTGTGACGCGAACATTTCCTTCGGAGCGACGGTAGTACAGCGCGCCCACACCAAGCCGTGGCAGCAGTTCGTGCTGGATAGAGACGTTCCCCTCCCAGGTGTAGCCACGTTTGAACCATCCGCGGAGGACATCCGGGTCGTAGATCGTCGTTCGCACCGGCGTTCCGAAGGCCGGGTTCCCCGACGCACCGATCTCCGCCGTCTGCAGCGATCCGTTCGAGTTGAAGATCGTCTTGTCGCTATTCAGATCGGTCCACGTCCGCGTGTCCGTCGTCGAGATCGCCAGACTCGGGTTGACCGCTCCCGTCAGGTTGACCGTCTCGCCGGCGACGAAGCGCGAGTATGCGCCCTTCACAGCCGTCTTGCCATTGCCGAACAGATCGTAGGCAAACCCGAGTCTGGGCGACAGGTCCTTCCAATCGAGCACGTCGGCACCGCAGAACGCGCGGTTGGTCGCGCAGTTGGCCTCGCCGATCCAGAGATTAGCCGGCAACAGCTGGTCGGGATAGCTCGTCGTGAGCCAGTCCATTCGCAGGCCGGCATTCACCGTCAACCGTTGGATCGTCCACCGATCCTGGACGAAGAACGCCCAATCGGCGTCGACGTTGTCGCGCCGGTTGGTGGGCAGCGTGGCAACGATCTGGCTGGCATTACCCTGCAAGTAGTTCAGCACCACATCGGCGACGACGTTCGCCGGACGATGATACGAGCCGCGCAGCAGCGAGAATCCGCCCTTGAGCGAATGAGAGCCGGTCACGTAGGTCGCGGTGCTTCTGAGCTCCCAGGAGCGGGACGCATTCGAGTCGCTGACGCTCGGGGCGCCGCCGATCAACTGCAGCGTACTCTGCTCGAGAATGGCCAGCGCCGGCGGCGCCGCTGACAAACCGGTTCTCGACGGGACGCCCGGATCATCCACGTATTTCGCCGACCAGTTTTCGAGCGCATCTCGGTAGTTGTTGTCGATGTTACGTTCGGTCCACAGATACGACGTCTCGAACAGCAGCCGCGACGTGTGCGTCCGGGTCCAGCGTCCACCGATCTGATCGTTCTTCGGATTCGCGAGTGCGAGTGTCGATTCGGGTGGCGGGTTGAAGAACAGCAGCGGACTGACGAAGTACGGCTGCTTCGAGTCCTGCCGCTCGTAATGACCAGCCACTTTGTCTTTCCGCGTCCCTTGCCACGTCAGCCGCTGGACGAAGCTGTAGCCGCTGACCTCGTTGACGGCCGGGCGCGACGGATCGGCACGATACGCAAACGGCGACGGATCGGCATCGTAGAAGCTGCCGAGCACCTGCGTATCGCTGCCGTTGCTCTGAAAGGTCGTCTGGAACCAGACGTGGTCGCGCGCGATCGGACCGCCGACGCTCGGGTTGAAGTCCCACAGCTTCAGGGTCTTTGCCGGCTCGCCGATATTCTGCGACCGCAGGTAATCGTCGATGTTGCTCGACTGCCACGAATCGCGTGTGTAGGTCGTGAACAGGCTGGCATGCAGCTGGTTGCCGCCGTCTTTCGGCACCAGGTTGATTCGAATCCCGGGCTGACCGACTTCCGCCGTGTCGATGTTCGTCGAGTAGCTGTACTCCTGATACATGCTGCTGTTGGTCGGCGCCGTCGTCAGGCTGGGGCCGGCGCCGATCAGGTTGGTGGCGCGCATGCCGTCCACCATCGTGACCGAATCGCTCGTGCCGCGGAAGTTCGTCGCGAAGAATCCCGGCGAGGTGCCCGGGATCGTGTTCAGGATCGCGCCTGGTGTTCGCGCCGTCGGCAGCGCATCGAGCATCTCGCGCGTGTAGACCCTCGGCGTCGCCACGCTCTGCACGTCGACGACGGGCGGCACGCCCACGACGGTGATCACTTCCTCGACACCACCGACACCGAGCTCCGCATTCACCGTGGCGACGAAGTCGCTGGTGAGCTCGATGCCTTCGCGGCGGACCGACTTGAATCCGGTCAGGGTGAACGTCACGACATAGTTGCCCGGCCGCAGGTTGACGATGCTGAAGCGGCCGGCCTCGTTCGTGACGACGGTGCGCGTCTGCTCGATCAGCGCTGGGCTCGAGGCCTCGACGCTCACGCCGGGAAGGACAGCGCCGCTGGCGTCAGTCACCGTTCCAGAGATCGTCTGCGCGGATGCCGAGAGCGGCAGCAGCAGCGCGAACGCGAGCAGCATCACGTGAGACCGCGTGCAGCGAATCATTGGGCCAGCCTCCATGTGAAGGTGTCGAAGGTGGCTCAGCCTAGCGACGGCCTCGAGGGCTGTCCCGCGGTGTGGGACGAACAATGGATCCCTGGGACAGAACCGGTGAGCGAGGGACGGTTGTGCACGGAGTAAAGTGCGTTCAAATCACATGAAGCACCTCGCTCTCGCGCTCGCATTCGTGACGTCGTTTGGGCTCGTCGCCGCGGCGGGTCGGCTTCAAACGGCCGCGCCCCGCGCGGTTCAACACTTCGACGAGGCGCAACTCTCGAAGCCATCGCATCGCGTGCGCATGGAGAACGACATCCGCGTAGCGATGCGCGATGGCGTGACGCTGTCGATCGACGTCTATCGCCCTGACGTCGAGGGCCGCTTCCCTGCGATCCTGATCCGCACGCCGTACAACAACAACACCGAGCAGGCCGTCGCGCAGGGCAAGTGGTTCGCCGAGCGCGGCTATGTTGTCGTGCAAGGTGACGTGCGCGGCAAGTTCGATTCGGCTGGAGATTTCTATCCGTTCAAGAACGAGCCCGACGACGGTTTCGACACCGATGAGTGGATCGCGAAGCAGCCGTGGTTCGACGGCAAGCTCGGGACGATGGGCGGATCGTATGTCGGCTTCACGCAATGGAGTCAGGCCATTCGCGGAAGCCGATATCTGACAGCAATGGCTGCGACCGTCACGACACCAGACACGTACGGCAACTGGTTCTATACCAACGGCGCGCTCAACTACGCGTTCGCGTTGTCGTGGGGAGCCGTCTCGATCGACGGCCGCGTCGCGCAGTTCACCGGCGCCTATGACTGGCCGCGTGTCTACCGCACGCTGCCGATCGCCGACGCGCCAGCGAGCGCCGGCCATCGCGCCACGCACTATCGCGACTGGATCGCGCATCCCACGCGCGACGCGCACTGGAACACGCTCAGTCACGAGGACAAGTACGAGACGGTCGGCGTGCCCATTCTCACGGTCGAGGGGTGGTACGACATCTTCCTGCGCGGCGCGCTGCAGGATCACAACGCGGTGCGATCGAAAGGCAAGACCGAGAGCGCGCGCCGAGGCAAACGTCTCGTGATCGGACCGTGGGTGCATTCCACCGGCCGAAGGAACAACACGCCGGCCGGCCAGGCCGCAGACCCGAACGCCGTCGACTTCGGCGCCGCCGCCGAGGTCGATCTGCAGCGGGTGTATCTGCGCTGGTTCGATTACTGGCTGAAGGGGATGAACAACGGCGTGCTGGACGAAGCGCCGGTGCGGATCTTCGTCATGGGCGAGAACTACTGGCGCGACGAGCAGGAGTGGCCGCTCGCGCGGACGCAGTACACGAACTACTACCTCGCGAGCGGCGGCCGTGCGAACTCGCTGCTCGGCGACGGGACGCTGTCGACTGCGCGGCCGTCAGCGGGCGCCGAATCCGATCGCTACGTTTACGATCCGGAGAATCCGGTTCCGACGCTTGGCGGCAATCTGTGCTGTGCGCAGCAGGTGCCAAGCGGGCCCTGGGACCAGCGCGCGGCCGCGCGGCGCGACGACGTCCTCGTGTTCACGTCGGAGGCGCTGAGCGCGCCCGTTGAGGTGACCGGACCGATCGTGATGAAGCTGTTTGCATCAACGACGGCGCGCGACACTGATTGGACCGCCAAGCTCGTTGATGTTGCACCTGACGGCTTCGCCCGGAACGTGCAGGACGGAATCGTGCGAGCGCGCTATCGCGACGCGTCAGGGAAAGCCGGCAGTCTGCTCGAGCCGGGTCGCGTTTACGAGTACACGATCGATATGTGGGCGACGAGCAACACGTTCCTGCCGGGGCATCGCCTCCGGCTGGAAGTGTCGAGCAGCAACTTCCCACGCTTCGATCGCAATCTCAACACGGGCGAGGACCCGGCGACCGGCAAGCGCATCGAGAAGGCGACGCAGACCATCTACCACAGCGCCCGGTATCCGTCCCACGTCGTGCTGCCGGTGATTCCGCGAAAGTCCGGCTGAAGCCGGACACTACACCTGTAGTGTCCGCCTTTAGGCGGTCCTACAGACGCGCTGGCTCATCCGCGAGTTTCGCCCTGACTCAATTGCTGATGAAGGAGATGCCCACGACAAGTTCGTCTGGTCGAAATTCGTTTCGCCCACCGCTCCGCGCGATCTATCCTGACGAGCCGTGCAAGTTCCCCGGACGATCCAGCGCAACGCCGATCAACCTCGGCCGCGCGTCCTGGTGGCTGACGATTACCCGCAGGTGCTGGAATCGGTCAGCCATCTGCTCTCGACCGACTTCGATGTCGTCGCCACCGCGACTCACGGCCTTGAGGCGGTGGACCTGGCGCTGCGTCTCCAGCCCGATATCGTCGTGTTGGACGTCGCCATGCCCGAGTTCGACGGCTTCCAGACCGCACAGGCGCTCCGGCAACATCGCTCACGGGCCAGGGTCGTGTTTCTCACGATGCATCGGACGGACGAGTTTGTCTCCGCGGCCATGCGCGCAGGCGGGCATGGCTACGTACTGAAGTCGCGGATCTATTCGGATCTGGCCAGTGCCATCGACCACGCGTTCGACGGCCGGCACTTCGTGCCGTTTCTGACGTCGCTCGCGACGCTTGCCGGTGGACAACACACGGTGCAGTTCCATATGAACGATCGATTCTTCCTCGACGAGTTGTCCCGGTTCGTCGGTTCAAAGCTTCGCTCGGGTGAGCCGGTCGTCCTCGTGGCCGGTGAAGCGACTCGCGAGGGCCTCGAGCATCGACTGCACGCGCAGGAACTGGATTTGGGAAGACTCGCGTCTCACGGACAGTTTGCCGCGCACGATTCCGCGAAGGCCCTGTCACGCGTGATGCGGGGTGGCCATCCCGATCGCGACTCCCTGGCGGAGTTCGTCGATGACCTCGAACGCACTCGTGTGGCATCGGGCAACGGGCCAGGCTGTCGGCTGACAATCGTGGGCGACATGAGCGCCTCGTTATGCCGGAACGGCGATGGCGAAGCCGCGAGCGAGGTCGAACGAATCTGGGACGATTTGACGAGCGCGCTGCCGTTTTTCACGGTGTGCAGTTACCCGGTCGACTGTTTCGAGGTTGGCGGGGCGGAATTGTTCGGGAGGGTCTGCGCCTCGCACAGCGCCGTCACTCACACGCCGGACACGCTGTAGTCCCCGTGAAATGCGATTGAGGCGAAGGTGGTCAACATGACTGGGAACGCGAACGTTGGCGCCTTGCCCATCGCCGAGAATCTGTTCCAAGTCGTGGTCGATGTCACTCCGGCCCTGGTGTGGATGTCGGGCCCCGACAAGCTGTGCACGTTCCTCAATAAGAGCTGGCTGGACTTCACCGGGCGGCCCATCGAGCGCGAGCTGGGCAACGGGTGGGCTGACGGCGTGCATCCCGACGACCTGCCGACGTGTCTGGATACGTACTCGAGCGCATTCGACCGCAGAGACCCCTTCAAGATGGAGTATCGGCTGCGGCGTCATGACGGTGAATACCGGTGGATGCTCGACGTCGGCGTTCCGTTGTTCAGCCCTGACGGCTCGTTTGCGGGCTACATCGGATCATGTGTCGACATCACCGAGCGCCGGTACGCGGAAGACGCGTTGCGTCGCAAGGAGATGGAGCTCCGCGAGTCGCAACGCCTGGCGGGTGTCGGAAGCTGGAAGTGGGACCAGGATACCGATACGGTCCGATGGTCCGAGGAGCTCTATCACCTCTCCGGCAGGGATCCACACCTGGGGGCAGTCCGCTACAAGGACCACGGAACGCTCTATTCCCCAGAAAGCTGGGTGCAGTTGCAGCGCGCGGTCGAAGAGGCGCTCCGTACGGGGCTCTCGTACGAGCTCGATCTCGAGATGATTCGTGCCGATCGCACGCCCATCTGGGTGACGGCGCGTGGTGAAGTCCAGCGTGATTCCACCGGGCGCATCGTCGGGCTCCGCGGCACCATTCAGGACATTACCGAGCGCAAACAGCGTGAGAACGCGCTCGCACTGTTCCGCAGCTTGATCGACGGATCCAACGACGCGCTCGAAGTCATCGACCCGGTCACTCTGCGGTTCCTGGATGTCAATG
>Ga0207428_10001940_pt1 | contig 20959 bp, 18 predicted proteins | sample RhiMethybrSRZTD1_FD_187600 | JGI IMG/M metagenome (GOLD analysis project Ga0207428, IMG submission 187600) | Populus rhizosphere microbial communities from Tennessee, USA - Rhizosphere MetaG P. TD hybrid SRZTD1 (SPAdes) (version 3) | ecosystem: Host-associated > Plants > Roots > Rhizosphere >...
CATTCTCAGCAAAGCTCTTACCCACTTCAGAGATTTCCTGGATTGACGAGAACCCCTGCAGGTCTGAGATCGCAAAAGGAAGTTCGGAGAGCAACTGCCGCAGCTCTAGGACCTTCCCTTGGTTGAAAGTCGCGATCACGAGACTGCGTTGTTTCACTTGTAATCCTGGGGGAAGAGTTGTGCGGCAAGGGAACCGCCAAGCCCGAAAGATGAACGGGAGGTCCATTCGACACTCGACTCACCGAGCACGGTTGCGCTGAGGGCGAGAGGGAAACGCTTAGTTGCCTGATCGATTTCGGCGCCTGTGGTCGAAAAAGCGGAGCGCTGCTGATGTGCAAACGTTTCGATAAATGAAATGGCCGCGCGTTCATCCTTAGTGAATGTCAACGCGATCATTGGAAGTGATACGTCTACGTGGCTCTGCGCTTTGCGAAACTGCTCAGCCGTCGAGAGCGATGCGCTCGTTGACTGAGTCAGCAAGCAATGACGAACCAAATCCGATGGACCAATCAGAAAGTAGTTGTTGATGAATGCCGCGGCCCAATTATCATTCGACGATAAAAGCAACTCGGCGTCACCAAGCTTTTCGCTTTTAGGATTCTGGCCCAGGCGTCGCATGGCGAGGTTCCTCAGGGCTGGCCGGTCGAAGGACTCAGCAACGAGAACCGAAGGAGAATTCTCCTCCACCCGGATAGTTTGGATGCGCGTTCCGATCGCGCGCGAAAAGGCGTCCGGGTCATCAATCCCGTAGGGCTTAAGAATGCTCTTCAACATTGGGCGAGCGGCAATCGCGCCTATCAAGTCAGCATGCGAAGAAACTGCCGCATTTAGTTCAGACCAGAAGCTGACGGCATCGTGCAATTGATACAAAGAAACAGATTGAACACTGGACGGAACAAATTGCAGGTTTGCGAGGTCGGGACCGCGTTCCGGAATCGCGCTGGTTCGTAGCTTATGGGCGACACCGTCCGCGAGACCAACTGAACATCGGTCCTCAACCATCCCGTCGCGGAAGCTTGCCGACCAGCCGGCGTTCTTAATTATTCCGCCGAAGGTGTCCGCAAAAATACGCGCTCCGGTTATCGCATCGGCGGACGAATCACTTCGATAAAGAGCGTAAGCTTGCAACAGCGATTTGATCCCACTTTGAGACACGAAACCGAAGATAGCCGCGTCGGATGATTGTGTCCGACGGCGCACATCCTTGAACTCAGCGACGTCCCGCAGCGACGGCCCACTCCCCATGCGTGCTCGAATCGAATGCAACACCGAAGTTTCGTCGTTTCCGACAATCACGGCGGTATCGAGAAAGGCAAAAACGATCTGATGTGTTCCGTCAGCAGAAGTCCATTCGTTGAATTCGAGTTTGTCAATTGTCTTTCTGACGAAGATCGGATCCCTGTAGATCCTACGAGCAAAGTCTTCCAGATGGCGCTCTACCGCCGCTCTCATGCGCCTCTGCGACGTGTGGGTCTCGATGATGAATGTTGTCAGCGGTTTGATCGTCAGAGTGTTGCCGGCCTGATTTCCTTCAGCCCCTGAGAAAACCACGGCGACCTGGGAGCGCGCGAAAAGAAGGGCGTCAGCCGACCCGATGCCTGTCCATCGAGCCAAGGTAATCCACCAACGATTAGGCGAGATCCTTGAAGGCGCACCAATGGGGGCCGCCAGCGCCTGCCAAGCATTTGTCTGTTCGATACCATTGAATAGTGCGCTTAAATCATTGGCTTCGACAAACGCCAGACCTTCTACCGGCGCGAATTGAGACATCTCCGCCTTCTGGGGACGGTTCCAAAAGATCCAAGCAACCGAAAGCCCGATAAACAGAGCAATGATGATGATTCCTGCGCGACGACGGTTAATCAATGGCGGCATCGTAAACGTTGGCCGACCTAACAGCAAATCCTCGGTTGGATGGAGGCAACGCCGTTTCCGAGTGGGAAGCCTATCGAAGGATTTATTGCCATTTTAGAGGATTGATCCATGCTTCGAAATAATCTGTGTACAACAAAAGAAAATGATGTTGACAATATTTAGTCAGTATTGTAGCTTGAGGTTGGCCGTGGTGGCTCAGACCTTTTACCTTATGGGCGTCAGTTCTTTCGCCTTTCGCTGAGCGCGACACACCCGCCCGAACTAATTGCCCTGCCTTTCACCGAATCGAGCCTTTCAAAAGAATCAAGTTTGGAAAACCCCATGATGAAGAATGCAAGCTATTCCCGCCGGTTTACGTTCGTGCGTCCCGGCTTGGCTCGTGCGCGCCGCGCACGGGCTCGCATACGGCGCCAGCGCCTTTTGATGTTCAAAATAGCCAGGAGCAATTGATGATGTGGAAACGTACCAACAAGTCCATGGTCGGCGTTGACATTGGATCAAGCAGTGTCAAAGCAGTCGAGCTACAAGGCAAGAACGGCGACTTACAGCTGGTTAGTCTTGGATACGAGAGTCTCCAGCCTGACTCAGTCGTCGACGGACAAATTATGGAGTTGAACTCCGTATCGAACGCAATCGGAAATATTTTTAACGAGCATAAGATCAAAACGACGAAGGTTGCGGCTGGCGTCAATGGCCACTCGGTCATCGTAAAGAATATCGTCTTGCCGCAAATGAGCCAGGAAGAACTTCAGGAGTCATTCGCCTGGCATGCGGAAGAGCACATCCCGTTCGATATATCGGATGTGAACCTCGACTATCACGTTACCGATATCACGGACGAGGCGATTCACGTCTTGATGGCGGCCTGCAAGCGCGACAAGGTTGCGAACCTGAAGCAGGCGATCCAACTTGCCGGCAAACAGCCGGCGGTTATCGATGTCGATGCCTTCGCTCTACAGAATTGTTACGAATTGAACTACGACCCGCAGCCGGGCGACGTGGTTGGTTTGCTAAACATTGGAGCATCAACAACCAACATCAACATATTGAATGGCAACCGGTCGGTTTTCACCCGCGACGCTTCCTTCGGCGGCAACCAATACACTTCATTGCTCCAGAAGGAACTGGGGCTAACCTTTGAGCAAGCCGAACAGGTCAAGCGCGGCATGCCGTTGCCGGATGGTAGCGAGAACGTCGAGACTGCGCCGATTCTGGAGACAGTTTCAGACATTCTCGCGCTAGAGATTCAGAAAACAATGGATTTCTACCGAGCAACCGTCGAAGACAGCAGCTCCGCGGTCGAGAAAATATTAGTTTCCGGCGGCGGTTCAAAACTGAGCGGCTTGATTGAGTTTCTATCAAAACAATTTGAGATCCCCGTCGAGATATTCGATCCCTTTAAGAAAATCAAGATCGATTCTCGAGGTTTCGATCCGGAATACATGCGCGAAATCGTTCCCGAGATGGCAATCGCAGTCGGATTAGCGCTGAGAGGAGTTGACGCGCGGTGATCAAAATAAACCTTCTAGAATCAATAACTGATCGGCCGGCAACGGTAGCGTTTGTCGAGGACAAGGTTTCAAGTACGCGGACGCAGACCTTCCTGCTGGCGCTGACCGTTCTCGCGCTGCTTGTTCTGGGTGTCGGATACGATTACGTCAGTGCGAACGCCCAGCATCTGGCTGCCACTAAGGAACTTGCGAAACAGCGCAGTATCAACGAGCAAATGAACGTGGTCAAACGCGAACAGGCAGAGCTCGAGAAGAAGATGGCCGACATCAACTTCCGCATTGACGCAATCCAGAAATTGCGGGCGTCTCAGCAGGGTCCGAGCGGCGTACTTGCCGAAATCAAGGCCCGCTTTGACAGCGTCCCCGGACTGTATTTGAAGAGCGTCGAGCTGAAGGAGTCGGAGGTAGTCATTAAGGGTGAGTCTCCGAACGAAGCTTCCGTGACACGATTTGGCCAGAGCATGGAATTCTCATCGGGTTTGTTTACTAACTTGAATATTGAAACCCAAAGAGAAACGCCTTCCGCCCTGAAGAGCGGTACAGCCACGGCTGCGCCGGTTCCGGCAGTTGCCGCTGCGGGTGTTGCGATGCCCGAAGTTGTCTCGTTCACAATTAAGTGTAACTACGCCACGGGCAAGGCTCCGCAAGCCTCAACTAACCCCGCCGGAGCTGCGCCGAGCAATAACGTTGCCGCTCGTAATTGACCCTAAGAAGAATTCAGCTACAGGAAAAATTATGAAGATCGGAAATATGAACAACCTTCCCTGGTACGTGCGCCTGAGTATTTTTTCAGCGCTCGCCCTCGTCGCTTACGCCGGTTTCTGGTACTTCGTTACCAGGAGTACGCGAAAGGACACAAGGGGCTTGCAGGATCAAATCGGTCTGCTGCAGAAGGCCAATGCCGAGGCGCAAATTGCATCGCAGCGCTTGAGCGAATTCCGCGCCGCTTACAAGAATAAGCAGGAAGAGCTGGAAGAACTGAAAGCTCTGCTCCCCGAGCAACGCGAGTTGACCAAGGTTTTGGAGGGCATCCAGGATCGCGCTAAATCTACGGGCCTCTCCCTCCGAAAATTCTCGCCGAAAGACGATATGCAGCAGGATTTCTATAGCGGCAAGAAGATTGATGTTTCAGTCCAGAGTTCATTTGCCGGACTGCGATCGTTCTTCGATCAAATGGCGCATTATCAGCGCATCGTCTCGATCACTAATTTCGAGATCAAGCAGTTGGACAATCAGGGTTCGGCTAAGACCGTGGAAGCACGCTTTGATTTGACTGCGTATTACGCTTCCAGCGAGAACCTTCAGAAGCAGGGTGGAAACCAGCCGAAGACAAACCAACCGGCCAACGCGGCCACCACGACAACCCAGGCGCTGCAACAAGCGGCTTCTCCGAACCCTAAAAACTAGACACTACTTCGTTTTGATTCAGGAAAGACGATGATGGACTACAAAAAAGCAATCAGAAACGGGCTTACGGCGGCGTTAACGCTTTCGGCAATTAGTGTTGCGGCATTCAGCGTCGCGGCACAGGACAAAGCCGAGGTTAAACAGGTCAACGAAAAATCTTCCGGTCGCGACCCCTTTAAGAAATTTCAACCGGTGATCAAGGCTTCGAAAGGGGCGGCTACCAAGTTAGAGCCACCATCCATTCAAGTGCGGATTGAACGTTATCGCGCACAGAAGGTGGCTGCTGCCAACGCGCATGTCGCGGCGCCCAAGCCAACAACGGCGTTGCTATTGAGCGAGGTTCAAGTCACTGGCATCTTTCGCACCCCACGCGGTTGGTCAGCCATGGTCGAGGCGACGCCACTCACTCCCAAACTCTCGTATGTGGTTTATCCTGGCGAATCCTTTTTCGACGGCCAACTGGTGGCTATTGAAGAAGGCCGTCTGGTATTTCGCCGTGACATTGTTTGGACCGATGGACGCAGGGAAAAATCCGTTGAGTTAAAGCCTCTCCGCGTGCCAAGTCCGGTCGAAGCGATGACCTCAACCCAAGCCGCGGCCAAAGCCGCTCCGGCCGATGCCTCGGCTACTGTAGCCGCAAAGCCGGTCGCTCCGGAAAAGCAATAAGAAAAGTTTTCGAGCCGTCGCTCTCCGCTACGGCCCACCCCTGAACGAAGCCCTTCGTTCTCTTTTTTTGACAACAGGCTGAACTGCCGCGTAGTGCGGCCGCGCTCTGAATGTCTCCTGGCATTTCGAGCAAGCGCGTGACGGCGGTCCAGCTAATCCCTGAGGAGGGAATAATGCCTAAGCACTTTAAGAATATTGCCGTCAGAACCTGCGCCCTCGCGTGTGTCGCCGGCTTGTCTCTCAATAGTTTCGCTTTCGCCGTAGCCGCTTCCGCCAGAACTACGCGGAAGTCGGCGAGCGGTGCTCGCTCAATGATGCCCGCCCAGCCGGATCCTTCACCCACTCCTGTTGCATTAAATGGGGCGAACACGCCGGCAAAGGACAACATGACGACTCAGGGGACTGAGGGCAGGCGTTACGGCCAAATGGGGTTCGCTGGCGAGCCGATCAATTTGAATGTGGTCAACGCCGACGTGCGCGACATCCTGAACTACATCACCGAACAGTACGGCATCAACTTCGTCATCGATAGTTCGGTGGGAGCGGTGCCGGTGACGGTGAACGTGCAGGACGTGCCCTGGAATTACGCACTCGATGCGATCCTGCGCGCGAACAAATTGGGTGTCGACGTCAACGGAAACATTTTACGCGTGGCGACGAGCGAGACGTTGGCCAAAGAGTCCGAGACTCAGCGAGTGATCAAGGACGCGCAGCTTAGCAATTCTCCCCTGGTGACTGAATTCATTCGTCTGAATTACGCGCGCGCTTCCGGCACGCTGGCCATGACCGCGGGCTCTACGAGCGCTTTTGCCGGTGGTTCGACGAATCTCAGCTACAGCGGCGGCGCTGGCGGTGATCTCACCGGTGGCGGCGGCGATCAGGGTTTGTTGCCTATCATCAAGCGTCGTCTGTCCCGCCTGGGCTCGGTTGAAGTGGAAGGTCGGAGCAATACTCTGATCATTACGGATGTCAAAGAGAACATCGATGCGATTCGTCAGTTGGTCGCGATTCTGGATCAGCCGGAACCGCAAGTGGAAATCGAAACTCGCATCGTTATCGCGCAGCGCAACTTCAGCCGCGACCTCGGTGCCCAGTTGTCCATGGGCGTGATTGGTCTCAATCGCGGTAGCCTGGCCAACATATCGTCGCTGCCCGCGAGCGGTTCGACCGGAGGCTCGGGCAGTGGTGGTGGCAGCGGTGGCGGTTCCCAGGGCCCAACCTTGATGTCGGGTCCCAACCCTTACAGTGTGTTCGGCGGCCTGGGCAATACTGCGATGCCGTTGAATGACCTGCGGGCTGCTGCAGCGAACACGGTAATTGGTCTCACGACCGGCTTGATTGGCACCGCTCAGATCAGCTTGCTGGTTAGCGCGGCTGAAAATCGCGGCGAGGTCAAAACTGTTGCGACTCCACGAATCACCGCACTGAACAATCGACCGGCCCAGATCGAAAGTGGATCGCAGATTCCGGTGCAGACGACGCAAGCCGCGGGCGGTACTGCCGTGGTCACCACGACGTTCGTATCTGTCCCGCTTCGTCTTTCAATTACCCCGCAAATCACCGACGCCGGAACCGTTGTGTTACGCGTCACGATCGAAAACAACACCGTCAACACCGGCATCGCCGTAGGCGGTGTCCCGGGCATCGACACCCAGCGCATGCAGACCGAAGTGTTGGTTCCAGATGGCGGCACGACCGTTATGGGTGGTGTGCTTGCCGATCAGGATGCAACTCAGAGACAGCGTACGCCTGGCGTGGCGAGCATTCCGATTATTGGCAATCTCTTCAAACGCAAACTGGTGACGAAGAATTCAACCGAAATTCTGTTCTTCATCACTCCGCATATTTATCGTCCAGACTACTTTGGCCGTCCTACTTCGACGACGCCCAGTTCTGGTCCGCGTACTACCAGCGTGCCGCAGCCGGTGCCGCTTGGCAATCCGCAGACCAATACGACGACGCCGAATGAGTTGCCACAGTCTGAGAAGTCTCCGGCGCAGCAGACTAGTCCGCAGCCCAACGTTCTGGGGGCACCGACCCAGCCGCTCGCACCGGCAGGGGGGACTGCGAGGCCTGGAGCCGTAAACGGGCAACGGCCCGACTAGAATGGCAACAAGTTTCGCTTGATTCATGTGGCGCAAGTTGTTAACTTGCGCCACATCGCTTTCAAGACTGAGAGATCGTGATGTTCAAGGAAACTCTTCAAACCATCGTAGAAAAAACGGACGGCGGCCTGGGTGCGTTGATTATGGGCCTCGATGGCTTATCCGTGGAAAAGTTTTTTACCGAAGCCGGCTCAGCCGCGAATCTGGACGTGGCGGCCGCTGAGTTAACTTCGCTGATACGCAGCGCCAGTCGATCCGGTAACGATCTAAACCTGGGCGAGTTGCGCGAACTCGTCGTCGCCCACGACGAAGTCACCCTCGTGATGCGCTTTTTCAGTAAGGATTATTTCGCGATTCTGGCCCTTTCGCCCGAGGGTAACATCGGCCGCGGCCGTTATGAGTTGAGGAAAGCCGAGCTCATGTTAGCTGAAGAATTCACCGTCTGATTTATCCTCCCGTCTAGACTGATTACCACGCGTCCCGCACCAGAGGTATCTACATCATGAATTCAGTTACGAAACTGCTTACGGCTCTTGCCGTCTTAATTTGTCTTTCCGCTGTTGCCGCGGCCGCAACGCTACAGGCCAAAGTGGTCGAAGTACCAACGGGTAACACGCTGGTTGTAAGTAACACGAATCGATCGGTTCGAGTACGACTTAAATCAGTGATGCCGCCGGAAGCGGGGCAGCCTTTTTCCGAAGCCGCTAGAGATCACCTCAGAACGCTGGTGCTTGACCAGGCAGTGATAGTTGATTACACGCATCTTGCCGACGGCTACCTCGAAGCCAGAGTCATTCTCAAGGGAGTTGACATCGGGTCACAGCTGCTGCGCGATGGTGTCGCCTGGTATGACCACGCAAAGGACTACGAATTAACCGACGGCGATCGCGAACTTTACGCACAATGCGAGCAAGCGGCGCGGGCTGAAAAGCGAGGTCTTTGGCACGACGAATCACCGGTCGCGCCCTGGGAGTATCGCCGAATCCAACAAGCCAAACTGGACGAAATTGTCTACGGCAAATCCAGTCTAAAAACGAAGTCGAGCTTGAGTTCGGGCAAGAAGGTGTTGTCCAACGGTGATTTGATGAGCGGCTTTATGGGAGCCCCAAACGGGTCAAGCGTGACGCCGGGTCTCAAACCGCTAGTCCAGAACGGGAGTTTTAGTCGATGGACAAGCTTTGAATCTCCGATCTCGCACTTTTCGATTATGATTCCGAGTAACGGCCTTGAAGGATCGGGTGTCTCCTCCGATGAGAACGGTCATCCAATCTCATATGATGTGCTTATGGCCAAAGGCGATCGCACGTATATGCTGCTGTACTCCGGCAGGGGTCCCAATGGCAAGCTCGCAGACGCCGCGGAACTGGATAAGGTCATCAAAGACTTCGATGCTGCTGCGAACCAGCAAGCGGCCCGGTTCGGTGACATGATTTCCCTGAAGTTTGCTCGAAATCTAAAGCTCAATGGTTACTTAGGCAGGCAATACAGCCTGACGTGCAATTCGTTCGCAGGAACCGTACGTGTATTCACCAAACAACTCGGCGATGAGCGACAGGTCTTTGTACTGTATGTGCTGTGGCGCCTTGGCGGCGACGGGCTCGAAGATCAGTTTTTGAACTCATTCAAAATCACTCAATAAGTTCTTTCATTCCAACTCAACTCGCGTCCGCAGTAGGGACTGGAGCAGCGTTTGATCTCATCAGCGAAGAAGGCTTTGGAATTTCACCAGGGCTGCGATTGCTGACCATGAGTGATCTCAATCGCTCAGTCGAGGGCAGGAGTTTCAAGAGAGATAGTCCGCGCGATTGGAATCTTCTGCAATTGTCAGCGCGATCCTGGAAATGCCGATGGTCCCTAACCGTCAGCCGGTTCCCTGAGGCATCTTCACGCTCGGCATATACCTTAGAATAATTCTTTGCCGGCGAGCCACTCGCTTGGGATTTACCTGCGGGTTAAAGACGCTGCGTGGATTGGGAATCATTGCTGAAAGAAATGCGGCTTCGCGGACGTTGAGATTCGCCGCAGGCTTGTGAAAGTAATACTGCGACGCGGCCTCTGCGCCGTAGATACCGTCACCCCACTCAATCACATTCAGATAGATTTCAAGAATTCGCTTCTTGGAAAGATTGCGCTCCATGAAATAGGTGATGATTGCTTCCTGGCCCTTGCGGAAAAACGAACGCTCGCTGGACAAATAAAGATTCTTCGCCAGTTGCTGCGAGATCGTGGAAGCCCCCCGCTTGAAGTCCGGCAGGTTAGGCAACCATGAGTCATTTTCGCCTTCCTGCCTGGCCTCCTTGTCGGCTTCCTTCTGTGCCTGGTCCCAGGCTTTCTGAATAGCCTCGTAGTCAAAGCCGTGATGGAAAGCAAAGTTTGAGTCTTCACCGGCCAGCACTGCGCGTTGAAGCTGGGGCGAAATCCTCTCCAGTGGCACCCAGATTTGCACGCGTTTTGGCTGGGCGCCGGCCCGCTCAGCTTCACGAATGCGCGTCTCAATCATCGAGGTAGTTGCCGGATTCTGATCGCGCAGATCTGCGGCCCGCGGCAACATTAAGACTTCAAACAGGAGACCGCCCAGGACCAGTCCGGCTAGTGCGTAGAAGATGTATCGGAGGGTTCGAAGCACGAACGTAGGGTAAAGGTAAACGGAGTCGGGGTAAAGGAAGGAAAAAGCAGAAGGACTGAGCTCCAGCGCCTGAGCGGTTTTGGATCGCGCTGAAATATTGCCGCGTTTCGTAGTTTATGATCTGTTACTGGAACCTGACGGAAAAAAACTATGATCACACGTACCCAAGCGGCTTTTGTTATCGGCTTAATCCTAATTGCCTTCACAGTGTCAGCCAGCGGCCAGTCGTCCGATCAGGGCCGTCGACCGCCTGTCTTGCGTCCCACCACCGAGGTTCCCGACAAACAGGATCAGAGTGGGGCCGGCCGTGAGTCGGGGCCGGCGACGCTGATTACTGTGCCCGCGATAGTAATGGATCGCAACGGTCGCTACGTCGCGAATCTACGCAAAGAAGATTTCGCGATTTACGAGAATGGCGTCGAACAGAACCTCTCTTCCTTCATGTCGGTTGAGAAACCGTTCACCGTGGCCTTGATGCTCGACGTGAGTGGTTCGACGAAGTATCAACTGGACGAGATTCGCGGAGCGGCAAACACCTTCGTGAGCCGTTTGCGCCTGAGCGACCGGATGATGGTGGTAACCTTCGACGGAAAAATTAATCTGCTGGCGGACGTGACCGATGTGCGTGCCATTCGTCAGGCGAAGCTGCATATTCCAGCTGTGACTGACGGTACAGCACTCTACGATGCGGTTGCTTTTACTTTGAAACGGATGGCCCAGGTTCCCGGACGCAAAGCGATTGTGTTAATGACCGACGGGGTCGATCAAAACAGTGTTGCGACTTTGCAGGGCACGATTGCTGGAATAGCGGAACAGGATGTCCTCATTTATACCGTGCAATACAATACGCAGCCGCAAACTTCCGCACGTCTTAGTTTTATCAAGAACGAAAAGGCGCGCCGTAAAGTCGAGCAAAGGCTGCTCAAGCAGTACGCTACCAGTGAACCATACCTGCGTACCCTGGCTGAGAAAACCGGCGGTCGCTTTTACAAAGCAGACGATCTGGGAGAAGTCGGTCCGGCGTTTGAAGCGATCACGTCTGAGCTCGGAGTGCAGTACAGTCTCGGCTACTATCCGAAAGGAAACTCAACCGCAGGCGCTGAACGATCGATTAAGATTCGCGTGCGCTACCCGAATCTGGTCGTCAGAACGCGTGATAGCTATACGGTGACACCATCGATTGCCCGCCAGTAGACCGGACCGGGCCTAGTATTGAATCAAGCTCCCTTCGCGCTTCGCTCGCCGTACGGCGCGGTTGAACACCCACAGCGACAGCGGAAGTAGAATCACCAGAAAAATCAGCAATACGAATAACGGCTCGCGCACCCCGGCGAAGCCCTGGCCTTCAATCAGGACCCTTCGAATTCCATCCAATCCATACGTTGGCGGAAGGATGCGCGAGATCTTAGCCACGCCGGCTCCCGCGTATTGATTGATCAGCTGCGTTGGGAAGAACACCCCCGAGAAGAGGGCCGATCCCGTCCCCAGGAACACGCCGAAGGGATCCCCACGCTTGAAAACCATCGCGAAACTGGCGGACAGAATCCCCAGACAAGAAAGGACGACGGTCGTCAATACGAGGAAGAGAAGCGCGAGCAGAAAATTTCCGCGATAATGAACATCAAAAAATAACCAGCCGAACAGCAGGTAAAGGGACGAGAAGAGAGTAGCCTCCAAAAAATCCCATGCGGAACTCGCGACAATAACCGTCGGAACGCTGATCGGAGTCATCAGGACGCTTTCGAGTGTCCCCTGGACTTGTTCTTGTCGAATCGCTGTCGCCAGACTCGAAAATCCGGTCATGAAGTAATTCAGCACGGCGAGGCCAGTCAACCAGGCCGCCAGCGGATCGCGCCATTGAGCAAACCTTGGATCAGTAAACCCGGTGAAGATTTTCGAGATAAAGAAAAGCGTGGTGACGATTGTTAGAATCGAAAGTACGCGCAGAAAGAATTGCATGCGGTAACTAAGTTGCAACCGCAGGTCCCTGACAATAAACGCCCAGATGCGACGAACAAATAGGATCATCTTGTCTAACTAGTGCCCCTCATAACTCTCCAGAACATCCAATAAGGTTGCACGTTCAGTCTCAACTGATCGCACGACGGCGCCGGCATCCTGCAGCACCCGCAGGATCCTGTCGAGTAATTCATCGTTCAAGGCTCGTGTGAATCTGATGAGTGATTCCGTGGACCGCGAGCCGGCTTCAATGACAAAAGAATGAGAGCCAAACGACTTGTTGATGACCTGGTCAGCCTCGCGAGCGCTCAATGCTGTGAATCTGATGGCCACGCGTTCTTCAGCCGTATGCGTTGCGCGTAGATTTTGGGGAGTGTCGAGCGCGCGAATCTCACCCTTGCTGATAATGGCGACCCGATCGCAGAGTTCTTCAACCTCAGGCAGGTTGTGTGAAGTCAGAAAAATCGTGGAGTTGTTCGTTTGTGAAAGGGACCTGATTGTCGAACGCATGCGCGTAGCGGCAATCGGGTCCAGGGAACGTGTCGGCTCGTCAAGCAAAAGCACCGGCGGTTCGGCCAAGATTGCCCTTGCAACAGCGAGCCGTTGCTTGTTGCCGGTCGAAAGTTCGGCAAATCGACGGCGGGCAACTTCCTGCAGATCAAGAAGTTCGAATAACTCCGCCAGCCGGCGCCGAGCGACTCGGTTACCTAATCCATATAAGCGGGCAAAGAACAGCAGGTTCTGTTCGGCGGTCAGCCGCCAATAAAAGCTTCGCTCCTCGGCGCCGGCAAGCCCGACGTTCTGGCGCACTCTTTGATCATCGGTGACGGTGTCGTGACCCTTAACAGAGACGGCGCCCGCTGTTGGTTGTATCAGCGTGGCGATGATTTTTATGAGGGTCGTCTTGCCCGCGCCGTTAGGCCCAATCAACCCAAAGATTTCACCTTCTCGAATCTCGAAAGAGACGTTGCGCAACGCTTCGACCGGAGGCTTGAACTTGCGACGCAGGAGTTTCTTGAGACGAAGAAATGGAACCGGGTAGGTTTGACTGAGCTGGTCAACCGCAATCGCAACCGGCGTGCTTCTGGGTTCAGCCATGGGTACGACTCAGCGACGGCGTTGCCGGGGATCGAGATACTCGCGCAGTCCGTCGCCTATGAAATTGAATGCCAGTACCGTCAACGCGATGGCCAGGCCCGGAAAGATTAAGGCATGCGGCGCCGCTTGCAGCGTGGACAGGTCGCGCGCTTCTTCAATCATCACACCCCAAGAAGGGGCGGGAGGTGGAACTCCAAGGCCGAGAAATGAAAGCGCGGCTTCGGACAAAACCGCTCCGGCCATTCCTAAACTGGCCTGCACGATCAAAGGCTGAATCGCATTTGGCAGAATATGAATAAACAGAATGCGAAAATCGCCGGCCCCCAGGGCGCGGGCCGCCTGCACAAAATCATATTCGCGAACCTTCAGCACCTGAGCGCGAATCAGACGCGCGTATCCGACCCAGCCAATAATACAGAGAGCCAGGATCAATTTGTTGAGACCGTTGCCGAGAAACGCCACTAAAGCTATCGCCAGCAGCAGCCCTGGAAAAGCAAGAAAGACATTGAATAGATAGCCTGAAAGGATGGAATCAACCCAGCCGCTGTAGTATCCGGCGATGGCGCCGATGATCGTACCGATGAAAGCTGAGACGGTTACCACCACGAGGCCAACTTCGAGCGAGATGCGCGCGCCAAACACCACGCGCGAAAAGATGTCGCGTCCGGTCGAGTCCGTACCGAACCAGTGAGCTGCCGAGGGCGGCATGTAGCGCATCGCTAAATTGGTCGTGCCTACGTCGTAGTGAGCGAGCCATGGCGCGAAAATCGCCACCAGGACAAAGACTACGACGATTACAATTCCGATGACAGCGAGACGATTCATTTTTAGGGCTTAGACTTTAGAGCTTAGACTTAGAGCTAATAACTAAGCTCTAAAATCTAAGCTCGTTAACGCTACGAAACTCTTATTCTCGGATCGAGCCGGCGATACAACATATCAGTCAGCGCATTGGCGACGATGTAAGTTGTGCTGATTGCCAAAACACAGCCCTGGACGATGCGGTAATCGCGCTTGCCGATGCCGTCCTCGACCAGTAATAAGCCCAAGCCAGGCCATCCAAAAATCTTTTCGGTAATGATTGCGCCCGCGAGCAGGATACCGAGTTGCAGGCCAAGCACGGTAACTACTGGAATCAGTCCATTCTTCAGCACGTGTTTGTAGACGACTGCGCGTTCGCTCAAACCTTTCGCGCGGGCGGTGCGGACGTATCCCTCACCCAATTCTTCAATCACCGACGACCGCACCATTCTGGTTAGAATTGCCGATAACGCTGCGCCCAGCGTCACCGCTGGGAGAAAGAGGCTCTGCAATCCTTCCCGCCCGTAGGCCGGCAGCCACTTAAGCTTCACGGCGAAGACATAGACCATCATTGGCCCAATCACAAATCCGGGCAGACTAATTCCGATGAGCGCGATCACCGACAGGGAATTATCCAATAACGTGCCGCGATTCTTTCCAGCTACCACGCCCAGCGGAAGGGCGATCGAAATCGCGATCAGCATCGCCGCAATGGCCAGTTCGATTGTGGCTGGATAGCGTTGGAAGATTAACTGAATGACCGGCTGTTCGGTTCTGAAGGATTTGCCGAGGTCGCCGTGCAGCAGCGCGAGCCAGTAGTCGTCATACCGATTACTGAGTCCGTACCAGCGAAAGTGACGCTGGCCGTTACTATCTGCAGGGAAACCAAAAAAGAAGGCCGGGCGATCGAGGCCATGCTTAACTCGAAACTGAGCCAACTGTTCAGCCGTCGCCTGTTCACCCAGCACGGCCACGGCGGGATCACCGGGCACCAGTTCGATTAAGAGAGTCACCAGCGTGACGACGGTCCAAACGACCAGGATTAGAAAGCCAATGCGACGCAGCAATCCAAACAGTTTGTATTTCATCCCTGAGTGCGTGAACGATGGCGGTTTTCGAACGACGGCGGATGATATCAGATCGGCGGGATTGGGGACATGCTGCTGGAGGGCAAAAAGAAAAACGTAGCCGGGATCCGCTTTCGCCAAACAAGTTCAGCCCCGACAACCGAACCCATCCAGCTAGGCGAACCCCGAAGACTACGTTGCTTGATTGCTGCCGTTGGCGGCAATCAATGCCTGCAACGCAAGAACAGATAAGTCTCGCGCTCCAAGCGAACTCGAGGCGCGCAAGATCAACCTTGCGCTACGCGCGGCGACCTGTGTGCAGAGCTGCAATGCCGCCGCTCAAATTTTCAAACTCAACATCTTCAAATCCTGCTGCACGAATCATGCCAACCAGAGATTCCTGATTTGGGAACTTCCCAATCGATTTTGGCAAGTATTCATAGGCACTTCGCGAACCGCTAAACCATTCCCCGATCAATGGCAACAATCGTGAGTAGTAAATTCGTACGAATCCGCGAATGCCTGGTACAGTCGGTTGGGAAAATTCCAGAATCGCCAGCACGCCTTTAGGCTTGAGGACTCGTTTCAGTTCTACCAAGCCTGCTTCGACGCTCGACAGGTTTCGCAGCGCGAAGGCAATCGTGATGCAGTCGAACAGCGAATCCGCGAACGGTAATTGCAAAGCGTCGCCTTCAACAAAACGAAGATGCGGCGCTTTCTCTTTTGCCAGTTCGAGCATGGGCCGGCAAAAATCAATTCCCACAACCGGTGCAGCAGTCGTTTCAAAGATCGCGATGCTTAAATCTCCGGTGCCACACCCAACATCGAGGACCTGAGCATCCGGCGCCAGTTTTGGCGCTATCTTCCTGACAACGCGTCGTCGCCATCTAATATCGACGTTCGCAGACAGCAGGTGATTCAGCAGATCGTATCGCGGAGAAATTTTCGCGAACATTTCGCGAACCCGCCGAGCGTGGTCTTCCGCTGAATTTTTCTGTCCGGGGTTAGTTAAGCCCATGAGCCTGGGTAAATGGTTGCAAGCCGCTTGCGAAACCTTTGTGAATCAGGGCTTCCTGGCCGGCTTCTGAGGATCAGTCGCAGTCTTCAGTTCTGGTTTGGCCTCGGGGATCTCGAAGTTGGTGACTGTGGTTTTAAGTTGTTCAACGTCACCCAGGACGACTTTGGCCTGCTTCGCGTCTTTAAATAATCGGGTCGCTACGCGCTGAATATCGGCTCCAGACACACGACTAACCTCGGCCGCAGAGTTCGAAGTGATCGGAGTCTTTTGCATCTCAGAATCGAGCCACGTATCGGCGATCTGATCCAACTCGCCGCCGGCGCGTGTGCCGATCTCCGCCAGGGTTGCGCTTGCGGCTCGGGCCAGCTCATCAGGAGTCGGGCCCGTCTGGGCCAGGGCCTTCATCACATCCTGCGCAGCCGTGAGGGCTTTCTGTGCTGAAGCGGCCGGCACACTTGCCGCGAAGATTAAGATGCCCGGCAGGTTGTGGGCTTCATGTCTGACACTGGCGGACGAAAGTTCCGGCACCGCTGCCTGCCAACGCTGACGAGCCACTTCCGCCAACATTGAAGCAGCGATAGCATCGCGATCAAAACGCGACAGCCCGCGCACTGCCACCCGAATCTCCGCAGTACCAGTGCCTGCGTGGCTAATCAGCAGAGTGCGCTCTTCAGGGGCGTTTGGCTGACGAAAAGTCGCCGGCACAACGCGGTCAGCCTTTTGCCAGGGGCCGAGAAGTTGACGCAGGGCGCGCATGACGCGTGCCTTCTCAATGCCGCCAATCACAACCAGAGCCGCATTGTCTGAATGCAGCAAGCGCTCCTGTGCCAGCATGAGGTCAGCCCGTTCTACTTTCGGCAAACTCTCAAGGTCTCCCTCTGCCGGTCGACCGTACGGAAACGCGCCGAAGAGTCTTGTCGCAACAGCGCGATCGGCCATTACCGGGTTGGAAAGCGGAGCTTTCCTCAATTGTGCGATTCGCGCATCGCGAAGCTTGTTCACGCTATCGGCGGATAAGTTAAGACCGAGGATCGCGTTTCGCAGTAATTCGATCATGCGCTCTAGTTGTGAGGCTTTTCCGGAGATCGTTACATCAATTGAATCGTAGGTGGTCGTGACTTCCAGGCGGCCTCCGAGCTCTTCCGAAACGTATTCGCGGGTGGCGGGATCAGGGAATAACGCGTCGCCAAGCAGGGCCATGGTCCCGGCCTTACCGGTCAAATCAAAGGCGGCGCCGCTGTTCAGCCGTAATTTCATGAACAGGTTGGCGTCGCCCGGGCGCTGCCAATAAAGGACTGGCAGTCCATTCAACAGAAGTTCGCGGGTCGGCGTTGGTGAAGATTGGGCCGGCGAAAACGAGACGATCCCCACAAAAAGAAGGAAACTAAAGGCACAAAAGAAACGATAAATAGCGGATGTCCTGGTCATGCGGGCGTCTGTGGTACCTCTCGCAATCCGTCGGCAGACCTTCAAGATTCGCTGGTCCGCAGCTGACGAGCCGTTTGGGATGCGAGAAAAAAGAGTTTAGATGCCGCCCCCAAGCCCGTCAACCCGAAGCTATTTCACGGCATCAAAGCCCTGTCACCAGCGAGGTTTAAAGCTGCTCGACGGGTGCGAAAACGATAGTATAATCGGCCAGCGGAAAGAAAATGCCGGGATTGGCGACTTTTTTCCGCAACTTTTTGTCGATTAGTAGTAATAAACAGTAGGAAGCCAGTTCCTACAGGATCGAGCGCTTTGATTGACGAACCAGGAAACAGATGAACGGCTGCTCGAAGACGCATCGCACGGGAAGACGGCGGCCTTTCAAGTCCTGTATGAGCGTTACCGGGATCCGATATTTCGATTCGCATATCGAATGTTGGGTTCGGTGGAGGCCGCTGAAGACGTCGTCCATGATTGCTTTTTGGGTTTGATAAAGGAACCCGGCCGGTTTGACTCCACGAAAGCGTCGCTGCGAACTTATCTTTATGCGGCAGCGCGGAACCAGGCGGCGAAACGGTATTTGAACAGCAATCGGGAAGCGGGGATTGAGGAGCTGCCGCGTGAGCCGCAGATGGCCGCTCATCTTGAACCGATTCGGCAAGTGCTCGACAACGAGTTGGCCGGAGAAGTGCAACGAGCGATAGAGAGTTTGCCGCCATTACAGCGCGAGGCTTTGGTTCTTTTTGAGTATGAGGATCTTTCATTGGCAGAGATTGGCGCCATCGTCGGCGCCGACTCAAACGCGGTGAAAGCGCGGTTATTTCGGGCTCGCGATAAACTGCGCGCGAGGCTTGAGAGATATTTCCGGATTGGCCGTGAAGCTGTTACAGTTAAGCGGGCGTGAAAAGCAGTTGACTCGCCTGCATGAGCACTTAGGATTTTCAAAATGAGTAATACAGATTCGAAGTTCATGCAGGATGAAGAACTGCGAGGTTTACTTAACCAGTGGAGCGCTCCCGAAGCTCCCCCTTCGTTGGATCAGCGTGTCGTAGCTTCATACCAAACTATGAATAGCGAGCGTCTAAGTTCAGTACTTGGTCCCCAGCGGGAGAACGAGGTAGTCAAGATGAAATTTTGTAATACATGCCAGGAGCAATTTGCCGATCGTTTTAGTTTCTGCCCGGTTGACGGAACACCCCTTAATGCAGTTCCGGCTGTGAGCGCGGCGCCCACAAATAACGTCGCGTCAGCCGATATTGAAACTTCTTATCCAATGTCAGAAACCGCGGAACGGGAAAAACCCGTTGTCGTTCCGCCGACGCCAATTTCACCCGTGGTCGTTCCCCCGGCGGCAGTTTCTCCGGCGCCGGTTTCCGTCGCCCCGCCGGTTGTAACTGCGGCCGCGTCCCCGGTTATGAATACCGTGGCCGCGACGTCGACGGCAGCTGCTGCTGAGCACGACATGATCGGTGAATATCACCTGACCATCCTGGAAGATCGCGGGTTGGTTCCCAGGCTGACAGAAGAGGTCGCCAACGTAGCGCACAACTATCAACTAACCTGGCCGGAATTCAAACGTGATCCGTTTGGTTTCACGAAACGCTCGTTCCAGGGTTATGGAAAAATGGTGGGCGGAGTCTTTGCCAGTCGCGACATGATGATCGCAATGGGGCTGGGTCTGGTCGCGATGGTGGCCATGGTCGGGGCGATCTTTCTGCTCGATCGCAGTGGATCCGGTGGCCCTTCGCGCCGAACGATGATTATCGTCGCGATTGTTGGCTTTTGTGGATTGCTGGGCATCTTTGCTACCTGGTTGGGCCGCGGCGGCGCTGCGGTAATGGGCGCGAAGCCTTCTGATTCGCGTAACGTCTTGTCCGGGATCATTGCGAGCTTCGCACTTTTGTTCCTGATTGTGGGCGGGGCGTTCTACTGGGATCGACTTCACCAGGCCAAAGCTGCGGAGCTGGCGAAAGAAGACGAGCTCGAATTGACGCAGATGATTTCGGAGATTCCGAATGAACAGCCGACTCCTGATGAAGGAACCGCCGGCATGGCCAAGGGTAATGGCGGCGGCAGCAAGCCGAAACAAGAGAAAGCAGGCGGTGGTGGCGGCGGTGGCCGTGAAGAACAGACCCCGGCGTCGTTCGGAAAACTTCCGCAGGCTGACCTGCGAATCCCGCAAGTGGTAGCGCCTGATCCGCATCCGCCGGTCATCAAGAATCCGGCTTTGCCAATGCCGGCGACTCTCGACGCGGATCCGGTTCTGTTCCCGCCAGATACGCGGCAGCTTAACTACGGGGATCCCAAGTCCAAATCTACAACTCCTTCGTCCGGTTCCGGCACTGGTAATGGTATCGGCAGCGGCACCGGTGGCGGCGTTGGCCCTGGCTCGGGCGGTGGTTACGGACCTGGCGAGGGCGGCAACACTGGTGGCGGCAACCGTAATGAAGGCGGCGGCGGTCCCGGCGGTGGGGGCGGCGGCACTGACTACAACAAGATCTTCAGTGGTCGTGAAGTAACTTCGAAGGCTCGCGTACTTTCGAAGCCCGAACCGACCTACACTGAATCAGCGCGCAAGAATCAAATCACCGGCACGGTGGTGCTGCGCGCAGTCTTCTCGTCGGGCGGAACAGTCACGAATATTCACGCTGTGTCAGGTTTGCCGGATGGTTTAACGGAGCGGGCAATTGCGGCCGCGAAGAGTATCAGATTTGTTCCCGCGACCAAGGACGGGCGCCCGGTGTCCATGTGGATGGAGTTGCAGTACAACTTCAATCTGTACTAATCGCACGGATAACTTTTGAAAACACAAAGAGGCGAGCCAATGGCTCGCCTCTCTTTTTTGGAGTGCGGCGACTTGTCGCCGCTTTGGATCCGGATTGAGCGCCAGAAGCAAGTTAAAAGCGCCGTCAAGCCGGCGCACTCCAAATCAACCTTCAGCCACTCGTCTTATGCGCCTGACGCCTTCCTCGAGACGTGCCAGCGAAGTCGCATAAGAGATTCGGATAAATCCTTCGGCTCCAAATCCGGCGCCATCCGTTACCACGGTTTGTTCTTTCTCCAAAAGCTCGGTAGCAAAGTCTTCCGAAGTGCTCATCCTGCCTTTCAAACACCCACGCACGTCCGGAAAAGCGTAAAAAGCGCCTTCAGGTTGCGGACACCGCAGTCCGGGTATTTCATTGAGCGCGTTTAGCAGCCATTCGCGGCGGCGCGTGTATTCGGCCAGCATGGTCGCCACTGAATCCTGTGGGCCTTTTAACGCCTCAACGGCGGCGGCCTGGGAAATCGATGTGGCATTGCTGGTGGAATGGCCCTGCACTTTGGCCATCGCCCGGGTCCAATCGGCGCCGGCCAGCGAATAGCCTATGCGCCAACCTGTCATCGCAAACGTTTTTGAAAAA
>Ga0207428_10001942_pt1 | contig 20948 bp, 23 predicted proteins | sample RhiMethybrSRZTD1_FD_187600 | JGI IMG/M metagenome (GOLD analysis project Ga0207428, IMG submission 187600) | Populus rhizosphere microbial communities from Tennessee, USA - Rhizosphere MetaG P. TD hybrid SRZTD1 (SPAdes) (version 3) | ecosystem: Host-associated > Plants > Roots > Rhizosphere >...
CGTCTTGCCCGAGCCGGCTTCGCCCACCAGTTCCAGGAACATCAGCGACTTGTGGATCTGGCGGATTTGCTCAGCGTGCAACGCGCCCAGCCACCAGGCCAACACCACCACGCCCTGTACGCCAAAACAGCGCCAGTAGATGTCAAACCAACCTTCGTTGTAGGCATTGAGGTCGGTGTTGATATGCAGTACTGGCGACTGGCTCTGCGATTTGATACTCAGCTTGCCGAGGTCAAAAAAGTCTTCCTTGTTACGTACCTGCACCTTGCCGCCGTGAAAGGCCAGGTCGTTGAAGACATAGGCGCCATGGTCGCGGCTGTAGCCGATCCATTCGATGGTGTTGACGGTTTTCAGGCAGTCGAGTTGGGGCGCCAGAATCCGTTTCAGTTGCTGGGCGCTGCCCTCGAACATCGCGCCATTGGAGACGTTGAGCAGGCGATTCGCGAATTCAGGTGCCGAGGTGAGCTGCTTGGCCGTGAAAGTACTTTTGATGGCTGCCCCTTGAGGGCGCTCGATACGGAAGTAGTACCAGGCCTCATCGGTCAAGTCGTTGCGCATGTAGTACAGCGCCTGGAAATTGCAGTTGGCGATGTTGGTCACCGAGCCTGACTGGCGCAACGCCTTGTAACGCCGCTGTTCGTCACTGAGCAACTGGTCTTCATGCCGGTCTGAACTCTCCAGATCGCCCATGGCGCGGTCGTACCTCTCAAGGTCCAGCCGAAACCAGTACAGGCGCTTGCGAAACGAAAAGTGGAACTCCTTGCGCTCATCGCGCAGATAGATGAGAAAACCCTTTTCCTCTGCCGAATCGGCCAGCAGCAGGTCACCGTGATGGCGGGCTTCGTCGAGGTCCTGCTCGATTCGCTCAGCGCGCTTGTCGTCACCCTCGATCGATTTCCAGCGGTGGTGCAGATCGTTCCAGTCGACCTTTTTGCCGTTGGGTTGAGGGATGACCGCCGCCTTACAGGTGAAGCCCAGGTCGCGGGCCTCTTTCGCCCAGCGGCGCGTGTTGGCTTTGGCGACAGGCTCGTTATCCAATGCCCACACCAGCACTGGTAGGCGCTTATCGGCATCGTGACGCAGCTTCACCAAAGCCTTGAGCGAGTCGGTCGGGCAGGGGGCGCTGGACATCATCGACACGGCCGGTGTGTCGTTGTGCAACAACGCGATGGCGTCAAAGATGCCCTCAGTGATCCACAGCTCCTCGACTTCCAGCAGGTCCAAACTTGGCGGGCACCACCAGACGCCTTTGTAACCGGGCAAGCCTTCGCCAGTGGGACGGAAGCGCGCTTTCATCTTGCCGAATCGGTCTGGCCGATCTATCAGGCGCTCCCAGTAGCCACCTTTTTCCAGGGGGAAACGCACCGTGGCGCTGCCAATGTTCAGCCGGCTATCCCAATAGTTCTCTTGGGTGAACCAACCGGCGATCTGCTCAAGTTTGAAGCCCCGCGCAAACTCAAGGTAGGCGCGTGCTGTGGCGACGGGATTATCCGGTGTCGAAGGGGCGTTCTTGCTCCAGTCGTTGAACAAATCGTCGTAGACGTCCTTCACGTGGACGCGGTGGTCGCACTTTTCCGGTCGGCCGCAGATCAATGTCCAGGGCGAATCGTAGAAGGTGTATAGGGTCTTCTGACCGCAACTTGGCGCGGGGCATACACCCTTGCGCATGTAGTTGGTGCCGGGCATGTGCTTGAGCTGGTAGTCCCGCTCAATGCGTTGGATGACGTCGGCTCGCAGCCTTTGTTCCATTTCCATCGTGGCTTACTTCGCTTCGTCGAGGCTGTGTTTAAGGGCGCCAATCAGGCGTTTTTGAGCGGCCATCACCGGGAAGGCCGTCAGCAGCGAGCCGTGCCGCAAACCTTCGGGGATCATGCGAAAACGGTCGTCGTACCAATGCTCATTGAGCTGCGTGCTGTAGTCCGTACGCAGTGCCGAGAGCAGGGCTTCAGCCTGTTCGCGGGGCAGCTTTGCGGTGATGGCGACGTCGATTTCCATGGTCCACCTCGGATTGCGGGCAAAGCTCACCCAAACCCACGGGAAGCGGGGCAGGGCGGAGTGTTTAAAAAGGGGTTACTGAGGGTGGTGCTTGTGTACGGTGTCGCGCTGGGCGAGCAGCGTTTGTGGTAGCAGCCTCGCCGAAACTGGGTAACGCAGGTCTGCCCGGGTGTCGATCAGGTGGACGACGTTGCAACTGGGGCTGTTGCCCCAGTCCACACCGATCCATTTGCGTTGATTGACCACCTGCAATTCCGTCCAGGCGTTGTGCACCAGTTGCTGCGCCATAAACACCGGTACTTCCAGAGCGGTGGTCATATGCCGGACACAGTTTTCATAGAGCAAATCTGAGTCCACCAGGTGCTGCGCTTCGTGCCGTTGCAGGTAGGCGAACGCCGCTCGTTGCATGCTGCTGCGATAGTCGTGATCAAGCTGTTCATGGTTCATTGCGCACACTCCATTTCCATTTGGTCGAGCAGGTCAGGATGATCGTCGGCGCTTTTCATCGCCGCGCGACGTAGGGTGATGTCTGCAACTGGGAGCTTTACCGTTGGGTTGGCCATACCGCTTGGGCTCATTTCGTGGGTCATTTCAAACTGAGCACGGACCGACCAGCCGCAGGCCTCGTTGGTGCATTGCAGGTAGGCCACACGCAGGAAAATGTGAGTGCCTTCGCTGGTGCGGATGCGCATGCGTCCGTGGCAATGGGGGCAAACCAGCTTGTATGTGCTCATGCTCAGATTGGCTCGGCAATTTCGAAGGCAATATTCAAGGGGGTGATTGCATCGCCAATTGCGATACGGATATCCATACCCGCAAGGTCGCCATTGGCCGTCCTGATGGTTTCCTTTAGGGTATCCAGTCGTTTCTGTGCTTTTGCTAACAGCTCAATGAGTTGTTCCCGGTTTTCTTCAAGGAGATTGTTCATGGCTATTCACTCGAAAAAGGAAGTTGAAGAGTTGGTGCATCGTTTCGCTGAGCGATATGAGGCACTTTTAGAAATCATGCGAGGAAAGGAGACCGAGAAATTGACTGCCTCGGGAATCATTCCTGGACTATCGGTGAAACCGGCGGACATTCGCTTCGCCGTCGACGACGTCGCAACGGCACTGAAAGAAATCAAGGCTCGTCTCGGTAAGGGCTGAGTGCGTAGGCTCATGCAGAAAACCCGCGACCATGCAGTTGGATGGTCGCCAGCACTTCGGCGTAGCGGGCGGACATGTAATGCATCAGGGCATTAATGATTGCCTGGGCTTCGCGGGACTCAATGACGCCGTCGTCCAGCGCCTTGGCAATGATCTGATCCACCATGCCGCGCTTGGCGGCGGCCTTGACTGACCGGTTGTATAACTCGACGTTGTCCAGATCGGCCGAGGCTGTCACGGGGACAAACATGCCGCCGTATTTGGCTGCGATGTAGTCCGGTAGAAAGCTGGTGTCTGCTACCTGCTCCAACCGATGAATGTGATCGTCGCTCAGTGGACGACTGCCAGCGTTTTCATATGCCTGGTTATCAAACTTTTTTAGAGGCATTCCGAGGTCAGCCGCGGCATAGAGTCGACCGCCTGGATAAGCGCCAATAACGGCGCTGATGACATCCTTTCGACTCGCTAGAACTGGACGTTTCATCTTCTGGTTTCCTCCATGAGCCAGAGGCCCTAGTTTGTTATCTGGCCGTCTTTGATCCCGAGCAATACAGCTGCTCGATGTGCTTCTCCACGACGACCTTTTTTACGGCCGTTCAGCAGGTCGCTGACCAGATTTTTGTTCAAGCCATGCTGGCGGCTAAATTCGGCAATGCTTTTACCCTCGCGATCAAGAAGCGCGCGGGCTTGCTCGGGGGTCTGCAGGGCATGCATAGTGTTCGTCCGTGTTTAATTGTGTTCGACGAAAAGGATTCTTGGTCAGATTTCTGCTCAAGTCAACTTATATTGATCAAAAAAATGCTCATTTCTTTAGGGGTAGGTGAACGTCTGAGGGAAGAACGCGAGCGGCTAGGTAAAAACCAGACCGACTTCGGCGTTTCCGCAGGGGTAAGCCGTGGGACTCAAAAGGCCTATGAGCTTGAATCCAGCTCCCCCGATGTGCGTTATCTCACTGGGCTCCAAGAGCTTGGAGTTGACGTGCACTACGTGCTGACCGGCTCGCGCGTAGATACAGACGTCAATAACTTGAGTGATACCGAGTTGACGGTATTGGGACATATGCGGGAAATGTCCGATGGGGATCGTGGCACGCTTGCACACCTGGCGTTCGCGATGGCTCAGGTATCTAAGCCGGGAGTTAAATGAAGAAATTCCAGGGAGGAAATGATGCGTTACTTGATGATCCCGGTCTTTTTGACTGTGGCTGGCTGTGGGGGCGAAAAAACCGAAACAGTCAGTCAAGCCGAGTACGGTGTGAAATGGCCGTTCACTGCCGAGAAGGTCGACCTGCTTTGTCAGGATGGCCCACCTTCGGCATTGGTGAGAACAGAAGACGGGAACCTGTATGCGCTGAATGGGAGCGCGCGGTCCAGAGCATCAAAGAATGGATGGCTCGATGGGCGATCGATTACCAAACCAAGCACCAGCGTGCCTGGCACCACAATGGATTACAGCGAGATCACCGAACGCGCCATGAAACTGTGCCCTTCCTACGCTGGATAGTGCCACTAGCAATTGTCCCATTGCATGAAGGTCGCACCTCCCGCTCCGTCCGAAAGGTTTCCATACGTATGCACTTTTGCATGCCATGGATAAGGGGAGAAATAGCGCCGTGTCTAACAAGCCCAGCGACGAAAATCAGCAAATGGAGAATCGCGAGACTGAATTGAATACGACAGAGGTTCTGCTTTTGTCGCTTTTTCGGATGTTGTCTTTAGCTAACCAGAAAAATATTTTGAGGTGTGTTGAGGTTTTGCATAAAGCACAGAAAGATGAATAAAAACAACCCGGCAATGCCGGGTTGTTTTTTTACTCTTTCCTAGTTGGTGGCGGCGACGGACGCGGTGGAGGGGGCGGAGGACGAACATTACCTCTTACAGCTCGGGTTGGAGGAGGCGGAGGTGGTGGTGGTTTTTGCGTCATACTATTTGCTCCTAAAGTTTTGGTATTGTAATTACAGCGTAAGCTATAACGGCAATTCCAGCTGAGAGTATGAGAAATACATTGCAGTAGTATAAGCTTGAGCTTTTTCTGTCGTTATTGATTGTGCATATTGTTGCGCAGTTCATGTAGTTTTCATAATAGTACTTGTTTAGCTGTTCGGCTACTATTGCATCTGAGTGTTCTTCATCGCTGTAGTAATCTATTAGATCTAATCGGTATTTTTCAATCGTATTGGGTGCGGGCAGATTTTCATCAACCTTGCCTAGAAGCGCATCAATGAAAAAATAGATTCCTACGCCTAGTACAATTATCGATACTGCAACTATTGTTAGGAACCATATCTTTGCGCCTAGTGTTAGCGCGGCTCTATCACCCGTGATGATTACCGAGTAAAAACCTGCGATTGCAATGATTGTCGCTAATGGGATGCTTAGCCTAGAAAATATCTGCTCCTTCCTCGCTAATTCGTGAAAGTAGATTTTTTCGTAATGCTGAAATAGCTTTTCATTTGTCAATCCCATACTCCTGTGAGTGTTTATATTCTTTTGTTCTTAATCAGTTTCCAGTAGTGCTCGCCGAGTACGGTGAGTTTGCAGGATTTTGAGTTCATCGCAGCAAAGTACATGTGCTCCTCGTCTACAGGTTTTACTAAGTTGAGACGGTTCAGCTTTTGAAGAATTGCAAACTTCCGATTGTTTTCAGGATCTGGTTTGATTCCATGATTAGGTGCGGGCGGTTGAGGCTCAAAGCTGGGGTCTAACGCGATTTCAGTATTTGGGGTTTCAAATAAATCATTTATTTGGCGGAGTTCTGAAAGTTGGATTGGTGGTGAAACTTTTCTCAATGATGTGAATGCCCTGACATTGGTCTTGAATACTGGTCTTTGCTCCCAGAGGCTCAACGACTGATCAATATGGGCATAAATGCTGCCAGGAGTTATGTCTCCGAGAAGGTTTGCTGCACCCCCGTTTAATGCATCTACAAACAAAGATGTAAAAATCCCGGAGCCATTAGCTTCTTCTGCATATTGATCTTTGGTGGATGCTGTAAGGATAGTCATTCCTTCTGCTAAAAGAGCTTTTTCTCCAAGAGATTTTTGAGTGCCTGCAGCGCCTGAGTAACAACTATCCAATACTATTATTTTGTTAATTGCTTTTGACGAGTTTGCCAGTTCCAGTATTTCTTGAAGCGCCAGTCCATCGTCTCCTTCAGTACATTCGGATGTCAGTAAATAACCGCCAGTTTCTTCAATGTGGCCATGTCCTGCGAAATAAAATAACGCAATTTGGCATTCGTCTTCAAAAAGTTGTTTTATGTTTTCTTTCAGTTCTTTGCGCGTGATAGAACTCGCTGCGTCTACTGATGTTACATGTTTGACGTCAAAGTTTAGCTCGCCATTCATGTGTCGCTCCAAAACTTGGTTTACTGCGTAAGCATCATTTACGCATCCAAATAGTGGGTTTAGCTTCTCGTAATAGTTTATCCCTACAACTAGAGCCTTCTTCATAAGGCTTTGACTGCGTTTTTTCCTTCTCCCATCATCTGGTCCACCGCGCTTGCGATACCAGACCATGTCCAACTGATCACTCGATTTCTGTTAAGGCCCGCAGGTAGAGGGCTATTAGTGTCGGCGTCGTCAACATAAACTCCAAAGATAGGTACATTCTGGGAGCGGGCCATTTCTATTTCTTTAACAACCCCAGTCGCAGTTGCCATATGACGACCAACTAAGACGATGAGTAGATGAGTCTTGTTTATTTTTTCTTTTACGATTGCTTCCCATTGGGCCTGCGGCATAGAGCTCTTGGCAGACCAGTCCTCATGTTGGAAAGGAGTTTTTGAATTCCAGGCCTGACCTGCAAATAATGTTTTGTGAGTGCTGTTGTTATCAACGTCGAAACTGATAAAAGCGCGTGGTTCAGCCATCTTTTAATCCCTTAAGCGAATGCATGAAGGGGTAGTGTGACTCCCGTGAAGGCATTTTGCCAATACCTTCAAAGATTTGTGCGTAACTCATTGTTTTGCATCGAAAAAGTTTTCATGATGGATTTTAGTCAAAGAGTTTGTTTTAGCTTCAAACTTTCTCGATCAACAGCGCGTTTTGCAGTTCTTTCGCTAGCGTAAAGCCACCTAAGGCGCCTTGGCTTCGTCTGATCTCCCGCCGTGATCGTTTTTTCCTTCCCGGTTTTCTGGTCGTGGTAGTACGCGATGATCCCTGTGTAATCGCCCTTGTTCTCCTCTGCCAGGTCCTCCACCGTGTCCTCTGGCAGTTTGCTCTCCAGATCCAGGCTCATGGTGTAGCCGTTGTCGGCGCTGAGGCTGTGCTGCACGTTGCCGCCATACCAGATGATTTCATCAATCTCGGCTTTCACGCCCTGCAGCGTGTAGGTCAGTTCCGGGATCAGATCCGGTCGGCCCCGAGCGAGGGTGTAGCTCAGGGTGGCGCTGCCGCGTTGCAGGCGATTGAATTCGGCACGGGCAGCCCGCAGAGCGGACTGCTGGTCGCTGTAGGTATGGCGCAGGTCTTTGAGGTTTTCGCCGCCGCCGGCAATGGCTTCCTGTTTCTTTGCACTATTCACGTCGTAGTAATAGGCGCGCACACCGTCGTAGCTGTCGCGATCGGCTTGCAGGTATCGGTGCTGGTCGCCATCGACACGGGCCAGGGTGATATGGGGCAGCGCTTTGCCGCTGGCCGTCTTGCCACCGCCGGCTGGCATGCACAGCAGGCATCCAGCTTTGACCGTTGCCACGGCATCGAACTCTTCGCCCAGGCGACTGATCAGGTTGGCATCCGATTCATTGGCCTGGTCGAGCTGCAGGATGGGTAGACCGCCCAGGGCTTCGGCAATCGTTGCCTTGAGACCATTGCCACTGGCGATGGCACCCAGCACTTCACCCAGAGTGGTATTGCTCCAGCTGCGCTCGCGTTTGGACTTGAGCCCTGTCCGCAGATCTGCCGAGCGTGCGCGAATGCTGAGCACGTCGGGTGCGCCGCTGTGCTCGGTTTCGTCGACGGTGTAGGTGCCTTTGTCGACCAGGCCGGTATCACTCCAGCCCAGCCACAGTCGCAAAGTGGCGCCCTTGGGTGGAATGGCCAGCAGGCCATCGTGGTCGCTGAGCCTAATGCTGAGCTGGTCGGCCTCGATGCCGCGATTGTCGGTCAGCTCCAGGCTCATCAGCCGCGGACTGATCAACTGCGCGATGTCATTACCATCGACGGTCAGGCGAAACGCCGGTACCGCATAGGCGGCATCGCGGCGTGCTTGCTCCAGTGCGTTTTTTACGTAGCCCGTTACCCGGGCAATCGCGGCATCGATCACAGCAGCCCCCTTACAATGTTCAAGCCGGCGCCAGTGGCGGCCCCGAGCAGATCAACACTTCCATCGTCGACGCGCTTCAGACTCAGGGTGAATTCGATCCGCCGCGCGGCCCCGTTGGGAAAGAAGATGGTTCTGGTTTCCGTCAGGTTTTCGATCACCCAGAGTCCGCACAATCGGCCGGTGCCTTCGACCATGGGCCAGGCCTTGCCGGTACCGGCCATCTGGCGCAGCGCGTCGAGGCTCAAGACGGTACCGGCCAGCTCGGGCAGGATGATGCCGGGGAGGGTAATGGCGTCCTCACCAACGCCTAGGAACTGGCGGGCCGGGTTGGTACCGACGCGGCTGCTGCTGGAGTGCCGCCAATCCGTTTGGCGTTGCATCTCCTGATAGGCAGCTGTGTGCAGGCTAAAAACGAACATGCCGAGGGCAAGCATCATGCGGGTTACTCCTGGTCGGACAGTTGGCTGCGCTTGCGGGCAGACTTTTCCCGATCGATACGGGTCAGCTCAGCACGTACGGCCCGGGCAACGGCTTGGGCATCCATGCCCGGGGTGGGGTGAATGTTGATTTCGTAGTGGTCGTGACTGTCGTAGGTCACTGCGGCCTGTGGTGCAACTGGGGCTCGGTTGTCGATCTCAATCGCTGGAGTTACAGCCGTGCCCATGGCCATGACTGGCGCCGCCATGCTCCCCAATGCCATGGCACCGGCGGCGGTGAACTGTTTGCCGAGGGAGGCTAACGTCGCCAGAACCCCCGCTTCAGCCCCAGTGGGTTCGCCGGCCGTTGGCACAGTTGATTGCACCGCCTTGAGCGGTTGAGCCACACCGGCAGCCTCGGCCGGGGAGCGTTGTTCACCGGTGGCGGAGGGGCCAACGATTGCACTCATTACCGACGCGCCAGCATTGGTGAGCTGTTTGCCGAGGCTGGTCAACATCCCCAGAACGGCCGAGCCGGCGCCGCTGGTTTCACTGGCGGTTGGTTGCGCAATGGCTTGAGCGGCTCTGACAGGCTGAGCCACACCAGCGGCCTCGGCCGGGGTGCGTTGCTCTCCCATCGAGGACGGGCCAGTGATCGCATTCATCACGAACGAACCCGCGTTGGTGAGCTGCTTGCTAATTTGCGCGACGGCATCCAGCGGCCCTTGTTCACCGGATTGCAGCCCCTGCGTCAGGCCGGCCATGGTGAAGCCGCCCAGTTCGGCAAAGACCCGCGATGGGCTGTGGATGCCAAGCTTTTCCTTGAACCAGTCGATGGTCGAGCCACCGATCGAGGTGATGGCCTCCTTGATCTGTCCGGCTCCGGCCATCAACCCGTTGACCAGGCCGTTGACGATCATGTTGCCGAACTCGGTGAAGCGCGTCGGTAGATCCACACCCAGGTAGCTCAGCACTCCAGCAAAGGCCTGGTAAATCAGCCCAATCGGACTGAAGTTGGCCAGGGTGGTAAGAATGCCGCCGATGCCGCCGCTGAAGCCGGCCTTGATTTCGGTCCAGGCATTGGCGAAGTACAGCTTCACCTGATCCCAGTTTTGGTAGATGAGGTAGCCGGCGCCGGCAAGTACGGCTACAACGGCGGCAATCGCCAGGACCACGGGATTGGCTGCCAGCCCCCACAGCGCGATGCTGACTGTGCGCAATGCGGTAAGCAGCCCCCCTGACAAAGTCGTTGCAAGGACACGGACCCCAGACACCAACATTGGTACCGCCGATTTTGCGAGATTGGTGAAGGTTGGAAGCAGTTGCCGGCCGATGCTCAATGCGCCGCCGCCCTTGATCCCGAACAGAGTCATGCCATAACGCAGCATGGCGAATGGGCCGAGCAGGCTGGCCATAGTCAGGGCGAGGCCGCCAAAGCCGAAGGCCAAGGCAGCGACTAACGCCACGACCTTGACCAGTCCGCCTGCCAACTGCGGATTTTCACGAGCCCATGCCCCGACACCATTGGCGACGTCGCCCAGGGTTTTGATCAAGTCTTTAAGTTCAGGAGCCACCGCTGCGCCAAACTCCGCCATGGCGTTGGTGAAGCTACCCTCTGCGGCTTCCCAGACATTGCTGAGGGTCTGGAGTTGTTCATTGACCCGCTTGCGCAGATCCGCTTGTGCCTGGAGTTTTTGCTGGACCTCTTGGTAGCCCGCCAACCCTTTGTTCATCATGGTGTTGAGAACGGTCATGGTTTCGGCGTCGTCGCCGAAAAGGCTTTTTATTGCTGAGGTACGATCTTCATCGTTGAGTACTTTTAACTTTTCGATCTGGGCATAAAGGTTCTCCAAGCCTGCGAAGTTGCCCTTGTCGTCGGTAAACTTGAAACGAATCGGCTTTCCTTCGATCTCCATGATCTTGTTGACGTCTTTGATGTTGTCCTTGTCTAAGCCGGCCTGAAAGATTTTCCGAAAGGCGTTACCTGCTGCGCCACCTTCCATACCGGCTTGGTCCATCATCACCAGGAGTGGTGCCAATTCCTTGGCTGCCTCCAGTCCTGATTTTTTGATGGTGTCCATGACTGGGGAAATTTTGCTGAAACCCTGCAGCATGTTGCCGCTGTCGACGCCCATGTAAAAACCGCGCTGGATGGTGTCCATCAGCGCCATCATGTCTTTCTCACTGGTCCGAGTGGCATCCTGCATCTTTGCAGCGAACTCGGCCGCTTCTGTGACCGGCATTTTGAGCTGCACACCGAGATACGCGGCAGCCTCACCCGTACCGCCAAGGATGCTTTGTGCACTCAAGCCCTGCCGGCGAAGCATGGTCATCATTTCTTGAAACTCAGCTGTGGTGCCGGGCAGGCGGTCACCCAGGCGAGTCGCAAGGTCAGTAATTTTCTGGAAGTCTTCAGAGACCTTGCCGGTGTCGTCCATCATCGACACTTTGAGTTGAGTGGCGGAGTCTTCGTTCGGGGCAAAAGCCTTGATGGCTGACGCCACCGGCCGGCTGGCGGCGTACCCGACACCGAGGCCTGCAGCACCGGACGCGGCCATGCTGCCAGCGGTGCTCTGTGTTTTGTCGTAGGTGCTGCGCGCTTTCGCCAACGCCTCCTGTTTGCGCCGTAGCGTTTCCAGATGACCGCTTTGAGTGCTGATGGCTTGGTTGGCACTGTCGATCTGGCGTTTGAGTTTGAGCTCGTGGGCGCCGAGGGCATTGGTGTTGATCCCCGCCTCCTTGAGCTGAGCGCCGAGGCTGGCCAATTTGGCGTTCTGCTGGCCGTACCGTTCGCCCAGCCGCTTGGACTCGTTGGTCTGTTGCTGCAACAGGGCGAGTTGAGTTTTGTGCGGCTGCTCAAGCCGGCGTAACTCGTCGCGCAGATTGGAGTGGCCCGCACGGACAGTGCGTAGTTGTGCATTGCCAGCGCTGTAGCGCTCGGCGAGCGTCTTTTCCTTGGCGGCCAGTTGATCGAGTTCGACCTTGCGGGCTCGCTGAGCCGTGGTCAGTTGCTCGTATTCCGCGCGCTGCTTGTCGGTCAGGGTGTTGCCCTGACTGGTCACGGCGTTGAGGGCGGCAATTTGGGAGCGTGCCTTGGTGTACTCATCACGGACCAACCCAAGGGCATCGCGTGAGCTGGTGAGTTCGCGCTTCAGCTCGCCCTGGGTGTCCTTGAGCGCATCAAATTTCTGTTTGGATTTTTCTACCAGTGCCTGAGTGGGGGCCAGTTGTTGGCGCACTTTGGCTGTAGCGCGGCTGAGCTCGCCCAGCTTGGCGTTGCTGGCCTCCAGCGCAGCCGCTGTCTCGCGGTTAGCTGATTGCATCTCGCGCCAGGCGCTGACGTCCTTCTGCTGGGTGTTGAGTTCCTTGAGGCGATCGCGAGCGGCTTTTAGCGATCGAGCAGTTTCAAGACTGCCCTGGCTGATTTGCCGCAGTGGCGCGGTGGCCTTGTCGATGGCATTGAGCAATACCTGAAGTCGTAGATCATTGGCCATCGGCGCTACTCCTAACCCGCGCCCTCTCGCGCCAGTCCATCAGTTCCTGCAGGCCCAGCCGATCCATGTCGGCTGGTGCCCAGTGAAAGACCACGGCCAGATCGGCCATGGCGTCCTCTACGCAACGAGGGATGCATCCGTCTTCGCCTGCTTCTGCAGCAAAAAACCGACGACCTTGCCGCCGATGGCGAGCAGGTCGGCAGGGTCCATGCCGGCAGCTTCGGGGGCGGTGATGCCAGGCGAACTGATGCGCGGGATGACCTTGATCAGGCTGGCCACGTCGAGGTTCAGCAGCTCGGCCAGGTGAATGCCACGCAACTCACCGGCGCAAGGTTTGCGCAGAGTGATGGTGCTGATGAGTTGATTGCCGCGCTGGATAGGGGTGTCGAGCTCAACGGTGTTGTCGTCGAGCTTGTTCTCTTCGGGGGCGGTAACAGCGGATTTTGCGGTTTCAGGTGTAGGCATGGTGTTCTCCAGGAGGTGGGGGCTGCCCTCGATCGAGGGCCATTCGAATTAGATGCCGATAGCCTTGCGCTGGGCTTCGAGCATGTCTTTGCCGTCGACCATCTCAACGAAGTTGAGCAGGTCGATTTCGATGATGACCTCACCGTCGACGATCAGTTTGTAGTAGCTGCAGGTGGTGGTCATGCTGTGCTCGGTGTCTTCACCCGGCTGGGCATCACCCATTTCGATGGTTTCGTGACGGCCACGCACAACGACCTCCACGCTGCTCATTTCTTCGGTGTCGTCCTGCTGGAAAGCACCGGTGAAGCGCAGCATCACGCCGGACGCTTTGATCGTGCCGAACTGGCGCAGCGAGATCAGATCAACGCCACCGGTTTTCCATTCCAGCTGAATGCCGTCGTCGGAGAAGCCCAGATCGGCCTTGACCGGGCCGTTCATACCACCGCCGCGATAGGATTCCATCTTGCGGCCGAGGGAGGGCAAGGTGACGGACTTGGCGACGGCCAGGTAGCTGTTACCTTCGTTGAAAAGGTTCATGTTCTTGAGTTTGCGGGGCAGGGCCATGGCGGTGTTCTCCGGTCGGCTGGCGCAGGGTTACCTCCCCGTGAGGGGAGGCCCGGGTTAGCTGTTGAGGCGGCTGGCAAAGTCGACCAGGTAACGGTCGGTGATGCGCTGACGCAGGGTGAGGTCTTCCAGTGGCGGCACCGGGGTGTAGTCGTAGTCGATGTACAACTTGCCGGCCTTGAGCGTGGTCGCGTCGTTGATGTCGTCGGGGAACCAGGCGCTGCCGCCAATCAGGTAGCCGCCGGCGATCATTTCGCGGAACTTGTCGTTGATGCTTTCGAGCATGTCGCGCACCAGCGAGGGGTGCAGGGGTCTGTCGATTGCCCACATCTGCGCGTTGGCCATGGTGTCCGCAAGTACCTGGGCGGTGCGGGTGTAGTTCTCGAAGGCAAACAACGGATCGTCGCTGCAGGTGCGACTGCCCCAGAAGCGATAACCGCCCTCGTTGATCAGGGTGGTGACCTCATTGCCGTTGAGGTAATTGGCATCGGTGGCCGGGTTCTGCAGATCCCAGAACACGTCGGCACTGATACCGGTTACGCCATTGACGGCGACGTTGGACAGGGTTTTGTGCCAGCCCACCTCCTGGTCGATCTTGGCACGCAGACCAAGCGCACGCGCCACGGCCGGAGCGGTGACGGGGGCGTTGGTGACGGTGTTCCAGTTCTGGAAGTCCGGCCAGATAACCATGACTTCGCGGGCGCCGAAGTTCTCGCGGTAGGCGGTCGCTTCTTCCTTGGTCTGGCAATCCGACGCACTGACATAAGCGAAGGCGCGCAGCTGCTGAGCGATAGCCACCAGCGCAGTGGCTACGGGCAGGGTGTCGAGACCTGGCACACCGAGAATGCGTGGCGTGACCTGCAAGCGCGATTTGGCCGCGAGCAGGGCTTTCATGCCGGTGTACTTGCCGGCGGCGGTGGTCGTGCCGATCAGGTTGCTGGTCGTCGCGGCGTCATCGGCGCCGGTGGCGACGCGTACCACGACGGTGAGCGGTTTGGTCTGGTCGGCAATCGCCTGCAGGCTGGCAGCCAGTGTGCCTTGGGTGCCCGCTTTACCGATGGCAGCTTGTACGTTGGTGATCAGGACAGGGGTGTCAAGGGGAAACATCGTGGCATCGGCGTCTTCGGCAGTACAGACCAGGCCGATGACAGCGGTGGAAACGGTGCGAATGGGGCGCGTGCCCTCGGAGATTTCGAGGACTCGCACGCCGTGTTGGTATTCGTCGGCCATGGTGGTTGCCTGCGCAGTGATGGAAAGACACTGCACAGGCTGCCGCGCGCGCGCCGGATGAGCGAGCGCGGGGAGTTGTAGCGAGGGGTGCTACAGGTTGCGGGGTGGTTCCTACTCAATCAACCAGGAGGGAGCTGCAGGACGATGGTCGATCAGCGGGAACTCGCCATTTTCCGGCCAGTCGCGCAGTTGCCGGCGGTACAGCTGCAGGGCGGTGTATTGCTCGGCCGTGAGCGTGGTCGCCATCTGGCTTTCCACCTCGTCGCGGTGACGCGAGACAACGCCGTCAGTTAACGACAGCTGCAGGTCTCGCCAGATCCGCTCGGCACTCTTCTGCTCTTCCACGGTCGCGCCCAGTGGGGCCGCCAAAATCGGCGAGCCCTGTGCGTCCGCCACGATGCGCTGGCCTGCGGTTTGCCCATCCAACAAAGCGCGGTGCGCTTCCAGGGTGATTGTTACGCCACCGTTGTCACTGTCCAGGAACAGAAAGCGTTGGTCTTGCTCGATCCACTTGGCCCAGATCATCGGTTCAGGTGGCGCCACCAGCACCGGGGCGCCGTGCTCATCTGCCACAAGGATCATTCCGGTGCTGAGCCCGTGCATCAGCGCCGCGTAGTCGGCCTGGCTGAGTTCAATGCCGCCGTTGTCGACGTCCGCGAATACAAAGGCCAGATCCTCGTCCGACCATTTAACCCATACCGTCATACCGAGGTTCCTTTTGCAACGTAGTGACAGACCAGCCCTGCAATATTGCAGCGGCCGTTAAAGCCCGAAGGGGTCAGCGAGTCGCCCCAAGCTGATGTTGTGGTGGTCGAGGCATTCATCGCCGTGACAGTGACTTCATCTGCCCGCCCGAAACCTTGCGGGAAGGTCACCGCCACCGCCGCGCCGGGCGTTGCGCTGGCGACGAATGTGCCCCGGCACTCTTGCTGCCCGTTGGGCAGTTTCTGATAGCCGCTGGCCGCGTTAGACCCGGCAAACATGGCGGAATAACGCACAGCGATCGTGCCGCCGATCAGACGCCACTGGCCACCGAGGCGGAGAAATTCGGCGGTGTCGCCCAGCCCGAGCACGATGTTGCCGACCACGCCGCTCACCGTGTTGAGCGTATCGCCCGCCCCGGGCACCACCGTGACCAAACCCGCCCCCGCATTCGCGACGGTGATAATCGCCGCCGCCGTCGCGGGAATGGTGCTGGTCGCCGGCAGCGTACAGCCCAGCGGCGAAGCGCTGGCAAAGCTGGTCAGCCCGCCCACCTCGGCCAGTGTCAACACAGTGCTGGCCGTGACCGACAGGTAGCTGGAATATTGCAGACCCTGGCGCCGCACGTATTCGGTGGTAGGAAAGGATTTGTCGTTGGAGAACTGCGCCGGAGTCACCCAGTTCGGCCCGGACATGATGCCAGCGTATTTGAGCGCGGCCGTGCCTCCGATCAAGCGCCACAAATTACCAATACGAACAAACTCGGCGGTGTCCCCGAGGGCCAGCGAGATGTTGCCAACGTAGTTGATCGCGTCGATCACCTCCGTCGGGTCACAGGTGACTGTGAGCGAGCCCAGGCCACAGATAATGCCCACGGTCGCGCCGCGCGGAATGGTGCCACCGCCCACCGGCAACGTCGCCACCATCGCCCCACCACCAGCAAAGGCCGCCACTTTGCCGATGTCCGAGAAGGTCAAGACGGCCGACGCCGAGTAGTTGGTGTAGTCGCCGTATTCAAGCCCCATGCGCTTCAAGTACGCCGTGGTAGCCAGCCGTAGCGACACATCGAATTGCGCCGGTGTGTTCGCCGTGGGGTTGGTCAGCGCCGGGGCAATGATCGGGGCAAAACCGGTCGTCACGTTCTGGAACGTCAGCGCGGTGGAGCCCAGGACAATCAAACCATCAGTGATCAGTTGCCAACGGGTGTCGGCCTGCGAGGCGCCCTGTTCGACCGACGTCAACAGCGCCGAGGTCACCTCGGCATTGATGTCGGCATCCGGTGCCCGGGTCCAGACCGTCGACGCAGCCAGGTAAATGCCATTGTCTTTGGCCACGGTCTGGTTTTTCACCAGCACTCGCGCGCCCGCCGGTACCGCCACGCCATCGATCGTCTGAAGACCGGCCAACGCGATGTTGGCCGTGGTGGCCACCAACACCGATTGCTTGCTGTCGAGCTTGTTCAGTTCGTCCAGGACTTTCGCGTCGACGTAGGCGCGGGTGGCCAGCACCACACTGGGATCGATCTTCAGTTCAACATTGCTGGAGTTGCTGACGATCATGTTCATCCGCACGACCTGCGTGCGGCCAGAGCCTTGGGTCAGCAGGGGTTTGAACGATGGAGCGCAGTTGGCAACGGCGACCAGGTCGCCGTCAGCGTCATACAGGCCGATTTCGCGAATCCACCAGCCGCCCACGTCTTCAGGGATGATCTGCTCGGCAATGATGATTGCGGCGTTGTTGGGGTCGACCTTGATCTGATTGAGCGGGGCACGGCGACGCTCATGGATCAGTGCGGTCTGCGCTGCTGATGGAATGGGGTCCGTTCCATTGGCATCGCCGACGCCCATTTGGGTGATCTTCCAGGCAATGCCCAGGGCATCGGCGTTGGCCTGCTTGGCGGTACCGATGTTGGTCAGGATGGCGAAAAACTGAGAGGTCTGGTCGATCATGAGAAAACATCCAGGGTGTCGATGGTGTGGTCGCGGCCGCCCCGGCCAATGACGCCGGTGACTTCGATGTCGCGCTGAGTGGGCGGGTAGACGGTGATTTCGTCGCCCTCGTAGATCGCGGCGCCCATGTAGAGGGGACCGGTGGTTTCGAGGCTGATGGCCAGGCCTGTCATGTGCCGGCTGCGGGGCTTGGCGTCATCGATGAGGAAGGTCAGTTCCTGGTACATCTCATCGGTGATACCGGTTTCCAGCACCCCGACCTTCAGTGCGAACGTGCCAGCTACGCCTTCCGGCACCATGTCGAACCACTCGATAGTCTCGATCAGGTAACCCAATGGCTCGACGACGCGCCGCAGGGCGCCGATGGTGCCCTTGCGTGAATGGATGTAATACGACGCACGAATGGCGGCACGCTTGGTGGCTTCCGTCCACTTGCTGTCCCAGCGATCCACGGAAAAGGCCCAGGCCAGATACGGCAGAAATTCCACCGGGCACAGCATGGGGTTCCACAGCAGGCGTAGCGGAATGGGCGTGCGCTGGATCTGCGCGAGCGCTTCGGCTGCCAAATGTTCCAGCTGGCTGGCCTTGCGCGGCAATAACGACACGGTGCCCATTACTCAGCCCCCTGTGTGAGGGTAATTCCGGTGCAGTAGGGGGCCTGGTAGGGCGTGGCGGTGATATCGACCCAGCCATCCAGCTCGACTTTGCGCACCCCCTCAACGTGCAGCGCGGCGTGGATACCGGACTCAGACACCTCCATGGCCAGGCGACGGCGTTGGTTCACATACGCCAGCAGGCGTTGGTTGGCGGCGGCCAAGATCGGCTCGGACTCGGGGCCGCTGGTTTTCAGGTACAAGCGGGCATTAACCTGGTACGGCAGGATGACCGCGCTTTGCACGGTCAGGCGATCCGCCAGCGGGCGGCGATCGTCGTCGCTGAGGTAGGCATCGACGATGTTGAGCAACGTCGCATCCGCGCTGCCATTGCCCAACAGGGATTGCACGGTGACCACCACCACGGCAGGGCTTGGGCTTTCCGCCGTGGCATCGGCCACCCGCCCATCGGCGGCGCGAGCGTGGAAGATGTAGCTGTTGCGTGGCCCGGCGGTGCTGAGGCCTTCGAACGCCATCTGCGCACGTTCGCGCAAGCTATCGTAACTCTCCAGAATTTCGGGGACTGGCGGTACGGCATTGGGGTTGCCGGCCTGCACCAACAGGCGCTCGACGTTGTAATTGGCGGCGAGGTTCTCCAAGTCGGCGCCCTGGGCGAGCGCGAGCATGTTGGCCACGGCACCTTCGTTGACGCGCTGGCGCCAGATGGTTTCGCGGTAGGCATTTTCCTGGAGCAGTTTGGTCAGCGGCTCTGACTCCAACTCGAGGCGGGCGGCGATTTCCGCTTGCTCTTCAACCGGCCAAAGGCTGATGGCATAGGCCTTGCGCTCGGCCAGGATTAGCTCGAAGTCAATCTGCTCAACGATTTGAGGCGCCGGGAGTTGACTGAGATCGATCGGGACAAAGGTGTTCATACGCTAGCCCCCAGTTGCAGCGGAATGCTCAGGTTGTGTTGCTTGTTGCTGTCGACTTCGGTGCCTTCCAGTTCCAATACGACCTGGCCCTGCAAGCTGACGCCGCTGAGCTGCACGCGGCTGAGGCTGATCCGCGGTTCCCAGCGCATCAAGGCCATGGCAGTGGCGGCATACACACGCAGGCGCGTCGCATCGTTGAAGGGGTGGTCCACCAGCTCGGGCAACAAACTGCCGTACTCGCGGCGCATCACCCGGGTGCCAATGCGCGTGGTCAGGATGTCGGCAATGGACTGGATGATGTGTTCCTGGTCATTGATGGCGCCGCCGGTTTCTCTGTTCATTCCGGTTTTCCCGTTTTGCCGCCGCCGGACATCACTCCACCGTGCAGGTGTTTGACCAGGCTGATACCTGCCGCGACGACATCTTCCGAGACGGTGACCAGACCGGTGACGTGCTGATTGCCGGTCTGGGTGTAGTCGCCCTCATGGGTGATCGGGCCGACGATGTGAATCCCCCCCTGACTGATCAGCTCAGTGGAGCCGGCCTCGGGCAAGACTGCGCGCAGGTGATGGGCAATGCAGTCGTACTCGATGACGGCGCCATCGCGGTAGGTGCGGCGGTGCAGGCCAGGCCGATCTCCGTTGGCGGCATATTCGGCGCTGAAAACTCCGGTGAGGGCCACGCCATTGGCGAGCTTCCCAGATGGACTGAACAGAATGACCTGCTCGTTGACGGTGGGTGGATCCCAGTCCTTGTCCAGGCCGGCACGCAGGGCGATCCATGGCAGCCAGCCAGTGGACAGCTCGCCGGTTTTTACGCGCACGCGCGGCGGCTGCATCTGAACTTCGGCAATGGTGCCGAAGCGGATGAGGTTTTCCAGCAGGCGGGAGAGTTCGGCGATATTGGTCATGCCGCCGATGGTGGCGCCACGCGTACGCGAGTGCAGCTCTACCGCGTTGTATTGCGTGGCGTTACAAGTGAACTATATGACTCTATGGCGATGGTGTTTTTGGTTTCTTCTGACGTGGAGGGCGGGCCGGAATTTTCTGCGCGATGCTCAAAGCGGATTTACCGCTCACGATCGTTCTGTGCACGAACTGTTCAAGTGTCGTGAGGAGCGTTTGGAATTCCTCTTGGCTTGGAGACCAAGCCCGATGGGCGGCAGCGTTTCCGGCATTTGCGACGACACCAAGGGTCATTGCTTCAGTTTCACCGATGAAACCGTTCTTGCGAAGCTCTTGGACTTTCTCCTCCAAATTAAGTGCTGGATCTATTTTCAGGAGTTCGGTGGCACGATCGAAAGCGGTTCGCAGGCCCACAGATGCGAGAATGAAAGATCTCACCTCATAGGCTTGATATGTCTCGTCAAGAATTGTGTGAAGTTGGGGATCAATTTTATAGATATTCCACGCCCAATCCGGTTTTTGACTCTTCTTTTCTGGAGCAGGGTAAGTCAGATTTTTAACGGGAAAAATCATGATTTGCTCTCCAGTAACTGGATGGTATTCGCCATCCCAGTCCTCGGAGTCCCAGCTACTTTTATGATAAAAAACCTCTTCGCAACCACAGCACCGGGCTAGTTTGTGATCAACCTGTCCATACATTAAGTGGCGATCATCTGACCGTTCCCAGGGGAGATCTAGAGCACCATGAATCTCGCATTTTCTCTCGCCGTTGCAGCGAGGGCAGTGCGCCTGAAAAGTTTTGCGCATAACGTCGTGGCTCCCTATCCAGTTGATTGATCCTTACTGCATCAAACGGACTGCATCGCTGGGAGTTTTACCTGCTCTTGCATCAAATTGGAATTGGGTTTCTTGGTGCCAATCAGCAACTTCAACGGGTTAAATGCAAGAGTAAGGTGTCTCGGATCAATTCAAGATCGGCATCGGTGAAGCCCAGTACTTCCCGCTGGTCGTAGCGCACATCCGGGGCGCCCCGTTCCGCACGGTCCTTCAGACCGTACTGGTGTACGCGGGCGATGCGGGCAATCCGCCCGGTGAAACCGACGCTGACCAGGTTGCTGTCGCCCCGGGCTTTCAGGTAACTCGCGGTGCGCAGCTTGCGGAACATCTTCAGCTTGCGCTGGATGCGGCCTTGTTTACCGCGCAGGTCGCGCTGCTTTCGCGGGGCGTACTGGCTGCCGTCCGGGTTGCGTTGGGTGGTAACGCGCTGTTGCTGACTGCGGCGCAGCTGTTGTGC
>Ga0207428_10001943_pt1 | contig 20946 bp, 22 predicted proteins | sample RhiMethybrSRZTD1_FD_187600 | JGI IMG/M metagenome (GOLD analysis project Ga0207428, IMG submission 187600) | Populus rhizosphere microbial communities from Tennessee, USA - Rhizosphere MetaG P. TD hybrid SRZTD1 (SPAdes) (version 3) | ecosystem: Host-associated > Plants > Roots > Rhizosphere >...
GAGGACGTGGTGCACGTCAACGCCCACGCCACCTCGACCCCCGTGGGCGACAAGCCCGAGTACACCGCGCTGCGCGCGGCCCTGGGATCGCACGTGGACAACGTGGCGGTCTCCGCCACCAAGTCGCAGATGGGCCACCTGCTCGGCGCCTCCGGTGCGGTTGAGGCTGTCCTCACTGTGCTGGCCGTTTACGAACGCAAGGCCCCGCTGACCATCAACCTCGAGAACCAGGATCCGGAGATCCCGCTCGACGTCGTCACCTCCTCCCGCGCTCTTCCCGCCGGAGACATCGTGGCGCTGAGCAACTCGTTCGGCTTCGGCGGCCACAACGCCGTCATCGCCGTTCGCAGCGTGTGATCGCGACGGACCACTGAGGAAGCCCCCGCCAATTGGCGGGGGCTTCTTCGTTGCTATGGGGATGTTGAGCCGGCTTCACGTTGAGCGCTCGGGCCGGTGACGCGGGGCCGGCGTCGGTGACGCGGGGTCGGCGCCGCCGGCACTGCTTGCGCGGGCGGCACAGGTGGCGGGGTGCGTCAGCCCACCTGGTGCAGCCAGCGCACAGGTGCGCCTTCGGCAGCGTGCCGGAAGGGTTCGAGCTCCTCGTCCCACGCCTCGCCGAGGGCGAGCGAGAGCTCGTGGTAAACGGCCGAAGGATCGCCCGCACCGGACTCGTAGGCGTAACGGATGCGGTCTTCGGTGACCATGATGTTGCCGTGGACGTCCGTTACGGCATGGAAAATGCCCAGCTCAGGTGTATGGGACCAGCGGCCGCCGTCCACACCCTGGCTGGGTTCTTCGGTGACCTCGAAGCGCAGATGTGCCCAGCCCCGGAGGGCAGACGCCAGCTGCGCACCTGTCCCCTGCGCGCCGGTCCAGGACAGCTCCGAGCGGAACATGCCGGGTGCGGCGGGCTGAGCGGTCCATTCAAGATCTGTGCGCTTGTCCACGACAGATCCGATGGCCCACTCAACGTGAGGGCACAGTGCGGTAGGGGCCGAGTGAATAAACAGCACACCGCGGGTCATTGCAACAGACATTCCATCCTCCATAGCTGTAGGTACGTCTTCCCCAACGACCTTCATGGATGGATGTTTGCTGCTCAGGGTGCCGCGTGGCGCCGGTAATTCCTGCCAATCTATGAAAATAATGCCGGACTCGCAAGAGCGCGAAAAGCCACTGGCTTAAAGCACAACTTGAAAGTTGCCGGACCTGGGTCTTATTGTGCCGTACGCCGCCTAATTACGCCAGTGCAATTCGGCGCGCCGTAGAACGGTGGTTCATCGGGAGTCGCCGGAGGCAACCTACGCCCGCGGGTGGGCCTGCTGGTAGCTGTTCCGCAGCCGGTCCACTGATACATGGGTGTAGATCTGGGTGGTGGCCAGGCTGCTGTGGCCCAGGATTTCCTGCACCGCCCTCAGGTCGGCGCCGCCGTCGAGCAGGTGGGTGGCCGCCGAATGCCGCAGCGCATGTGGGCCGGTGGCAGCCGTATCGCCCAGGGCCTCCAACAGGCCCTTGACGACGCTCCGCACCTGGCGCTGGTCCACCCTGCCGCCCCGGACACCGAGGAACAGCGCGGGCCCGCTGGCGGGCCCGACGAGGCTCCCGCGGCCACGGCGCAGCCAGTCGTCGACGGCGAGCGCGGCCGGAAGCCCATAAGGAACAGTCCGCTCCTTGTTTCCTTTACCCAGCACCCGCAGGGTCCTCCGGTCGGGATCGAGGTCGTCAATATCGAGGCCTGCAAGTTCGCCGACGCGGATGCCAGTGGCATAGAGCAGTTCAACCATGGCCAGGTCACGCAGGGGCATCGGGGCACCCTCCTGCGCTGCCTCCTTGAGCCCGGTCAGCAGCCGGACGAGCTGCTGCTGCTGAAGCACCCCGGGCAGGTGGCTCTCCTTCTTGGGTGCCTTCAGCCTGAGCGCGGGATCGGTGTCGATCAGCTCTTCGCGCAATGCCCAAGCGGTGAAACTCCGGGCAGTGGCAGACCGGCGCGCCAGCGTGGAACGGGAGACGCCCGACTCGCTCTGGGCGCCAAGCCAGCGCCTCAGGGTCCCCAGTTCCAGCCCGCCCAATTCCGTGACACCTTCCATGGCCGCGTACGCCAGCAGACTTCCGACGTCAGAAAGATAAGCGCGCACCGTGTGTTCGGACCGCGCCCTCTCACCGGTCAGGTACCGCCCAAATCCCGTGATGGCCAAGGCGAGCGCCGGCGGCAGTTCTTCTTTCTCCACGCTCCCACTTTCCCAGCAATTGGCAGCCAATCAAGGAGCCCACCCGGCGCGCCGCGGCGGCCGCCACGCGTCTCAGCCGGCGGCCTTGGTTCGCTTCCAGCCGCCGCTGCCCGACTCGGCGAGCCCGAGCAGATTCAGCCTGCCCAGGCCCGCCCGGACCGATTCGACACCGAGTCCGGCAACGCTGCTCAGTTTCTCGACTGAACTGGCCGACCTGAGCGGAAGCGCGTCGAGCAGAATCAGGTCCTCGAGAGTCAGGCCGTCGTGATCGGCGGACCTTCCCGCCCGCACGTCGGGCAGGGATTCCCCGCTCGGCGAGGCCAGTTCCGCGATCTCGGCTGCGTCGGTAACGCAGACCGCCCCGCCTTCACGCAACAGCCGGTGGCATCCGGCCGAGTTGGCGCTGTGGACCGATCCCGGCACGGCTCCCACGGCCCTTCCGAGCGATTCGGCGTGGTGTGCCGTGTTGAGCGCGCCAGACCTCCACCTGGCCTCAACGACGACAGTCACCGATGCCAGCGCAGCGATAATCCTGTTTCGCTGCAGGAACCTGTAGCGCGTGGGGGCGGAGCCGGGCGGCACCTCGGCGATGACGGCTCCCTGGTTCGCCACGGCCCGCAGCAGGTCCTCGTTTCCCGAGGGGTAGAAGCGGTCCACTCCGCCGGCCATCACCGCAATGGTCGGCATCGGACCCGAGCCTCCCGCCAAAGCTGCGCGGTGCGCGTGCGCATCGATGCCATACGCGCCCCCGGACACCACGGTGAACCCCCGCTGCGCGAGCGAGTAGGCAAGGTCGCCGGTGACCGACGCACCGTAGCTGGTGCTGTCCCGGGAACCGACCAGCGCCACCGATTTCGCCGCCGGCGGCAGTTCCAGCTCGACTCCCCTCCACCACAGGCAGATGGGCTCGTGAATCCCCAGATCAGCCAGTTGCCCGGGCCACAGGTCGTCTCCCGGAATGATCATCCGGCCGCCCAGCCGTTCCAGCGTCGCCAGGTCACGTTCGGGCGCAAGGTCCGGAATCCTGGGCGCCCAGCGTTTCAGTGCAGCGGCCATGCCCGCCCACGACGTCACGGAGCCATGCTCCGCCAGTACGCCGGTGATCTCCTGTTCCAGGGCCGGGCCGTAGCCCAGCTCGCCGGTGGCAATGCCCAGCGCGTCCAGGGCACCGGCAACCTGCACCAGCGCAAGCCCTGCCGCGTCCTGCGGTTCCATCAGCCTGGACAGGGCGGCGCGCGCCAGTCTCTCGTTCTCCATGTGGTGTCCTTTCAGGCGGCTGCCGAAGCAACCTGGCGCAGGCTCAGCGCCTGTCCGATGTCGTTTGCGTCCGGCTGGTCCCTGCTGCCGAGATCGGCCAGCGTCCAGGCGAGCCGGAGTACCCGGTCATAGCCGCGGGCTGTGAGCACGCCCCGTTCAAGGGAATGGTCCAGGATGCGAGTGGTCGCCGGGACGAGCCTCAAGTCGCCCCGAAGCACCCTTCCGGGCACCTGCGAATTGGTTTCCATGCCGAGGGGACGAAGCCTCTCCAGCTGGCGCGCCCGGGCCGCCAGGACCCGGCCTCCGACCGTCGCGGTGTCCTCCTCGCCCCCGGATTGGCCGAAGTCCGCCAGGGAAACCCTGTCCACCTGCAGTTGGATGTCCACCCGGTCGAGCAACGGTCCGGACATGCGCGCCAGGTACCGGCGCCGCATGGTGGGCGTGCAGGTGCATTCGACGCCCTTGCCCGAGGCTTTGCCGCACGGGCAGGGGTTGGCCGCCAGGACCAGCTGGAAGCGTGCCGGGTAGGCGGCGGTGCCTGCTGACCGGTGGATGACAAGCTCACCGCTCTCGAGTGGCTGCCGGAGTGCGTCCAGCACGCGGCGCTCGTATTCCGGCGCCTCGTCAAGAAAGAGAATCCCGCGGTGCGCGCGGGACGCCGCACCAGGCCGCGGCAGTCCCGAGCCGCCGCCGATGATGGCCGCTGATGTCGCCGTATGGTGGGGATTTTCAAAGGGCGGGCGCCGGACCAGCTGCAGGGACGACGACCGGAGCTGGCACAGGGAGTGAATGGCCGTTACCTCCATTGCCTCGGTATCGCCAAGATCGGGAAGGAGCCCGGGCAGCCGCTCCGCCAGCATGGTCTTTCCCGCCCCCGGCGGGCCGGTGAGCAGCAGGTGGTGGGCGCCCGCGGCAGCCACCTCAAGGGCGCGGCGCGCATCTCCCTGGCCCGAGACGTCGCACATGTCCGGGGCGGCTACACCAACGGCTTCGGAGTCGTCCCCGGCGGGTTCATCGTCCGGCTCGAAGTCGAGGGCAAGTTCCTGGGGGTCCGCACCGAAGTCGAAGGCGAGCCGTGCAAGGGTCTTGTAGCCCCGGACACGCGCCCCGGGAACGAGCGCTGCCTCAGCAGCGTTGGCCTGGGCGACAACGACGTCCGTGTACCCGGCCTGGACAGCCGACATCACGGCTGGGAGCATGCCGCGGACGGGCCGAAGCTGTCCGTCCAGGCCGAGCTCGGCAATGAAGACCGTGCGACCCGTGGCCCTGATGTCGTCCGCAGCGCGCAGCGTTGCCATGGCAATCGCCAGGTCGAAGCCGGAGCCGCGCTTGGGCAGGGACGCGGGGATGAGGTTGGCCGTGATCTTCCGCCGGCTCAGCGGAATGCCGGAGTTATGGGCTGCGGAACGGATCCGTTCCTTGGCTTCGTTGAGGGACGCGTCCGGCAGCCCCAGGATGACGAACGCGGGCAGGGTCTGACCAATATCGGCCTCAACCTCCACGATGTACCCGTTCAGCCCCACCAGGGCCACCGAGTACGTTCGCCCCAGCGCCAACTAGCCCACCCCCTTGAGGTGTTCAAGGGTCGGCACGCACACGCCGTCGTCCAGGACAGCAATGACATCCACGCGCCGCAGCGGCATCCGGAGCTCATGGTCGCGGCACCAGGCCGAGCCCAGCCGATGCAGCCGGGCAAGCTTGTCCGAGCCCACGGCCTCGAACGGGTGGCCGTAGGCGAGCGAACGCCGTGTTTTCACTTCCGCGATGACGAGCGCGTCACCGTCCAGGGCAACGATGTCGATTTCGCCGTCGGGACAGCGCCAGTTACGCTCGACGATCAGCATGCCCAGCGATTCCAGATACTCCGCCGCGAGCTCTTCACCACGCCGGCCCAGCAGGTCCTTTGCTTTCATTTCTACCTCCGCAACAAGACTGCGGGGGCGGCGTCACGCGGGACAGATGCCTATCGGGCTATGTGGAAAGACAGCCGAATCGACGGGTGTGGAGGGACAGTGGCCGCTGCGGCAGCGGGCACAGCCGGTGGCCCCGCCCGTCTGAGCAGCAGCAGTTCTGAGCCTCGGGTAAGGCGCGAACTGCTACCTAGTTGCCGAGATCGACGTCCTTGGGCAGGGCGAGCTCCTCGCTGCGCGGGAGTTCCTCGACGTTGACGTCCTTGAACGTGATGACTCGGACGCTTTTCACGAACCGCGCAGAGCGGTAGACGTCCCAGACCCAGGCGTCTTGGAGCGTGAGGTCGAAGTACACCTCACCGTCGGCGCTGCGTGCCTGCAGGTCCACGTGGTTCGCCAGGTAGAAGCGCCGCTCTGTCTCGACCACGTAGCTGAACAGCCCGACGACGTCGCGGTATTCACGGTAGAGCTGGAGCTCCATGTCGGTTTCGTAGTTCTCAAGGTCTTCGGCACTCATGGTTCCATCTTGCACCATGCAGCGCGTCCCGCGCGCACCGGCCCCCTGGAGCCGAACCACAACCGGCGCGGGCGGCATCCAGAAGCGGCCGGCCGGCCGGAGACCCTATTCAGACAGCAGGTTCCAGCTGACCCGGTGATACGGACTGGGGCCGGAGGCCCGGATGGCTTCCCGGTGCGCTGCCGTCCCGTAGCCCTTGTTGACGTCCCAGCCGAAGGCGGGGTACTCAAGGTGCAGCTCCTGCATGGTGCGGTCCCGCTCCACCTTTGCCAGGACGCTGGCCGCGGCGACACTCAGGCACTGCATGTCGGCCTTGACCAGGGTATGCACGGGCGCGTCGCAGCCCGGATCCACCACGACCTCGTCAAACAGCGACGGCTGGGTGTCCGGGGACAGCCAGTTGTGGCTTCCGTCCAGCAGGACCACATCCGGCGTGATGCCCGTTCCCAGGATCTCGAACCACGCCCGGTTCCCGGCTGTCCGGAGTGCACCCATGATGCCCAGTTCATCGATTTCCCGGGCGCTGGCGTGCCCCACGGCGCAGGCAACGCTCCAGGCCCGGACCAGCGGGTCCAGCCGTTCACGGTCGGCGGCCTTCAGCAGCTTGCTGTCGCGGACGTCCGCCAGGAGCTTTAGCTGCCGCAGGTCCACGACGGCGATTCCCACGCTCACGGGCCCGGCGAGGGCCCCGCGGCCTACCTCGTCGACGCCCGCCAGGTACCGCGCTCCGCGCGGCAGGAAGCGCTTCTCGTAGTCAAGGGTGGGTGCAACGGACATGGCTAGCCTGCCGGCGGGACGTTCTTGAAGACGTCCGGATAGTTGTCCAGGGTCCCCCAGCGGTTCAGCGGCCACGCGATGACGGCGGCCTTGCCCTCGATGTCGGCGATGTCCACGAACCCTCCGTTGGAGTCGGTGTGGGCACGTGAGTCCGCGGAATGGTTGCGGTTGTCCCCCATGACCCAGACCTTGCCGGCGGGCACCACGACGTCGAAGTTGCGCACCATGGGCACCTCGGCCGGGTTGACGTACTCTTCGTCCAGCGGCGCCCCGTTGACTGTGAGCTTGCCGTCCGCGTCGCAGCAGATGACGTGGTCCCCGGGCAGCCCGATGACGCGCTTGACGAGGTGCTGTTCGGAGTTGTCCGGCAGCAGGCCCACGAAGGTCAGCCCGTCCTCGATGAAGGTAAACGGCCCGTCGGCCTTTTGCGGGGTGGGCGGCAGCCAGCCCTTGGTGTCCTTGAACACCACTACGTCCCCGCGTTCCAGGGCAAACGGCTCCGGCACGAGCAGGTTGACGAAGATGCGGTCGTTGATGTCCAGGGTGCTCACCATGGACTCGGACGGAATGTAGAAGGCGCGGAACAGGAACGTCTTGATCAGGAAGGACAGCACGACGGCGATCACCACCACCGTGGCGATCTCCTTCAGCCACAGCAGGAACGGGTTGCGGGCCGGAGCCGGCTTCTTCCGCCCTTCGCCGGCGGCCGCACGCTCCCGTGAGGGGTGCTCCCGTGAGGGGTGCTCCCCTGAGGGGTGCTCCCCTGAGGGGCGCGCTCCCGAGGCGGGCACGCCGGACACGTGCACGCCGGGTCCAGGGTTTCCGGAACCAGGGTTTCCGGGTGCGGACTCTCCGGGGACGTCCACTGCCGAAACGGGCTCTCCCGAAGCGTGCCTCCCCGGCCGGGCAGCAGTCTGCTGCGGCTCGGAAGTCCCGGGATCTGTTTCCGGCATCTACTGTCCGTCCTTAGTTGTTGTAGTGGCCGCCATGGGCGGCCGCGTCACTGACGCAAATCTATCAAGCGGCCAGATGATCTGTACCGGCCGGCCGATCACCTTGTCCTCCCGCACCATACCGCCGCCGGGCGCACCCAGCAGGCTGCGCGAGTCGGCCGACACGGAGCGGTGGTCACCCAGCAGCCAGAGCCTGCCTGCCGGAACCATCACGTTGAACTTCTGGCTGCTCGCCGGGTCCCCCGCATAGAGGTAGGGTTCCACGAGCGGCTGGCCGTTCACTGTGAGCCGCTCTTCGGCGTCGCAACAGACCACGTGGTCGCCGGGAAGGCCAATGACCCGCTTTACGTAAGTAGTATCACTGCCGGTGAGCCCCAGCCAGTGTCCGGCGGCGTCCATCGCGTCCTGCAGCGGGCCGGAGCCGCTGAGCGGCGCAAACGAGCCCCTGCCATCGAACACGACGACGTCACCGTGCCGGATGGGCTCGGACTGGAAGTCTGTGCGGGACACCAGGATCCTGTCGCCGGTGTCGAACAGCGGCTCCATGGAGGCCGAAGGTATGTAGTACACGTCGAGCCACAGCGAGCGGACCAGCCCGCTGACGATCACCGCCAGCGCAAGGGCCAATAACGCAAAACGCCAGCCCGGTTTCCCTGGCTGGCGTTTCGTCTGGTCCATGATCCGTATCCTGTGGCGCTGTTGCGGATGGCTCCGGCGCTGGCCGGATACGGGTTCGGGACCCGCCGAGAAAGTCCGGAAGGACTTACTTGGCGGTGCTGAAGTCGCGCTTTTCCTTGATCTTCGCAGCCTTACCGCGCAGTGCACGCATGTAGTAAAGCTTGGCGCGGCGCACGTCACCCTTGGTGACGAGCTCGATCTTGTCGATGATCGGGGAGTGCACCGGGAAGGTACGCTCGACACCGACGCCGAAGGAAACCTTGCGGACGGTGAAGGTTTCGCGGATGCCGTCACCCTGGCGGCCCAGGACGAAGCCCTGGAATACCTGGACACGGGAGTTCTTGCCTTCGATGATGTTCACGTGAACCTTGAGGGTGTCACCCGCGCGGAACTCGGGAACATCGGTGCGCAGCGAGGCTGCATCTACGGAATCGAGGATATGCATTGATCCACTCCTGGTGAACGCCACAGGTCATTCACTTTGGGTCACGGCGGCCAAGCCCGGATTTAGGCCCGGGAATTGACGCCGAAAGTGTTGTGGTCCGGCCCCGCCACTGATTGGCGGTACCGGGTTGCCTTGCTGTTGGTTGCGCTCCCCCTGTGGCAGGTGCGGACCCAGCAGACACAAGGACTAATTTTGCCACACTCGGCGGTCTTCAGCCAATCGCGGCGGACAGTCAGGCGGAAGCGCCGCTTCCGGCGTCCGGTCGGCGCTTGAGGCGGCCGTCGACGACGTCGTACCCCAGGTCCGCGAGGGCGGTGCGGTCCGCGCGGGGAAGACTTCCGGCGTCGAACGTCTCCAGCAGGTCAGGCCGGCGTTCCGCCGTCCGGCGGTACTGCTCGTGCCGGCGCCACTGGGCAATCTTGCCGTGGTTTCCGCTGAGCAGGACCGCGGGCACCTCCCGGTCCCGCCAGACCGAGGGCTTGGTATAGACGGGATACTCGAGCAGGCCGTCCGAATGCGACTCCTCCACGAGGGACTCCGGGTTGCCCACGACTCCCGGCAGCAGCCTGCCGATGGCCTCCACCATGGCCAGGACGGCGACCTCGCCGCCGTTGAGGACGTAGTCACCGAGGCTGACCGGGCGCACGGTGAAGTGCTCCTCCGCCCATTCGATGACGCGTTCGTCGATGCCTTCATAGCGGCCGCAGGCGAAAACCAGCTGGTCCTCTTCAGCGAGCTCGTAGGCCAGCGCCTGGTTGAAGCGCTCCCCTGCAGGGGACGGCACGATGAGCACCGGCTTGCTGCCGGCGTCCGCCGGCTGCGCGGCCGCCACCGACGCCAGCGCCTGCGCCCACGGCTCGGCCTTCATGACCATGCCGGCGCCGCCGCCGTAGGGGGTGTCGTCCACGGTGCGGTGGCGGTCGGTGGTGAATGAGCGGAGGTCGTGGACGTTGAGGTCCAGCAGCCCGTCCTGCCTGGCCTTGCCGATCAGCGAGAGTTCCAGCGGTGCCAGGTACTCGGGAAAAATACTGACGACGTCGATTCTCATCTAGGCTTTGGCCCCCGGTTCGGATTCTCCGGCTTCCGGCTCCCCTGCCTCGGCAACGCCGGCGTCCTCGTCGGCGTTCTCCTCGGCATTGACCTCAAAGAGGCCGGCCGGCGGCGTCACCAGGACATAGCCTTCCGCGACGTTGACTTCGGGGACGATCTGCTCGACGAACGGGATCAGGATCTCCTTGCCGTCAGGAGTTTTGACCACGAGCAGGTCCTGCACCGGCATGGTGTTCAGGCCGGAGACCTTGCCCACCACCTGCGAGCCGACCCTTGCTTCGAGGCCCACGAGTTCGTGCTCGTACCAGCCTTCGTCGTCGTTGTCTTCAAGCTCTTCGGTCTCGATGAACAGCTTGGCGCCGCGGAGGGTTTCAGCCTCGTTCCGGGTCTCAATTTCCTCGAAGGCCAGCAGCAGGATGTCCTTGTTCCAGCGGGCACTGTGAACTGTGAGCGGCCCGGCCGAGGCGGGTTCGACCACAAACTCCGTGCCGGGGACGAACCGGTCGCCGGGCGCGTCGGTGAGCACCTGGACGGTCACCTCGCCACGGATTCCATGGGGTTTGCCGATTCGTGCCACCTGAAGCTGCATGTGTTCCTCTGTTCCGGAATGCGTCGTGAAAAATTTGGGCGTGGTCCGCCGTGAAAGCAGTCCGGCCCCTCCACCGTTAGCGGGTGAAGGGGCCGGACTCAAGACAAGTGTTGCAGGCGCGTTACCGGCGGCGGTCGGTGTCGACGACGTCGACCCTGACCTGCTCGCCATCTGCCAGCGCCGCCACTACCGTGCGCAGTGCGCGGGCGGTGCGGCCCTGGCGTCCGATTACCCGTCCAAGGTCATCCTGGTGAACGCGCACCTCGAGGGTATCCCCGCGGCGGTTGTTCTTGGCGCTGACCTTGACATCCTCAGGGGAGTCAACGATTCCGCGGACAAGGTGTTCGAGCGCTTCTGCCAGCAACTTACTCAGCCTCGGTGGTCTCTGCTTCAGCCTCGGCGGGAGCTTCTGCCTTGGCCTTCTTGGTGATGGCTTCCGGGATGATCACGGAACCCTTTTCCGGGGCAACGAAGGCTTCCTTGGCAACCTTGGTCTTCAAGGTGCCTTCCTGGCCCGGGAGACCCTTGAACTTCTGCCAGTCGCCGGTGACCTTGAGGATCGCGGCAACCTGCTCGGACGGCTGTGCGCCGACGCCGAGCCAGTACTGGGCACGGTCCGAGTCGACCTCGATGTATGAGGGCTCTTCGGTGGGGTGGTACTTGCCGATCTCTTCGATGGCACGGCCGTCACGCTTGGAGCGTGCGTCCATGATGACGATGCGGTAGTACGGTGCGCGCATCTTGCCGAAGCGCTTAAGGCGAATCTTTACGGCCACTTTTGTGGTCACTCCTGTTTCTGAAACGGGGTCGAGCCCGGCGTTCTGCACCCGTGGGGCGGGCCGTACTAGGGGGTTCATAAGGACAGGATCCGGACGCGGAGAGAGGGGCCACGCAGATCGAGTACCTGTTTATTGTGCCAGATCGGCCGCGTTATTTCGACTTGACATGCATGGGGACCGCGTTTTGGTCAGGACGACCACACGTAGAGGCCGGTTCTGCTGTTCTCATCGACACTGCCGGCGAGCTCCGCCAGCTGCTGGACATACTTGCGGGCCTCATCGGCACCGAACGGCATGTCCTCCTCGGCCGCCCACCGCTCGGCAACGTCATCGAGGACATTGCCCTCGCCTTCGGACTCGTAGCTGAGCAACTCGGCGAGCGCCCTGACCATGGCCGGCGGCACGCCGAGGAGCGAGTCGCTGGCGACGTCCACCATGGCCAGCTCATAGTCGGCCCCGGCCGCGTGCACGGCGGCGCCGGCGAGGTCCCCGAGCTGTTCGATTTCAAAGTCGCTGATGCCGGGAATGCGGACACCCGATCCGGCCGCGGCGCCGCCGCCGTCCAGGTCTTCAGCGCGCTTGAGGGCTTCCTTGTGGGTGGCGACAAATATTTCGGTGAAGCCCATGGAGTTCGTCCTCATTCCATCTGCGGCGTGCCCCCGGGCAGCGGCTGAGGCCGCCCGGGGCTGTTCGAATTCAGCCTAACCCACGGCGCACATGCCTTGCCGGAAGGCCCTAGCGGACGGCTACGCGGATCTGGTTGCGCCAGGGGTCCTCGAAACGAAGCTCGGCCCCCGTGTGGTGCGAAGCGACGCCGGCGACCTTGAGCCGGTCCGCGAGGGCTCCGACGTCGTCACCGGACGGGACTTCAATCAGGACCTCCCCCAGGCCCAGGGTGTCGCGGCGCGGGCCGGCTCCGCGGCTGTTCCAGACATTCATGGCCATGTGGTGGTGGTAGCCGCCGGCCGACACGAACAACGCCTGGCCGTGCCAGCCGGCCGTCTTTTCGAACCCAAGCGTCCCGACGTAGAAGTCGTGGGCCGACTGGACGTCGCCGACCTGCAGGTGTACGTGTCCGATGCCGGCTCCGCTGCCGCGCTGGCCGTCCACCGACTCCTGGGTCAGGTGGTCCTGCAGATACCGCTGCGGCGGCAGCGCCAGGCTGTCCATGACGACGTTCTTGCCGTCCCAGTCCCAGGTTTCGCGGGGGCGGTCCCAGTAGAGCTCAATGCCGTTGCCCTCGGGGTCGCTGAAGTAGAACGCCTCGCTGACCAGGTGGTCGGCGCTGCCCGTGAAGGACTGCGGCTCATACTGGGCGGCGCTGGCTACTGTGGCCGCGAGCGCCGCCTGGTTGTCGAAGAGGAGTGCGGTGTGGAACAGGCCCGCTTCGCCGCGGCCGGGAACGTTCAGGCCCGGCGCGGGGGCAAGGTGCACCAGCGGCGTCTGCAGCCGCCCGAGGTAGAGGCCGCCGTCCTGCTCTGCCACGACATCGAGGCCCAGGGCCCGCTGGTAGTAGTCCGTCATGAGGTTCATGTCTCCCACCTTGAGCATGACGGTGCCCATGGTGAGGTCGGCAGGAAGAAGATCCTGGCTGCTGGATGCTGTTGTCATTGAGTATTCCCCTGACTCCCCGGCCACCGGATTTCGATGGTCCCTACATCTCTAAATTACTTGAAGCTTCAATTTATTCCTAACGGATAATTTCCCCGCGCAGAACCACGCCCCTCAGATCGCGGATCGTTTCCGGATCCGAACGGGGATCCTCCGCGCAGAGGACCACGTCCGCGCTGGCCCCCTCGGCCAGGCCGTCGGCCCCCAGCCACCGGCGGGCACTCCAGCAGGCGGCATCGAGCGCGGCAACCGCCGGAAGTCCGGCCGCGTGAAGGGCAAGGATCTCGTCGGTGATCCGGCCGTGCCGGATCACACTGCCTGCATCGGTTCCGGCAAAGACCTGGACGCCGGCCTCGTAGGCCTCCAGGACGCGTTCATCCCGGCGCTCCCACAGCCCGCGCATGTGGGACGCATACCGCGGAAACTTGGCTTCGGCCCGGGCGGCTATATCCGGGAACGTCGCGATGTTGATCAGCGTGGGGACGATCGGCACCTGCTGTTCCACAAAGCGGGGAATGTGCCGCGGCAGAAGCCCGGTGGCGTGCTCGACGCAGTCGATTCCGGCGTCGAGCACGTCATCCAGGGTCTCTTCTCCGAAGCAGTGTGCGGTGACCCTGGCGCCCTCATCGTGGGCGGCGCTGACGGCGTCCCGCACCGCCGCGGCGGGAAACGACGGCGCGAGGTCACCGGCGTCGCGGTCGATCCAGTCCCCCACCAGCTTGACCCAGCCGTCCCCGGCACGCGCCTGCTTGCGGACCGCCTCCACAAGATCCTCCGGTTCGACCTCCACGGCGAAGTTCCGCAGATAGCGCCGCGTCCTGGCGATGTGCCGCCCGGCCCTGATGATCCTGGGCGCATCCGGCGATTGCTGCAGCCACCTGGTGTCGCTCGCAGCCCCCGCGTCGCGGACCAGCAGCGTGCCGGCATTGCGGTCCGTCATCGCCTGGGCGTGCGCAACGTCGTCGTCCACGGCACCGCCGGGACCCAGCCCGATGTGGCAGTGCGCGTCCACGAAGCCGGGCAGTACCCAGCCGTCCAGCACAACGTCCGCCCGCTCGGGCGGCCGGTTGAAGGTGAGCCTGCCGTCCACGGCCCAGAGTCCGTGCCGCTCCTGGTCCGGGCCGACAAGCACGGTTCCGGTGAATTCGATGATGCGCGCCATGCCTCCAGCCTAATCCGCCCGGAGGCCCTGGCCAGGGGCGCTGCCCCCGCCGGCTGTCAGACGGGAAGTCACACCCGCAGTCACACCCTGCACGGATGGGCAGCGGACTGTTGCCCTGTGGTAGCTTCGTCTACGACCACACGGGTGCCCCTGCAGGGGCTGAGATCGGGCTAGCGCAGCCTGCGACCGTTGAACCTGTCCGGGTAATGCCGGCGAAGGAAGTGAGCAGTAAATGAACACCCAGAAAACCCAGCTGATCCCTGCCCAAAATGAGGCAGCCCAAAATGAAGCTGGCCAGCAGACCACCCAGTCGCTGAAGTCCCACTCCCTGGCCTACCTGGAGGGAGACGGCCTGCGGGTTCCGGTAACGGAGATCGCGCTGGAGCCCTCACCCAACGGGGAGCAGAACGAGCCGCTGCGCGTCTACCGGACCGCCGGCCCCGGCAGCGACCCGGTGGTGGGCCTGGCACCGTTCCGCGCGGAATGGATTGAGGCCCGCGGGGACACCGAGCCGTACAGCGGCCGCGAGCGGAACCTGCTCGACGACGGCCGGTCGGCCGTGCGCCGCGGCGCAGCGTCGGCGGAGTGGAAGGGAGCGCAGCCGGTGCCCCGCCGCGCCGTCGGCGGTAAGACGGTGACGCAGATGCACTATGCCCGGCAGGGTGTGGTGACTCCGGAGATGCGCTTCGTTGCCCTGCGGGAGAACTGCGACGTTGAACTGGTGCGCAGCGAAGTGGCTGCGGGGCGCGCCATCATCCCGAACAACATCAACCACCCCGAGTCGGAGCCGATGATCATCGGCAAGGCCTTCCTCGTGAAGATCAACGCCAACATCGGCAACTCGGCCGTGACCAGCTCCATCGCCGAAGAGGTGGACAAGCTCCAGTGGGCCACCCAGTGGGGCGCCGACACCGTCATGGACCTCTCCACCGGCGATGACATCCACACGACGCGGGAATGGCTGATCCGCAACTCCCCCGTGCCGATCGGCACCGTGCCCATCTACCAGGCGCTGGAAAAGGTCAACGGCGAAGCCAACGCGCTGACGTGGGAGATCTTCCGGGACACCGTCATTGAACAGTGCGAGCAGGGTGTGGACTACATGACCATCCACGCCGGCGTGCTGCTGCGCTACGTTCCGCTGACCGCGAACCGCGTGACCGGGATCGTGTCCCGGGGCGGCTCCATCATGGCCGGCTGGTGCCTCGCCCATCACCAGGAAAACTTCCTCTACACGCACTTTGACGAGCTGTGCGAGATCTTCGCGAAGTACGACGTCGCCTTTTCGCTGGGAGACGGCCTGCGGCCGGGCGCCACGGCGGACGCCAACGACGCCGCCCAGTTCGCTGAACTCGACACCCTGGCCGAGCTGACCCAGCGGGCCTGGGAATTCGACGTCCAGGTGATGGTCGAGGGACCGGGCCACGTCCCGTTCCACCTGGTCCGGGAAAACGTGGAGCGCCAGCAGGAGCTGTGCAAGGGAGCCCCCTTCTACACCCTCGGACCGCTGGTCACGGACGTGGCACCGGGCTACGACCACATCACGTCCGCCATCGGCGCCACGGAGATCGCCCGCTACGGCACGGCCATGCTCTGCTACGTGACCCCGAAGGAGCACCTGGGGCTGCCCAACAAGGACGATGTGAAGACCGGCGTGATCACCTACAAGATCGCGGCCCACGCCGCGGACCTCGCCAAGGGCCACCCGGGCGCCAACGAGAGGGACGACGCCCTGTCCAAGGCGCGCTTCGAGTTCCGTTGGCGCGACCAGTTCGCGCTGTCCCTTGACCCGGTGACGGCCGAGGCTTTCCACGACGAGACGCTGCCTGCGGAGCCGGCCAAGACCGCGCACTTCTGCTCCATGTGCGGTCCGAAGTTCTGCTCCATGCGCATCAGCCAGGACATCCGGAACGAATACGGCTCGGCGGAGGCGCAGGCGGCCCTGGCCGAGATGGCTGAGGGAATGCGCGAGAAGAGCCAGGAGTTCCTGGCCGCCGGCGGCAAGGTCTACCTCCCGGAGCTTCGGGTTCCCGAAACGGCGGACCAGTAACGGCCGGTCCCGGGTCGGCCGGGGTCAGGATGCCCGCGGCTGCTGCCGCCGGCTGACCTCGGCGATAAACGACCGGATGAAACGGTCGCCCTCGGCCGAGTCCTGGGGCCGGTGCCCTCCCGCAGCAGTGCGGTGCAGGGCGCCGGTCTCCCTGAGGTAGCCGGCGATTTCCTCGTACAGGGGCTCCCACCCGCCGGTGAGGACGAGGGTGGGGACGCCCGGCACGATCTGCAGCGGAGCCTGCCAGGGCGGCGCCTGCAGACGCAGCCGCCTGGCCGCACGCCGTGCCTCGGGAGTGCTCGGGCCGGGGGCGTCCGCGGCGAAGGCCCGCCGGACGAACTCCCGCTCGTAGTCGTCGTCGCCCAGCTGGTGCCGGACGTTGAACAGGGGCTCCATCAGCGCACGGTGGGCAGCCGTGGCCGGCAGGTCGGCGGTCAGCGACAGGCAGGCCGGCTCCACCAGCGTCAGCGAGAACACCAGGTCCGGGCGCTCGACGGCGGCCATCATCGCGGCAATGGCGCCCTGGGAATGCGCCACGACATGTCCGCCGGCGGCGCCGCGGCCGTCGTCGGCGAGTGAGCGAAGCACAATCCGGGCGTCTGCGGCGAAGTCGGTTTCCAGCGGTTCGGCCTCGGCGTCGAAGCCGTGCCGGCGCAGGAACAGGGCGTCGTACTGCAGGGCCATGCCGTGCTGGCGCGGCCAAGCGGCGGAGCCGAAATTTCCGGCGCCGTGGACGAACACTACCCGCTGCTTATACATGACCCAACCTTATGGCAGCAGTCTGGCATCAGCGCCGGCCGACATGACCGTGTGCCTATTTGCCGCCCAGGAACTTGTCAAAGCCCTTGGGGAGGTTCAGCTGTGCGGGGTCGAAGTCGCCGCCCTGCTGGCCGAAGGCTGCCCCGGTGGGGAGTGCCTTGGCGGCGCTGGCACGCCGGGCCTCCGCGTCACGGAGTTCCTGGGCCGCCTTGGCAGGGTTGCCGGAACGCGCCTTCTTCTTGGGTGCGTTCTTGGCACCCTTGCGCGCGCCGCCGCCCGGTCCCATGCCCGGCATGCCGGGCATTCCGGGCATTCCGCCGCCGGCTGCCATCTTCTTCATCATCTTCTGGGCCTGCGCGAAGCGTTCGAGCAGCCCGTTGACCTCGGAGACGTGGACGCCCGAGCCCTTGGCGATGCGGGCGCGGCGCGAGCCGTTGATGATCTTCGGTGCCAGCCGCTCGTGCGGAGTCATGGAACGGACAATCGCCTCAACGCGGTCGATCTCGCGCTCATCGAACTGCTCCAGCTGCTGGCGGATGTTCTGCGCGCCGGGCATCATCATGAGCATCTTCTTCATGGATCCCATGTTGCGGATCTGCTGCATCTGGGCGAGGAAGTCGTCCAGCGTGAAGTCTTCCTGGTCGGCGAACTTCTTCGCCATCCGGGCAGCCTCGTCCTTGTCCCAGGACTTCTCCGCCTGCTCGATCAGGGTGAGGACGTCGCCCATGTCGAGGATGCGGGACGCCATGCGGTCCGGGTGGAACAGCTCGAAGTCGTCCAGGCTTTCGCCGGTGGACGCGAACATGACCGGCTTGCCGGTGACCGACGCGACGGAAAGCGCGGCACCGCCGCGGGCGTCGCCGTCGAGCTTTGACAGGACGATGCCGGTGAAGTTGACGCCTTCATCAAAGGCCATCGCCGTGTTAACGGCGTCCTGGCCGATCATGGAGTCGATCACGAAGAGCACTTCGTTGGGGACGATGGCCCGCCGGATCTGGCGCGCCTGTTCCATCATGTCGGCGTCGACGCCGAGGCGTCCGGCGGTGTCCACAATGACGACGTCGTGCAGCTTCTGGCGGGCCTCTTCCACGCCGGCCCGGGCGACGGCGACGGGGTCGCCGGCCGGGTGCTCCAGCTCGGACGTGGCGCCCGGGTGCGGGGCGAAGACCGGAACACCGGCGCGCTGGCCGACGACCTGCAGCTGGGTCACGGCGTTGGGGCGCTGGAGGTCGGCGGCAACGAGGACGGGGCTGTGGCCCTGCGCCTTGAGCCACTTGGCGAGCTTACCGGCGAGGGTGGTCTTACCGGCGCCCTGCAGGCCGGCCAGCATGATGATGGTGGGTCCGGTCTTGGCCAGCCGGATGCGGCGCGTTTCTCCGCCGAGGATCTCAACGAGTTCCTCGTTGACGATCTTCACGATCTGCTGGCTCGGGTTCAGCGCCCCGGAGACTTCGGCGCCGAGCGCGCGCTCACGGACCTGGCCGGTGAACTCCCGCACCACGGGCACGGCAACGTCGGCGTCCAGCAGCGCCCGGCGGATCTCGCGGACTGTGGCGTCGACGTCTGCCTCGGTGAGGCGGCCCTTGCCACGGAGATTCTTGAAGGTTGCTGTCAACCGGTCAGAGAGTGAATTGAACACGCGCCGTGCACTTCTTTCAGTGGATGTACGGATGGCGGCCCTGCGGCACACCAGCGTCTCGGCTGTTGTTTCCAACTGCGTCGACGACGGGACTCGACTATCTAGGGTACCAAGACCCGCCTTCAAGATGGCATGCTGGCCAAATGACGAGCCAAACAACTGTAAAAACCCTGCTCATCCTCGGTGCCACCGGCGACCTTACCGGCCGGCTGCTGTTGCCCGGGCTTGCCACTCTGGTGGCCACCGGGCGGGCCGGCGGACTCAAACTCGTCGGCGCAGGATCCGATCCGTGGTCGCCGGAGCAGTGGCAGGAGCGTGTCCACGATGCCGTCGCGGCGGCCGCAGGCCCGGCGGACCCGGCAGGGAAGGCCGCCCTGGAGTCGCTTGAAAAGTCCACTGACTATCACCAACTCGACGTCACCGCAGACGGACCGCTGGCGTCGCTGCTGGCGAAGCTTGAGGGGCCCGTGGCCGTCTACTTCGCGCTGCCGCCGCAGGTCAGCCAAAAAGCCTGCGAGATACTGGCGCCGGACCAGGTGCCAGCCGGGACGCGGCTCGTCATGGAGAAGCCGTTCGGTTCCGGCGAGGAGTCGGCCCGTCAGCTCAACAGGACGCTCCTGAACCTCGTCCCTGAAGACCACATCCACCGGATTGACCACTTCCTGGGCAAGGCCACCGTGCTGAACATCCTCGGGCTGCGCTTTGCCAACAACTTCCTGGAGCCGGTGTGGAACCGTCAACACATCGCCAAAGTGGAGATCATCTTCGACGAGGACCTGGCCCTCGAAGGCCGGGCCCGCTATTACGACCACGCCGGCGCCCTGCGGGACATGATCCAGAGCCATCTCCTGCAGATCATGGCCCTGATGGCCATCGAGCCGCCGGCCACGATCGGCGAGCGCGACCTCCGGGATGCCATCGGCACCGTCCTCCGTGCGAGCAGCATCAGGACGCCCTACGCGTCCACGACCAGCAGGGCGCGCTACACATCCGGCAGCATCGGCGGACGGGACGTTCCGGACTACGTCAAGGAGGAGGGCGTGGACCCGGACAGGAGCACCGAAACGCTCGCCGAGGTCCGGGTGAGCATCGACAACTGGCGCTGGAAAGACGTGCCGTTCATCCTGCGCTCGGGCAAGGCCCTCGGTGACAAACGGAAGGAAGCGGTGGTCACGTTCCGTCCGGTGCCGCACCTGCCCAAGGGCTTTTCGGGTGTTGACGCGCCCAACAAACTCCGGATCGGCTTCGGACCGGACACGCTTGGCCTCGACGTCGACGTCAACGGCCCCGGGGACATTTTCAGTTTGAACCGCACCACGCTCAATTCAGAGCTCAATGCCTCAGACCTGCTGCCGTACGGCGAAGTGCTGGAGGGCGTCCTGAACGGCGACCCCCTTCTGTCAGTGCGGGGAGACACGGCCGAGGAGTGCTGGCGGATCGTCGATCCGGTCCTCGCCGCGTGGTCCAGGGGCGAGGTTCCGCTTGAGGAGTACGACGCCGGGACGTCGGGCCCGGCGGGCAGGCCCGGTTCCGGTTCGGTCACCTGAGGTCCGGGCGCCGGATAGGTCCGGCACTCGCGTCCGGGTACGCAGCAGGGCCGGTCACCACTATGGTGACCGGCCCTGCTTGCATCCCGTTGGGCCGGGACTGCGTGCTCAGAGGGTTCGGCGTTGCAGAAATGCCGTGCGTTCAGAATGCTGCGGCTAGAATGGCCGCTACGCCCCGTTCGCCGGTCCGGACCCGCACCGCTTCAAAGACATCCATCGTCCAGACCTTGCCGTCGCCGGCCCGGCCCGTGTTGGAACTGGAGATGATGACATCAAGGATGTCGTCAGCCTGTTCGTCCGTGGCCAGGACCTCAACACGGATCTTGGGCAGCAGGTCCACGTTGTACTCTGCGCCGCGGTAGACCTCGGTGTAGCCCCGCTGCCGCCCGTACCCGCTGGCGGCACTGACCGTCAGGCCCTGGACCCCGTACGCCTCCAGGCCTTCCCGGATGGCTTCGAGCTTCTCCGGACGGACGATTGCTGTAATCAGTTTCATGCCCCCACGCTTTCCTTGCCTGTCGCTGCTTCTGTCTTCTTGCCGGCCGCGGGTGCCGCATCCTGGCTGGATGCCGGTGCGTTCCCCGTGATCAGGTCATGCAGCGGCTGGAAGCTGCCGCCGTGGCCGCCAATGCCAAACTCGTAAGCCGTCTCGGCGTGCAGGCTGAGGTCCACGCCCACGACTTCCTGCTCCTGGGAGACCCGGAAGCCCATGAACTTGTGGATGGGGTAGGCGATGATGAACGTCATGACCGACGTGAACACGATGGCCAGGCCTGCCGCCAGTACCTGGGCCACGAGCTGACTGGTGCCTCCGCCATAGAAGAGGCCTGCCTGGCCCTGGGTCGGGGTGGCGAGGAAACCGATGGCCACTGTGCCGACGACGCCGGAGACGAGGTGGACGCCGACGACGTCCAGGGAGTCGTCGTAGCCGAGCTTGAACTTCAGACCGACCGCCAGGGCAGAGGCGATACCGGCCACGACGCCGAGGACGATGG